>MDTB01157122.1_pt1 | contig 10256 bp, 12 predicted proteins | sample 811161 | NCBI WGS metagenome assembly MDTB01 (sample SAMN05326650, study PRJNA326480) | marine metagenome | isolation source: seawater | place: Mediterranean Sea | collected 2009
TTATAAGATTTTTGTAAAACACTTATCCTTTGTTGTAGATTATTATTTGCTACAAATCTAAGAGCTAAAGCCGCTGGTATCGAAAGCATCGAAGTATTCAATAACATATTATATTGTCTTTAAATAGTTTTTTAATAAATATATTTATTTCTAATTTAAATTATTCTCAGATATTTTATTTTTATCTAGTATAATAAAAATGAGTTATTACGATCAATTACCAAATCACGTTAAAAATATAATTAATCATTTTATTCCATATAAAAATGACCCTCCTAACTTTTTATTCGAATATAAAATTTTTCTACAAGATTGGAAAAATCAGTGTAATTCTAAAAAATGGAACGGTTTGGAAGAAGACTTAAATTATGATTCACACGAAATACCATTTTTGCAAAATGCATATTTTAAACATCAAATAATAAAGAAATATTACAATATAAATTATTCTTTAGAAAAAGGTATATCATGGAAACGCAACAACTACCGAAGAAACACTATTTAACTTCATTAAATATTCTATCTAAATTTCTTAATAAATATACCTTATCTTTTATATTATTTAATTCAATATTCTTCTTAAATGCAAGTGGATCTTTCAATATATATACTAAAATATTCAAGTCTTTTTCTATATTGCCTGTTAAATTTATTACATTATTTGGAAAATAATTATTTATATTTAGGCAACCTAAATATATTGGTGTAGTGCCCGATAATAAGCAATTTGTTATTTTTTCACTAAAATAATGAGGTGTTTGCATATTTTCTATAGAAATATGAAACATGTAATCTTGATAAGGCTCGTTTTCTTCAAAACTTCCTTTCAATTGAGAATATTCTGACGAATAAATTTCACAACCGTTTCCATATATATCAATAGGTAAATTATTCAAAATAATGTATTTTGCTAATAAATGTCTATATTTATGTCCAAAGGCTTCATATTTATTACTTATCATTAATGACATCATTTTAGTCTTATCTGGTATCGTATTATAAGGTCTCATATGCCACATAAAAGAATAACTTTCAACAAATGGTTCGGGCAAAGCATCTTTCGTACCAATATAATATTTTTCAATATTTTTTATTGCATATTCAATAAATTCATCTGTTAAGTTCAAAAATGGTAACGGTTCAAATGCCAATCCAATTACATTTTTTTTTAATATATGACTTGGAATTTCAGGCATTGCAGTATTTAATATTATAACATGTGTATAATCATCATCATTGGTAATATATATATCTTTATCTATTCCATAATTATCCATATCTTTTGTTTCACATATACGTTCCCATATATCTTTACAATTTTCACTTTTGCCAAAACTTGAAAATATTTTTAATTTATACATTATTTTTTTAAGTAAAAAATCTTTATATTTTATCTAATTGAAATATAATTTAATTATGGAAGATGAAATGCAAACAGTAAATGATAATAGTGAAATTAATGATTTACGAAGTCCTCCAGAATTTAAAGGTGTTACATTATCTGGATTTAAAAAGACAGAAGTTCGAAATACCTTAATCGAATCTATTAAAAAGAATAAACCAGAAGAAGCTTGTTACTGGTCAGGAGAATTAATATGTGGAGGACATTATATTGATTTATGGGAACTTTATATACATTATTGCTGTAAATATATCCATTTAGGAAACCCAAAAATTATTATTTATTTAGAAAAAAGGTACCAGATTTTTAAAAATATAATATCACAAGGTAACTTTTTAAATGAGTTGCAATTACGAAATCATCCAACTATTAGACAAATGTTTGCTGAAATAACATGTACTATTTGCCAATCAGAGAGAAAAACTAGCATTGAACAAGTTAAAATAAAAAGAGAGGAAGAACTCGATATTAGTCAAGTATCAGAAAAACTTATTGCACCTCATGTTAAATTTATTGAACCAATCTTTAGGAAAGATGATCCAAAAGAATATTTTATACCGGCAAATGAATTTGCTTTTAACATTTCAAAAGAAAAAAAAAATATGTTAAATTCTTGTTATTGGATAGAATGGACTATTGAATTTGATAACCTATGCAAAAAAAGAAAAAATAAATGCGCATGTGAATCAAGAAGTTTTGTCAAAGTTGAGGCAAAATATAGAAACGATCTAATATGGATTATTTGGGACTGTATACTGTATTATGGTAAAGCCAAAAACAACATGTTTGTTAATGAACTTTTAAATTGTATGTTCGAATTATTTTGTATGAAATATACAACTGCTTCATGCAAGAAAAGAAGATATTTGCTATATTTTGCAGTTTCTATCCTTACTGAGAATGTTTCAAATGAAATAGAATTAATAAATAATAAAGACACTATTATATTGTTTAAAAAAAAAATCAATACGATTTACAAACAAATAAAGAAAAATGAACAAAGTCCAAATACGGAATATTTATTTGCAAATATCGAAAAGGAAAATGCATTTGAAAAATCTATGAAGAAAATGCAATTATTAAATAATATAGACGGTCAAAAAAGAAACAATTAATAAAGTTACATCAGTACAAATGGTTGCGAATGTTATAACTTACCATATAATGAAGAAAAAATAGAAATTAAAAAAATATCATGGAAAGTTCCTGAAAAATATGATAATGTTGTTCCTATGTACGCTAGTAAAAATCTAAAATGGAAAATTATATAGAGTTATATAGATTGTCTAACAAAATAATTATTTTTGTAAGTGCGTATTTTTTTCAACTATTTTATATTTAGGAAAAATCTTTTCATAAATAATACTATGGATTCGTTAAAAGACAAATTATTAAATATTCATGATTTTGAAACTCTTTCCAAAAAAATGTTACAAAAAGAAATAAATGATTTAGGAAAACAATTATTGGAAAAACTTAAGATGAACAGTTTTGTACACCAGCGTAATTTTCTTGCAGCATTTATGGTATTTAAATTTCCTTACGATGTTATGCATACACTTGACAATACTACAAACAGAGAACTATACAATTATTCTTGCAAACTGATGGAAACTGAATATGACGGTGAAAAAGAACTTAGAAGCGATATTATTAAGTTTAACTTTTGTTTTAAAAAATGGAAAGGTGACGACGGTAAAGTATTAAAAGAACAACTTTTCAATGAATATCATCAACTTGGTGTCGATATAATGAATACCGACGATGAAGATAGAAAAACAATATATAAACTAACACGAGATAGGATATTAGATTGTTCTCATAAAGTCGGTGGTGAAAAATTTATTGAAGAAATCATGAGTTATAAACCAGTAATATTAAACAAAGATGATTTGATGATGCAATATAATAAAGCTCATAACGACTTACTGTGTGAAGAATTTGATAAAGGTGATTATACAAAAACAAAACAACTTTTCACCTTTATTAAGAATACTTGTTTACAATTTCATCGAAAAGAGGATCATAGAGATATTGATGATACAATTGATGTTGACTTTATAATTAAGCGTATTAAAAATAACGCTTATTCAAACAGCGAATATGTTACTTTGTTTCGATACATGTTTAGTTTGATCCGCACTATTCAATCATCGAGCAACGATGAATTGCTTGAATCATTTGTCAATGAAATGGATACTGACCCTGTATATGTACCTCGTGTATTAATACAAATGGTCGAATGCATTAAGAATTTAGTAAAAGATTTAGAAAATCTTAAAAATGAATTTACTGAAAAAGCAAACTAATAATAAAATTATATATTTTTATTATTATTTAATTAAAAAGAAGAGCCAAATGCACCACCCAACAAACCATTTGCAGCCATAGGTCCTGGGTCCATTTCTACAGGACCATTACCGCCAGTATGCATCATATTATCATAAGATTCCATAACACTATTTTGACGTGTTGTTGCTACTGGTGCTGGAGGAAATAAACCATTTTGCATACTAGAATTGTCTAAATAATCAGCCTGGCTGGGACTATGTTGAGATACCGGCTTAGATACCTTCATTTTATTTTTCATTCCCTCTTTTTTTTCTAAAGTAGGACCATTCCATAATTCCAATGCTCGGTCAAGTAATATATTTACTTTTAGTCCTAACTTTGTTTGAATACTTAATACAATTACCAAAAATGCTAAAATGACGTTGGTAAGATTCAAATTATCATATTTGAAACCACTATATGTAGGAATATAAGTTATTACACGATGAATAATAATTATACCTACAAACATGATAACTAATTGAATAAAAATTTCTGCTAAAAGTTCAATAGAAGAACTATCAGGATCAGCCTCAGGGATAAATCTTTGAATCGACTTATTTAAAACTATAATAGGTAAAACACCCAAACTAGAATATTGAATAACATTTAATACCTCAGCGTTGCTTTCTTCAGACATAGAGAATACATGAGATAAAAATGTTTTTTTTGTTATACCGCTTGCTTCTTGTAATACTTCCATTTCCTTATATACAACTAAGAGAAAATATATAGAAAAATAGTTTCTTAATTGTTATATGGAAAATTCCGAAACAGAAAATCCAGAAATTAAACATTTAACATTTGAAAATTTAAATCTTCAGGATTTACATCCCAATTTTGAAACAGAACAAGAAGAACTAGGTAACTACCCCGAAAGTAGTTATTTGTCTCTGATTTATAATATTTTATATAATGGAAATATTGAAAACAGCAGAAACGGTCGCACTAAATCACTATTTGGTTATAATATGCGTTTTTCACTTCGCTATGGAACTGTTCCATTATTAACAACTAAACGATTGGCATGGAAGACATGTTTTCATGAATTAATGTGGTTTATACGCGGTAGTACCAACAATAATGAATTAATTGAAAAAAATGTTCACATTTGGGACGCAAATGGTAGTCGCGAATTCTTAGATAGTCGCGGTTTAACCGAAAATGAAGAAAATGATCTAGGACCAGTATATGGTCATCAATGGAGACATTTTAATGCTCCTTATTCAAACTGTCATGAAAATTATGAAGGAAAAGGTGTAGATCAATTACAAAATATTATTGATATGTTAAAAGACCCGAATCAACGTAATTCCCGCCGTTTAGTTTTATCTGCCTGGAACCCTTGCCAACTTGATGAAATGGCCCTTCCTCCATGTCATGTATTAATACAATTTTACGTAAAAGAAGATAAATATTTGTCTTGTAGCCTCTATCAAAGAAGTGGAGATGTTGGTCTAGGAGTACCATTTAATATCGCTTCTTACTCTTTTTTAACACATATAATTGCACATCATTGTGGATTGATTGCAGATGAATTTGTACATTTTATAGGAAATGCTCATATATATGAAAATCACCTAGGTGCATTAGTCGAACAATTGAAACGTAAACCACTTAATGCACCAATAATGCAACTATTAAATCATCATGATTCTATTAGTGACTATGATATTGATGATATTTCCTGGATCCAAGAATATAGACATCAAGGAACATTAAAAATGGAAATGTCTGCATAAAATTTTATAATTTAAAATAATTATAAAATTATTTTTATAGTATTTGCATTATTGTATTTCTAAAGCATCTTTTATAACTTTATCTTGATATTCACGAGTCGTTAACCGAAAAAATTCCTTTTTAGCTGATATTGCTATCTCTTCTGCTTTTTCTGGATTATTGAAGACCCACTCTATATTTTCAACTAAATCTGTTAAATCAGTTTTTACGGGTACAAAATGTTTCCATGGTATCATTTCTTTCATAATAAAACTTCTCCAATCACCAATTAAAACTATTATGCTACCTGTTAAAAAAACCCAATTTTCTAATGTTGCTCCTGCAACACCATCAATATAAAGGTTAATCTTATATTTAAAGTTTTCAGTATAGTGTAAATATTCTTTTCCTCTACCATTCCATCCATCATCATTATGTTTTACATTTGCCCATTCATAATTCTCTAGTATTTTCGAAATACGTAATCTAGGGTGTTTGCAATCAATATGATGTGTAAATCCTCCTCCTCTCCACACGACTTTATTCAACTTATCTTTATACGGTATTTCCGGGAAAATTTCTCTAGCCAAAATACTTCGGTAAGGTCCGTGCATATAAACATCATCGTTAAATGGAATAATTTTAACGTTATGATAACTAGCTTTTCCTTTATAAAAACTAACTGTTAAAAATATAACATCATTTTCAAAATATTTTTTATAAATATTATATTTATCTTCGTCAATTATCGGACTATCTCTTACCCATTTTCTATCATTATTTTCTATATTATCTACAGATTTTGACCACCATTGATTCAAATAAAACGGTTCTTCATCGCCGAAGGGTATAATCACTATTTTATTTTGCTTTTTTACTAGTTCTCTTACTTTATTGATAATTGGTCCATTATATGAAACTTGACTTGTAACAGAATCCATTTGTTGGTTTAGCCATCTTTCATTACCATCCGGATATAATATTAATCCGCATACACCTGGTCCATAATGATATGGTCCACATGAGTTTCCAAAAAAATATTCTTGCAATTCTGTGATTTGCAATAACGACATAATATAAAGTCATTTAAATATATTTATTTAAGCATATTAATGAGTAATAATATAATAGATGGTTATTTTGGAATTATGCCTTTGGATTTAACAAATGTTGATGAAAAATACCATAAAAGCATGATAAAGGAGCATAAAAAAAATATTGAAGACTACAAATTAGAACAAGATAAACTGCCTGATAATTTAAAATATGAAAATTGTATACAAAAAGTTTACAAACAATTAGAAAAAGAAGATTATCACAGAAAAAAGAGAATCCAGAAACAACAGGAAGAAAAATATAAAAACAGAATCAATAAAAATTAAAATATTTGAGACCATATGTTCAATCTATGAAATATGAATAAAATATATATTATTTTACAGATTTAGAGATTAATTTTTATTAAAACTATACACAATGAGTGCTGCAAACGCCGCCGCTATTCGCCGTAGAGCAAATATTCAATCTACTCCTCCTCCTGTTCCTATGCCTAATCCTCAAACTATAAATAATGCAAGCCAACAAAACCCACAAAAACTTACATTAACGCAATATATAACAACTTTAGATCAACGCATTAAAAATATTGAAGAGAATGTAGGAAAAAATGAATCTACTACTTTTGATTCTAAACTTATAGAGGAATATAATAGTCGATTTGACATTTTAGCAAATGAGATCGGTGAATTAAAAGATGTTATTCTAAAACTACAATCTTTCACTATGGAAGTAAACAAATCTTTATATGATGATAGAATTCAAATAATGACAGATATTCCCGCTATGTCAAATGATACAAATCAAAGTAACTTAATTAATCAATTATCTAATGAAAGTGAAAATTTAGAACATAAAATTACTGACACGAATACAACAAGTGTCGATATAAAAACTATGGTAGAAGAAGAAATTTCTGCGTCAAACGGTGACTAGAAAAAAATATTCATATTGTATATCTTTCAATATGAATAATAATATTCTCGAAAAATTAGAAAAAATTAAAAAAAACGATAAAAAAACCTTTCACAATATATCACTTAACGAAGAACAATTGAAATTTTTATTAGATCAATCTTTTTTAGTAAGAGAAAATAAAATAATCGCCAAATACAAGATTATAAAAAATTTTGCAAATTCGAATAATTATAACTATATAATTGAAGATTTGCTTGTAAAAATTAGATTTTTAATTACAAAATATAATAATTTTGAAATGCATATTGATTTAGAAGGTTATACATTAACATCCCATGAAAGAATCAAAAATATATACGGTTTATTATTTAGATCTTGTGAAAGTGACAATATACTTTTTAGCGAAAAATTAATAAAACTACACGTATACAACTGTCCTGTTTTTATTCGATCATTAAGTTCATTCTTTGCACCATTTATTAATAAAACAGCTAATGAAAAAATATATTTATTTAATAAAATTGATAGTGAGAAAATGTTATTAGAAATTACAAGTTAAATATATTATTGATTATGGATATTCAAATACTCAATCCATCTACCGCAGAATGTTTTACAAATCTATTTCAACATATTAAGTTATTTACAGAATATGTTAACATCACTTTTTCCAAAGAAAGACTATATTTACAAACAATGGATTCTAGTCGTGTATCCATTGTTGAAATATTTTTACCTGAAAACTGGTTTCAAAAATATGAATTAAAAGATGAAGAAAATATTACAATTGGCATTAATTCCACAATTTTATTTAAAGTCTTAAACACACGTGATAAACAGCAAAATATTTATTTAAAATTCGATCATGATAACTCGGATAAGTTTTATATAGACTTTGTCTCTGACGATAAAACAGTATTTGATAAACATTTTGAATTACCATTAATTGAATTAGATGTAGATGTTATGCAAATTCCAGAAATGGAAAGCGATGCTGATATTTCTCTTCCTTCTACATATTTTGCAGGTATTATCAATCAATTAGAAATATTTGGGGATACCATAGAATTTTCATGTAACGAAGATAAAATCATTCTCAATTCATTATCAGTTGAATCCGGAAAAATGACTGTAAATATTGATATCGAAGATATAACATCATATGCAATCAACGAAGGAGAAACAATGAATATTTCATTCAGTTTGAATAGATTACATAACATTTGTATGTATAACAAATTGTCAAAAGAAGTAGAAATTATGCTAACCAATAACTTTCCAATGAAAATCACTTATCCATTAAATATGGATGAGGCTAAAATGGTATTTTATTTAGCACCCAAGATTAGTGAAGACTAAAAATATTTTATTTACTTAATTTAAAATAATTTGAATACACAATATTTATTATATATATTGTGTATATGAATTTATTTTTTCATCTTATCATTTTTGTAATTATTTTTGTTGTTTATATAAATATAATTCACTTGTTAAAAACTAGTGAAGATTTAGAAATATATGAACTTGATTATAAAGATAATGATTATTTCCAAGAAGTATGTAATTTAAAACAGCCTGCAACATTTTCATATGAACAAATACACCCAAATTTTGTTCATAGTATAAACGAAGATTTTTTAGAGTTGAAATCAAACAACGATGTAAAAATAAAAGAAATACCTGATTATTATACGGAAGATATAAACAGTGTTGATTACTTTGTTTTACCATTAAAAAGTTATTTAACACTTATAAAAAGTGATACGCATGGTAATTATATAAGTGAAGATAATCATTTTTTTATAGAAGAATCAGGTACTTTTGATTTATATCAAACAAATGATGATATTTTACAACCTAAGTTCTCTATTAATAAAAAATACGATTTATTATGTGGTTCTAAAAATGCGCATACTAGTTTCAAGTATCATAATAATTTACGATACTATCTAATTATTCATACAGGAAAAATAAAAATTAAAATGACACCATGGAAAAGCCATAAATATTTATATCCAATTAAAGACTACTATAATTATGAATTTAGATCACCAATTAATATTTGGAAACCACAAAGAAAATACTTTCAAGAAATGGATAGATTAAAATTTTTAGAGTTTGAACTAGAAAAGGGACAAGCATTGTATGTTCCTCCTTATTGGTGGTATTCTATTCAATACACTACAGATAATACCATAGTAAGTTCGTTTACATATGATACTTTAACTAATTATATTGCTACATCAAAAGATATTGGTTTGTATTATTTACAACAAAGTAATACAAAAACTAAAATATCAAAAACCTTTGATTTATCAAAAATAGACATTTCAAACGAAGATAGTAGTAATAATAATCATAAGGAAGTAAAAGAAGAAACTATCATTGAGTCAAATATATAAATTATTATTATTCTATCAAAAACGTATGAAAATTTTACTAAAAGCTGGCAAAAAATTTTAAAAATGGACAAAAATTTTTGTCCTTTTTTTTTATTTTTCTCAACGAATATTTGAAAAATAATGACATTTTTTGTTTTACAGCATTATGCTTTAAACTAGAAAAAAATAATTTTTGATTGACACCAAAAATTTTTAAAATATATTTTTGCAAAATGATTTAGGCGTTTTTTTCGTTAGGATTTATATACTAAAATTCCTAATGAAAAAACGCCAAAATATGGCACAGTATTTTGAATGTATAGAATGTAACTTTAAATGCAGTAAAAAAAGTGAATTTGAGCGACATAAAATGACTGCAAAACATCAACGCCTAATAAATCCTAATAAAAAAACGCCAAACCTTTATTCATGTGTTTGTGGAA
>MDTB01192659.1_pt1 | contig 10256 bp, 9 predicted proteins | sample 811161 | NCBI WGS metagenome assembly MDTB01 (sample SAMN05326650, study PRJNA326480) | marine metagenome | isolation source: seawater | place: Mediterranean Sea | collected 2009
AAGCTTCACATAATTAATAAATATTTAGCAGCGCTTTCAGGGCTGTTTTTAATCTTGTTCTTAACAGGACACTTGGCCGGAAATTTGCAGCTCCTTATACCAGAGTCGTTAGGGGCGCAGAAACAATTCAACGAATATGCAGAATTTATGAGCACCAATCCTATAGTAAAAGTGTTGTCTATTTTAACGTATATATCAATTATTTTACATGTTGGCGTTACGATTTATTTAACGCTTGATGCGAGACGAAAAAGAGATAGTCGCTATAAATTGGTCAAATCTAAGGCAAATGCTATTTCTTCAAGATATATGGGTGTTTTAGGAACAGTTATTTTAGCATTCATTATAATACATCTAAGTAATTTTTGGTATAAAGCAAAATTCACGGACGAAATAATGAAAGACCCTTTTGGTAAAAAAGATATATATACGATGGTTGTAGACAAGTTTAAAAACATTGAGCATGTTGCTATATATGTTTTGGCTATGGGTGCAATTTTTTTTCATACGCTACATGGATTTGCGAGCGGTTTCCAGTCCCTAGGTATGGTTAACTCTAAGACGCGCAAATATTTTAAGATTGCTGGAATGCTGTATTCTTTGCTAATACCTTTTCTTTTTGCTTTAATTCCTATTTATATTTATGCGGGTCTTCACAAATAAGGTCCCTGAACTCGCCCCAAAACTTGTTGCCTTCAGCTAAGGCAGGGTTGCAATTGTATACATTAAACTAAATATTGTCTACATAGTTTTATTAATGTAAATTACATGAGGCTTGTAAAAGATGGACACTCTGAATAAAAAAGAAAAATATGGATACACGGTAGAAAAGTTTCTTGCTTTTTTTGACAAGAATAAACATCTTCCAAAAGGATCTTTTCAAATAAAAAAAAGGGGAGAGACGGATTACTGGTATTTTACATTAAGCAAGGCAAAATCAAATAGGGTGAAATATATCTGCAAAGCAGAAGGAGCGCAAAGTTTTAATAATGCCCTCAATATTCTTAAAATAAAATTTAAACCCAAATCGCAATTCTTAAAAAGCAATATTCCACCTGGGCCACTAGAATCAAAATGGGTTAAATATAAATCATCAATTCCTCTTGTCAGTCCAGCAAACAAAAAGAAAATGAATATTGTGGTCATAGGAACAGGTCTTGCCGGGGCTTCTGCGTCCGCCTCACTTGGTGAGCTTGGATACAATGTAAAAGCATTTTGTTTCCAAGACAGCGCACGAAGAGCACATTCAATAGCTGCCCAAGGAGGAATAAATGCTGCTAAAAACTACCAGAACGATGGTGATAGTACTTATAGACTATTCTATGATACAATAAAAGGTGGGGACTATAGGTCGAGAGAAGCTAATGTCTACAGACTTGCAGAAGTAAGTGCAAACATCATTGATCAGTGCGTAGCGCAGGGAGTTCCATTCGCAAGAGAATATGGAGGGCTACTTGATAACCGATCATTTGGAGGAGTTCAGGTATCACGAACCTTTTACGCAAGAGGACAAACAGGTCAGCAGTTGTTGCTAGGGGCATATAGCGCGCTTAGCAGACAAATTAAAAAGGGAAAAGTAAAATTATATACAAGACATGAAATGCAGGATGTTGTTTTGATAAATGGAGAAGCAAAAGGAGTAATTGTTAAAGACCTGATAAAAGGAGAATACCAGAGATTTGCCGCTGATGCAGTTGTTCTGGCGACTGGAGGCTATGGAAATGTGTATTATTTATCAACAAATGCGATGGGTTCAAATGTTACAGCTTCGTGGCGTGCATACAAAAAGGGAGCTTTTTTTGCAAACCCATCATTTTGTCAAATACATCCCACATGCATACCTGTAAGCGGAGAACATCAGTCGAAGCTTACCCTTATGAGTGAAAGTTTACGAAACGACGGAAGAATCTGGGTACCAAAAATAAGAAACGATAAAAGAAAAGCATCAAACATTCCAGAGGAGGACAGAAGCTATTATTTAGAAGAGCGATATCCAGCATTTGGAAATCTGGTTCCAAGGGATGTTGCATCAAGAGCCGCCAAAGAAGTGTGTGATGATGGATATGGGGTAGGAAGTTCTGGCTTAGCTGTATATTTAGATTTTAAAGATGCAATTAATAGAATGGGAAAAGATACGGTGTCAGCAAAGTACGGAAATTTGTTTGCAATGTATGAAAAAATTACAGGAGAAAATCCCTATGAAACACCTATGAGAATTTATCCAGCTATTCACTATACAATGGGCGGAACATGGGTTGATTATAACTTAATGACAACAATTCCTGGATTATATGCAATAGGGGAAAGCAATTTTTCTGACCATGGAGCCAATAGATTAGGAGCCTCTGCCCTAATGCAAGGATTAGCAGATGGATATTTTGTTCTACCGTATACAATAGGAGACTATTTATCAAAACAAATTTCTGATAAAAAAATTAGTAGCGATATGAAAGAATTTGAAGAAGCAGAAGAAAACGCTATTGCAAAAATGAGAAAAATTTATGACGTTCAGGGAGACCAACCAGTTGAATTGATACACAAAAAACTAGGTAAAGTAATTTGGGATTATTGTGGAATGTCTAGGAGCGAAGAAGGGTTAAAAAAGGCGTTGGGGCTAGTGAAAGATATTAAAGAAGAATTTTGGAGTACCGTAAAGATTCCAGGAAAGTTCAAGTCGTTTAATACTGAGCTTGATAAAGCAGGACGAGTAATCGATTTCATAGAGCTCGGAGAATTAATGATACGTGATGCTCTTGATAGAAGAGAATCATGCGGAGGACACTTTAGAGTAGAAAGCCAAACGGCAACAGGAGAAGCAAAAAGAATGGACAGTAAATATTCGTATGTCTCTGCATGGGAACATAAAGGTAATTCAGACCCTAAGCTCCACCAAGAGCCGTTAGTTTTTGAGAATGTTAAGCTGGCTGAAAGGAGCTATAAATGAAGCATACAATTGATCTGAATTTACGTGTGTGGAGACAGAAATCTAGAGAATCTGAGGGTAAATTTAAAAACTATAAGCTTGATGGAATTGATACTGACATGTCTTTCTTAGAAATGTTTGACATTTTAAATGAGCAATTAATTAAAAATGGAGAAGAGCCTGTCGTATTTGACCATGATTGCAGAGAAGGCATATGCGGCTCATGCAGTATGTATATTAATGGACAGCCACACGGGCCACAGCAAGGTACAACAACATGTCAACTTCATATGAGGAGCTTTAGTGCAGGAGATACAATTGTAGTTGAGCCATGGAGAGCCAAAGGATTTCCTATTATTAAAGACCTTATGGTTGATAGATCAGCTTTTGATAGAATAATTCAATCAGGGGGTTATATTTCTGTCAATACAGGCAATGCGCCAGATGGCAATGCTATCCCCATTAACAAATCAAATGCTGACGAAGCTTTTAGCGCAGCAGCTTGTATCGGATGTGGCGCATGCGTAGCGGCATGCAAAAATGCATCAGCATCTTTATTTTTAAGTGCTAAGGTTAACCAACTTTCTTTGCTTCCGCAGGGAGATCCAGAGCGCTCAACTAGAGTGCAAAGTATGGTGGCAAAAATGGAAGAAGAAGGTTTTGGTCATTGCACCAATATTGGTTCTTGTGAAGCCGAATGCCCAAAAGAAATATCAGTTAATAATATAGCAAAATTAAACAGAGAATATCTTAGGTCCTTGATTAAAAAGTAATGAAATCTAATAAAAGCTTAGCTCAAAAAATCCAAAAAGTTCTTGATCATGATAATTTTGAAACTAGAGAAGGCTTAAAAGATTTATTCAAAAAAGATTTATTTGTACCAAAGTATTCTATTTCAATAAATGATGAAAGAGAGCTTGCTTTGCTAAGATTAAAAAAAATAGCAAAAGAAAAATTAATTTCAGTAATGGATTTCGAAAATAACCCAAGCCGAATTTTCAGTGCACATGAAATAGTTGGTCAGATGGATGGTTCCGTTGCAACGAAGATGACTGTACAGTTCAACCTATTTGGGGGTACACTTCTAAATCTTGGAAACAACCTATTACATGAGCAGAAGCTTAAAGACATTGATTCTCTTGCTTCAGTGGGCTGTTTTGGACTAACAGAGCTAGGGTATGGAAATAATGCTGCTGAAATGCAGACAACCGCTAATTATAATTCCTTAACAAAAGAATTTGTATTAAACACTCCAAGTACATTATCGAGAAAATATTGGATAACTAATGGAGCTTTGCATGCTCACTACTGTATTGTTTTTGCAAAATTGATAGCTAATAATGAGGACGAAGGTATCCATGCTTTTTTAGTACCAATTAGAGACAAAAACTTAGAAATTAAAAAAGGCGTATCTATATGGGACATGGGTCATAAAATAGGCATCAATGGTATTGATAATGCTAGCATAGGGTTTAATAATGTAAAGATCACTAAAGAAGCTTTATTAGGGAAAACATCAAGCATAAATGAAAAAGGCGAATTTAAATCAACAATCAATAAAAAAAGAGATAGGTTCCTCAACGTAGCTGATCGTCTTTTGAGCGGAAGGCTTTGTATAGCATCTATGATGATTGGTGCGTCTAAATACACCTTGGACCTTGCGATAAACTATGCCAACAAAAGACTTGCTGTTGGGCAAACTGGAAAAAGCGACACGCCTATTTTTAATTTTCAGTTTTATCAAAGATCGATTATACCTTTATTAGCAAAAACAGTCTGTTATAATTTGACCATGAATTATATAAAAGATATTTTTGAGAATAAAACTCAAGTTGACAAAGTAGAGAAAATTATATTATGCTGCAGCGCAAAAGCAACACTAGCCTGGCATAATGAAGAAGTTGCCTCAATGTGTCGTGAGAGATCTGGAGGTCAAGGTTATCTTTCAGCGAATCGAATGGGAGAAGCTATACTGGGGTCCCACTCTGGAATAACTGCAGAGGGCGACAATGCAGTTCTTATGCAAAAAGTATCTAAAGAACTATTGGGGCTTGAAAAAAATAATACGACAAGGGTTTTAATCAATTATTTGTCTAGCAAACTACCATCATTTTTTAAACAAAGTTTGTTCGGCTTAAAATTTGGAGACATCCTAAAATCTTCAACACAACATAGGCTGCTTAATTTCAAGAAAAATACTCTGCTTTCCAACTTAGCTATAAGCCTTAAAAACGCTAAGAAAAAAGGAAACACCATATACGAGGATTGGATGTACAACCAGTCAGACGAAATTCAGCTTCTGGCAAGCTCATATTTTGATTGCCAGGTATTATCTGTATGTGATAGGTATGAAAAAAAAGTCGATCCAGATATTCAGCCTATAATAAAAGATATCAAGACATTATATTTCCTCAGTTCTGTAGAATCAAATATTTCATGGTACCTGACAAACGAGGTTATTTCCTCTAAGGAAGCAAAAACAATTATAAAATTATCCAAGAAATATTGTCACATCATTAGTAAGAAAGCCCTTACTATTTGTAAGGCTTTTGGTATTCCCGACCATATGAAGCTGGCTCCAATGTATAACGATATAGAAGCTTTTAACTCGTTTGATAATCGCGGAGAGTTGAGTGAAGAAAACAGAAATTGGTAAAAAGCGTTCTATTGTAAATTATTTATTATCTCTTAATTGTTTGAAAGAACACAGTATAGGCATCGTCCAAAGAAACAATGGCAGAATACCTTCAGGCATAGTTGCAACGGGAGCTCCAAACATATGAAGATTCATAATTATAGAAATAAGAAAAAGTATTAAAAAAGGAGCACAAAGAACAATTGTAAGACGTGCCTGACTATTACCAGTTACCATGAATGCAGCGAAAAGAAGATAAATGGAAACAGACCCCAAAACCATAAAGCTAGAAAGATTCTCAAGATTGCCGTTTTGTTGATAATTAATAATAACACCTATTAAAGTATGCACAAAAGCAAGAATGATTAGCCAGCTTTTTACGTTTGTTAGTTTAGACATCTTAACCTCCAAGGTTAGTGGTTTGTTTTATATCGATAAATAAAAAGAATGATTATCCCTGATATATTTGGAAACCAAACCTCAGGGTTTGACCATGGAACACCATCAAAAGAAAAATTTGTTAAAGGATATAACAACTTTGTAGGAAAATATTCTTTTGCATGAAATGGAAAATCTAGCAAAATATGAAATGGCCAAGCGAGCATAGCAAATGCTATATTCTTATTAAATCTACTTATTATAAAGATACAGGTAAAAGCAGTGACAAAGCTATGAGTGATATCATAGTTAAAAATAATCCAATCAGGGATTGTGTCAATTTTTGGAGGACCGGGAGAAAACTTTTTTGTAAATAGCTGTATAATACCTAGCAGACCAAAAGAGCATAAATCAGGCATCATCCCAAACAAAATGGCCAACTTTCCATGCCCCCTATAGCCAAACAAGCCTTTCCCCCATAAACCATGACTAAAAGTATCCAATGTTACTCCATTATAAATAAATTAAAAAAATCAAAACATTTTATAAACAGACTTTCTGTTCAAAAGATATGTAAAAAATAGTGAAGCTTACTATAAAAGTTTTAAACTCTAATCTATTTTAACTCAAATCGAACAGGAACAGTTTGCCAAACGCCAACTTTTTTTTCACGTTGTCTCGCAGGCTTCCATTTCGATTTTTTAACGGCTTTCATTGCCGCTTCATCAAGACCAGTGTTTGGAACACCTTTTTGAACATAAGCTTCAGTCACGTTTCCTTTTTCATCGATGAAAAATTGAATGTAAACAGTCCCTTCTATACCAGCTTCTTTAGCAATCTCTGGATATATTGGTTTAATTCCTAACCCTGACTTAGGCTTTGGTGCTGTATCAAAAGGAATAAACTTAATGTTCGGACCCGTAGATGCATCGGGAGCATCCCAATCATCCCAAGCATCAAAATCTGTATCCTGGAACTCAATTTCTTCTTCAAAAAACTCATCATCTTCAGGAACAGGTATTGCAGGCTTAAGCGGCTTTTGTTGTTCAACCATTTGTGTAGGAGGAATATCAAAAGTTTCAACTTCTAACTGCTCCTCTAATGTTTGTGCTTTGGCTTCATCCATAAACTTAGGAATTAAAAAAAATAAAAAACTAAGTATAATTAATATTCCAAGAATTACTTCTCTGATTCTTATAGAATAATTTTCTAGTAATGGATCGTGTTGTTTCATTCTGATTTCCTCAAAGCAGAATAGCTTAACTTTAGAGCATTCACATCCGGATCTTTTAAAAGGGTGTGAAGTGTATTTACTAGAGACATTTTAGATTGATTATCTGCTTTTAAAGAAACAATGATTTTTGGGTTATTGCTAATTTTATATTTCATTGTTTTCTTGAATTCTGCTTGATCTTCTGAGCCTTTAATATTTGTAAATTGCATGTCGTCAAGAACAACAAATCCGTCTTTAGTGGCCCAAACAAAAGCAGCATTACGTCTGTTTTCAAGCTTTTGAATAGCTTTAGCATAAGGCATATCTATTTTTGGAGCATCGTATTCTTTCATAACAGTTACAACCATGAAGAAGACAAGAAGCAGGAAAATAATATCCGGTAAAGATGAAGTAGATATTTCTTTTGTGGTAAAGTCTTTTTTCTTGATAATCATACTAGTTTGCTATAGAAATTTTTGTAGCTTTTGCAGCCTTTACATAATCTAAAACACGAATGTAGTCTGAATAGCGAGTTTTTGGAGTAACCTGAACAGAAAAAATCATTTTATCGTTATTGGCAAGCTCGTTTTCAACCATAGATTTTAATTGGTACAAGTTGTTTTGGTCCAAACTCTTTTCTTTTATAAACCTACCATTAAACAAAACTTTTCCACTTTCGTTTATAGAAATAATGGTAATATTATTCGGGTTAACCTTCATTTCGTTACCCTCTGATGGAAGAACAATCTCCAAGCCTTGATCCATAGAAATAGTTGTTGTTACCAAGAAAAAAATCAACAACAAAAATGCAATGTCGGCCATTGAAGATGAATTAATTTCTACAGAGGATCTTCGCTTGAATTTTATCATTTATTTTTTATTTGCTATACTTTGCAAGACAACAGTAGTGCTTTTTTGTAGGGTTACCACCATATTATCTATAATAAACATAACAATATTTTGACCAAACTGCAGAATAACGGCAACAACTAAACCAAATGCAGTTGTGTTTAGCGCTTGACCTATACCTTCAGCAACGATAGATGGAGAAATATTATCAGCAGCAGCTATTTGACCAAAAGCGACAATCATACCAGCAATAGTACCTAGAAAACCCAACATAGGAGCCGTAGCAATACAAAGAGCAATCCAAGTCATGTTTTTTTCAAGAGCAGAGAGTTCAATGCCAGCCGTTTGTTCAACAGTTTTCTCAGCTACTTCTACTCCTTGACCAGCTACCTCTAGGGCATTATAGCATAAATTAGCTACAGGGCCCTCATTTTCTTTGCAAGTTTTCAGCGCTACATCAAAACCGCTTTTTTCAACTTCCTTTGCGACATCAACAGCAAATTCAAATTTTGTTTTCATAGCCCTAATAAGATGGTAAAGACGCTCTCCAACGAAAGCTAATCCAATAACTAAAACACCCAGAATAGGCCACATAAACGATCCACCATTTTCAAAAAATTCTACCATTATTTTTTATCCTTACATTTTTTTATTCATTAATTCCCAATCAATACAACTAATTTAATAATGTTTTAGCTTGGTCAAAATACTTTAATGATTCTTGCACAGTTTTATCTTCCATTATTAATACTTTATAATAATCAGATCTTCCAAAATTTTTATTAATAATTTCTGCAACTATGCGATTTTTTATGAAAGTCCAGTCTTTTTTTATATCTTCGACAACTATTTCTTGCTCTTTGTTGCTAGAAAGCCACGCGCAAAAATCTTCTAAATTAAGGTTATTATCATATGCCTTTAAGGTTGACTCAAAATCCATATCTATGAAATCATTTTTTAGGAACTCGCTGTAATTAAAGAGGGCGCGGTCTGGACCATATGTTAGTTCAATAGTTGTTTTTGTTAAAGAAAGTGAATCAGCAAAATAAATATCTGGATTAATGCCTCCCCCACCAAAGACGTCTCGACCTTTTTTAGTTTTAAAAATTGGTAGAGTTTTTTTCAAAGAGTCTGTAAGCTCACGATTCTTAACGGCTAAATTGCCGTAATAGCTTTCATCTTCATTTTTATAATCTCTTTGAATAGATCTTCCTGATGGCGTATAGTATTTTGCCACGGTTACCCTTGCTGCACTTTCATTATCCAAGTCGTAGTGTTGCTGCACTGAACCCTTTCCAAAGCTAGTTTCTCCCACCACAAGCCCACGATCTAAGTCTTGAAAAGTACCCGAGACAATTTCGCTCGCGCTGGCAGAACCTCTATTTATTATAGCTATAATAGGAATTTTGTCATAATCTCTAAAATCTTTGTGTGCTCTAAAAACACTATTAGATCCATTTATGCGCCCTTTAGTAAAAAGGAGGGTGTCGTTTGAAGAAATAAACATATCGAGCAGATCAATGGCTTGGTCCAACAAGCCCCCAGGATTATTCCTCAAATCAAGCAATAGATTATTCATTCCTTTTGATTTAAGGCTTAAAAAAGCTTGGCTAAACTCTTCGAAAGTTTTTTTTGAAAAACTGCTCATTTTAATATATCCAACATCATCATTCATAATAAAGAACGTAGGAATACTTTTAAGTGGAATTCTATCTCGAATTAGAGTTCTACTAAACGGATCGGAATCTAATCGAGATATTGTTACATCCACTTCTGTTCCCTTCGGACCCTTTAATTTTTTTAAAACCTCAGGAATCGTTATTTGATAGGCAGATTTTCCATTAATTTTAATAATTTTGTCACCAGACTGAATTCCAGCTCTATCAGCAGGGCCATCAAGTATAGGAGTAATCACAGTTATATAATCATCTATTATACTAAACTCAACACCAATTCCTTCAAACTCACCATCCATGCTTTCATTAGTTGACTGATAGTCGTCTTTATTAATATAGATTGAATGGGGGTCAAGCTCTTTTAGCATACCTGTAATTGCTCCCTCAACCAAGGATTCTATTTCAGGTTCTGAAACATAATTTTCATCGACTAGTCTTAAAACCTTATAGAAAGTGCTTACCTTATCATACTTGCTTGAGTTGACCTTCGAAGATTTCAAGCTCAAAAACAGTGAAATAAAAACCGCGCACAAACTAAATAGTATTAAATTATTTTTTATAAAATTCTTTATTATATATTTC
>MDTB01038264.1_pt1 | contig 10255 bp, 7 predicted proteins | sample 811161 | NCBI WGS metagenome assembly MDTB01 (sample SAMN05326650, study PRJNA326480) | marine metagenome | isolation source: seawater | place: Mediterranean Sea | collected 2009
AAGTTTGATGACGCAAAGCAGCCTCGCGTGGGGTCGGCGGCTTATCCTTACACCGGACGAAGCGGGTATGAATGCATGCCAGGGTACATATCAGATAAATTTGGTCCATTTGGTCGAAATCTGGAGCCAGTTAGCAAAATCAGAAATCATATTAACCTCGAGGGTTACCATACCCCCTGCATAGTGGCAGGCGGTATACATACTTTTCAGCAGGCAGAGAGTATTTTGCAGAGCGATCAGGCTGACATCATAGGGTTCGCTCGGCAAGCACTAGCTGATCCAGATTGGTTTGAAAAGGTGCGTGCAGGCTTCGGTAGTTCCGTTAACCTATGCAGATATAGCAATTACTGTGAGGGCCTCGACCAAAAACACAAGCAGGTCACTTGCGAACTTTGGGATAGAGAAAAAATGGATGAGCCAAACATTAAAAAAAGCAAAGATGGCAAAAGAAGACTTATCGCACCAGCTTGGGCTGCTACTGACAGGTGAGTCAGATAATTGAGATCCGTTCACAAACCATTTTACTTAATAAGCAGCCCTATCCGAAAGATTCCACATTTCAATTCTTAGGCGGTCGGATAATATTTGATCTATAATTGGCAAAGTAAGTTTTATGGGGAACTAGACATGACAGCATTGGAAAATTTAGTGAAGGAACTCACCAGCGGTGGGGTGGAAATCATCGATCTGACTGAAACATTGCGAGAGGAATATCCCACTATCACCCTTCCTCCGGAATTTGGGCAAGCATCCGCTTTCAAAAAGGACGTCATTTCCCAGTACGATGACAGAGGTCCAATGTGGTTTTGGCATAACATATCAGTCAGCGAGCACACCGGAACACACTTTGACGCGCCAATACATTGGGTATCTGGAAAAGATTTGCCAAACAACACAGTTGATACCATTCCACCGGCAGACTTTATTGCGCCGGCTTGCGTTGTCAACTGCAGCAATGAGGTAGCGGAAGACAGAGATTTCCTTCTGACGAGGGACTTCTTAATTAATTGGGAAGAAACCTTTGGAAAAATTCCGAGAGGCAGCTGGCTGTTTATGCGTTCCGATTGGCGAAAAATTGCTGATCCAAACAATTATGCTAATATTCAAGAGGATGGAGCTCATCATCCGGGCCCTGATGAGGAATGCGTAAAATGGATGATTGAAGAGCGCGATGTGCTGGGTTTTGGTACCGAATGCATCGGCACAGATGCGGGAATAGCAATGAGCTTTGATCCGCCACTTCCCTGTCACTACTTTATGCATGGTGCGGGGAAATATGGATTGCAGTGTATGACTAACCTTGACTTGCTACCGGCCACTGGATCGGTCATCGTGTGCCCTCCTCTAAAAATTGAGGGTGGTTCAGGAAGTCCTTTGAGAGTGCTAGCGTTGGTTCCAAAACTGTCTTAACTGGCAACCAGAGTGCACTTTTTCGAGTTTCATCACTCTCTCGATCAAGCGATCGCTGGTCTTTTCATGAAACCCTAAACTGTCGAAACGGCCGAGCCGTGTGAGCTCAACGAAATGGAGTGGCCCTACCCTCCTGCAGCAATAGTCGCGTTTTAAATAAGCTTTTTACCGACCAGCCACTCAGCTTTTCACCCTGAGCGTTTGCACTGACTTGGACGGTATGTCTCAGATTTATTTTGCACCCAGAAGTTTTGGGGTGCTAGCGCATCAGTTGCTGTGAGGGCATCCAGCAGCAGTGTTGGTGGAGCCTAGCGGGATCGAACCGCTGACCTCCACAATGCCATTGTGGCGCTCTCCCAGCTGAGCTAAGGCCCCTTTCTACTATGGCCGCATGATAGGCATGCGTAACGCAGCAAGTCAACATAATACGCATCGGAAAAATCGTCTCCCTGCTTTATTTGAGCGACTTGGCGAATCACTCACATGTCGGTAGACTTGGCATTAACCCTATTGAAAGCTCCTGCCTTGACCAATTCATATACAGCCCACCTTAACCGCCATTTCCAACTATTTGTTGTAATCGTTGCTGCCGGCGCCATATTTCCGCTGCTTTATTTAAGGCAAAATTTTGAGATTTCCATCTTGCAATCATTTGACATCACTCTAAGCCAACTTAGCAACTGCTACGCGTTAATGGGATTGATTTTTGCTGTGACGTACCTTCCCAGCGGTTGGCTGGCAGATCGTTTCACCCCTCGATTATTAATTCTTAACTCATTGGTGATGACCGGATCACTCGGCGTCTGGTTCGCGTCCATCCCTAGCTATCAAAACCTGTTATTCATTTTTTCCGGCTGGGGTATTTCAACGGGGCTAACCTTTTGGGCTGCACATATAAAAATCGTGTCGATTTTGGCGAGAGGGGATTATCAAGGACGATTTTTCGGGCTGCTGGATGGCGGCAGAGGTTTGGTCGAGGCCATACTAGCTACAACGGCAATTTGGATTTTTGCATCCTTTCTGAGCCACGAATCACACAACTCTGAGCTTGCTATAAAACAGGTAATCTATATGTATTGTATTGCGATCGCCGTCGCCGCAGCGCTTGCATATAGTTTGCTTGATGACTCGAAGTGTGAATCAAATCCGCAACAATCTGAAAAGTTTTTGGTCGAGTTAAAGCTAGTTATTTCACGTCAAGATGTTTGGATTGCAGCAATCTGTATCTTATGCGGATATCAATTATTTTGGGCCACATATTCCTTTTCCGCGCACCTGCAAGAAAATTATTCACTTACCGCCGTAACTGTTGGATCGATTACTGTCGCCAAGCTCTGGATGCGTCCATTGGGTGCAATCACCACAGGCTATATTGGGGATTGGTTTGGGAGAGAACGAACATTGGGATTAGCAATGTTGTTTGCTTCATGTTGTATATGTACAATCGCTCTTCTGCCGGCTGCGACTGGGACCGAAATCCTGGCCGCAATTGTTCTAGCGACCGGTTTAGCCACATATGCTGTAAGAGGGATTTCTTGGAGTACCCTACACAATTGCGAGATTCCAGACAGATCCAAGGGTCTTGTCATCGGTGTCATGTCGGTAGTTGGCTACCTACCCGACATCTATCTGCCCTTAGTAAATGCGGCTTTATTAGAAGCATATCCGGGGAAATTCGGGTATCAACTTTATTTTCTGGGCATTGCAGGATGCGGTTTAATAGGGTGTATCTCAGCTAAGTACCTTCGGCGCTCTCCATGACTGCCCTTTCGACTAAAACAAAACCCATATTTTCAGTTAATTAATTTTGGATCAAATTTGGAGGTGATTGCCCAGAAAAAAATGCTGTTAAATTTTCAAACACCTTAAACCCCATCGCCTCACGTGTCGCTAAAGTTCCACTTCCCATGTGGGGCAAGAGGACAACGCGCTCTAGTTTCAAAAGATCTGGATAAATTCGGGGCTCATATTCATAAACATCGAGCCCAGCTCCCGCAATGAACTTATTCTTCAAGGCGTGAGCCAACGCCTTTTCATCCACAATAGAACCGCGCGCAGTGTTAATAAGAAATGAATTCTTTGACATTAGATCAAGCGCATCAGCGCCAATGAGACCTTGTGTTTGATCGGAAGCAGGACAGTGTATGCTTACAAAATCAGATGTGCTCAATAGTTGCTCTAACGAGACTCTTGAGGCCCTCAAACCCGCAAGCTTGTTCAATGGGACCTCCGAACGCGAAAAGTATTGAATGGGCATTTTAAAACCAGAAGCTGCTATCTCAGCAACTCTTATCCCAATGCGCCCCATTCCCACGAGTCCTAAGGTTTTCCCTGAAATGCCAGTGGAAAGCATCTGGGTCGGACGCCAACCATCCCATTTTTTTGATCGAATACGTCGCTCTCCCTCTGAAGCGCGCCTTGCAATCATCAACATAAGAGCAACTGTTATTTCAGCTGTCGCCTCGGTCAATATATCCGGCGTGTTTGTGACGGCTATGCTATGACGATGAGCCGCCTCAACATCGATATGCTCGATGCCGGCGCCATAATTGGCCAACATCTTGACTGTCTTACCGGAACAATCGAATAATTTTTCGTCTATTCGATCGGTCACCGTGGGGCAAATCGCATCCGCTGTCCTCACCGCCGACTTGAACTCCGCAAATGTAAACGGATGGTCATCGATATTTAATACAACATCGAACTGTTCACCTAGTTTGGTTTCCACTCGGCTAGGCCATTTGCGCGTTAACACAACTCGCGGTCGTTTCTCACTCATGGCATGAAAATACCAAAATAAGTCATCATGTCTAATCTACAAGTCAATAGAAACGGGACCTTTTGAACCGTTTTAGCTGACAAAGAAGTTCTTCCTGAAGCGTTCAAAACATACTAATTAATCTAATGCTGAGTAAGTTTTTTCGAGTCTCTTCAATCCTTTTTTACTGACTCCACCCATCAAATCTATCGCAAACCGCAAGCGCGCGCATGACAAGTCAGGCCCAAGAATAGCCATCGAGTCCATCACAGAGATTGAAGTACTACTCCCGGCTATCGCTATGAATAAAGGTTCCAAGAATACCTTTAACTTCAGACTCATAGCCTCAGAAAGACCTTTGAGAACACCGAAAATATTGTCGCGATCCCATACCTCTAACTTTTCTAACCTCCATAAAGCATATTGAAGAATTGCAATGACCTCATCACTTTTTTTATCGGCGCTCAGAAGGTCAGATCTTTCAATCGGCAGCATGCCTGACACAAGGTGACTACCCAGTGGAGCAATGTCGGAGAACGTTTCCATTCTTTGTCTTGCGAAAGGCAGAAAACTCATCAAGGAATCACGATTTAAAGCCCATTTTTGAAGACGATCACCTAATTCATCATCTGATAGCTCCTCACGAATCCAAACTCCATTAAGCCAAGTCAATTTTTCTAAATCGAATACGGGACCGCCAAGAGAGACTCGTGATAAATCGAAAGCAGCCACCATATCAGATAGATGGAACTTTTCTTTTTCGCCAGGCATGGACCATCCCATCCTGCCAAGATAGTTAATCATCGCCTCAGGAAGATAGCCCATCCGCTCGTAAAACAGAATGCTGGTGGGATTCTTACGTTTGGAAAGTTTGCTCTTATCGGGATTCCGAAGCAGCGGAAGATGACAAAAGATTGGGGTTAACCAACCAAAATATTGATAGAGAAGAACATGTTTTGGGGTTGAGTTAATCCACTCTTCACCCCGAATCACGTGACTAATGCCCATAAGGTGGTCATCAATAACGCTCGCAAGATGATAAGTGGGAGTACCGTCCTCCTTGAGCAAAATCTGCATGTCAATTTGTGCCCAATCGATACTAATCTGTCCTCGCAGCATATCATTGAAGGTACAAAAGCCCTGCGATGGCACAAACATGCGAATCACATGTGGCTGATTGTCGTCTAGTCGTTTCTTGACCTCTGATTTACTTAGAGTGGCACAATGTCCATCATATCCGAGTGGTAAGTTCTCTCTCTGCTGCTCAGCCCTAAGACGTTCTAGCCTCTCGGGAGAACAAAAACATTCAAAAGCGTGGTTTTTCCGAAGTAGAGTTTCGGCGTGATTGCGATATATTTCGGTGCGCTCGCTCTGACGATAAGGGCCGCTGGGGCCTCCGATATCCGGACCCTCATCCCACTCTATTCCCAACCACTTGAGTGATTCGAGAATCCTTTCCTCAGATTTTTTACTTGATCTAGACCTATCGGTGTCTTCGATTCGCAATATGAACTTCCCTTCCTTATGGCGTGCAAACACCATATTAAAGAGCGCTATGTAACCGGTCCCTACATGCGGGTCACCTGTAGGTGAGGGAGCTATGCGAGTGCGCACGATCATTTGAAAATCCAACTGGCTTCTGAGGTAGTTTAAAGCTTTCCCGAATTATACGTGCAAAGGAAAGGATGCCCAAGGATCCTGTCAGCATTAATCTATCAAATAACGTCTTTTGTCAGAAACCTAAATGTTATTCAGAGCAGATTTTTATAAACCCTGACGGTTATTAAACACAAAAATACAAGTCAAAACTAAACGCAGTACTAGCTATGATGTTAAACATATTTCAGAGTATATCAGGGATTAGTAACATTAAGACCCCTCGCTGCTAGCGGTTGAACCATCCTGCCCATGTTGCTTGCTTTCTCGCTTGACGCGTTCCCGTCGACGGCGCGCTTAGCAACACCCTGAAGAATCGCGGCAAGTCGAAAGAAACTAAACGCCATGTAGAAATTCCAGTTATCAATTTCTCCGAGACCCATCCGATCGGAGTATTTTTGCACGTAGGCCTCTTCAGATGGTATGCCTAAATTCGCAATGTCTATGCCAAGCAACCCAGACGAAGAGCCCCCAGCAGCACCTTTTGCAGGCAAGCGCATTCCCATGCATTGGTATGCCAAATCTGCATATGGGTGACCTAATGTTGATAATTCCCAATCAAGAACTGCTCTAATGCGAGAATTGTCGCCTGTAAACATAAGGTTGTCGAGACGAAAGTCACCATGCACTAGCGATACTTTTCCATCATCATCGGGCATGTTTCCACCTAACCAATCGATCAACTCATTCATTTCAGGAATCACATTAAGTTGAGAGGATCTATATTGTGCAGACCACCTATCATACTGACGCTGAAAATAATTCCCCGGTTTACCGTAATCAAGCAATCCAACTTTTTTTAAATCTACCGAATGAATAGCCGCAAGAACTCGATTCATTTCGTCATAGCAACGACTCCTTTGCTCATTGGACTCCAAAGCCTCTAGCGCCGACGACCAATGAACATTTCCGTCACAATATTCCATGACATAGAACATTGACCCGATAACATCAGGATCCTTGCATAAGTGATAGACCTCAGCCACTGGCACATCTGTTTCTGCAAGCGCTTGTAATACCCGATACTCACGATCAACGGCATGCGCTGATTTCAGCAACTTGCCTGGGGGCTGCCGGCGCAAAACATACGGCCCACCGGATGACTCTATCTTGAACGTAGGATTCGACTGCCCTCCCGGAAATTTCGTTGCAACTATTGGCCCTTTAAAGTCTGGCTGATTCGCTTCAAGGTAAAGACATAATTTATTTTCATCTAACACATTGACACTGGACATATTCGCTTCTCTTTATCTAAGTAACACAAGACAGATACAGCCGGGAATCCTTCCTTCGGCTCAGGATCAATGAAACGAGATTTAAACGATATAAATCTACCAGGGTTTGCTCATTTCCATTCCTGGCATGGCATTAAAGTAGTGAATCTCTACAGCACGATGCGCAATTTTCCAGACCCCTTGGCGCCTCTCAAATTGATCGATGTAAGTGGCACCAACCATTTGTACTTCATCATCAGGATTGGCCCCCATGCAATCGACGTTACTGATGCCCTTCGCGTGATCATCATCAGTAAACGTAATAAATAAGTTTGTGGTAAGGTGATGAGATTCCCGCCAGACAGGGTAAAGAATTTCATAGACAGCTTGTCGAATCCCTTCATGTCCATGGAAACTACCAAACAAAGGCCCAATGTCCCAAACTGCGTCTTGGTGCCAGATACCTATGAAACACTCCCAATCTCGCCTGTCGAAGCCATGACAATAATTGGACACGAGGTCCCTCATAGCATTTCGACTTTCGATTTCATCAATGCGCCTTTCTAGCGCCTTGACCTGATTAACATCGATATTTGATCCACTCATAACCCATTCTCTTAATCCATTGTTTAGTTACAAAATCATACTTTCTTAGCGCTGCTAGCTTTGTTAGCCGCAATGTATCCATAGGTCATTGACAATCCCAAGGGCCCACCTGCACCCCAATAAGCCTCCTTGGACGGAGAGGCGATGCAGTTGCCAGCTCCATACAATCCCTGCACGGGCTCGTCGTTGCCATTCATAATTTGTGCATATTGGTTGACAATCGGTCCGCCGTTGGTGTCGAGTGTTCCTGAAGTCAGGATGATGGCATATAGCTGGCCGCTCAAATCAATGGGGTGAAGTACTAGATTAGGATAAGGATTTTCCGGCCAATCAGAATCTTCTTTCATGGCGTTAAAAGCCTGATTCCAGGCGATATCATTGTCTGATCCGCCGCGACCAAATTCAGAATCCTCCCCCCGCTCTGCATCTTGATTAAAGCCAAGAATCGTCTTTGAAAGTTGCTCTTCAAAGTTCTCACCCAAGACAACACTTCCGGTATTTTCAGCGATAGATGATAAACGCTCAGACAGATTAGCAGCTAGTTCATTAATACCTTTTCCATTAACGGTATATGCATCAGAGCCTGGCATCGCCGGAATCGGCCATCTCCCAGCAAAAGCCTCGGCACTTCTCTGATCATATATCATGAACATGAGATGGTTCGTAAACTCGGCCTTTGAGGGATCGTAAACCCCGTGTATTTCAGCGCGATCATTGTAATTCTTCTTTTCGTTGACGACTCGCTTGCCGTATTTATTCACCTGAATCATAGAGTCACCCGGCACATAAAACACCCCATAAGGCACCGCCCTGCTGACCATAGCTTGCTCTATTGGCAGTTGCATGCGCCAAGCCCCAGACATATTACCCATCTTGGCACCAACGTCTGTTGCAATTTTCATAAAATCTCCCGTCGACAGGGGCAACGCACACGAACCATGCACAGGGGTGCGCTGAAAGTCAGATACATAGCCAGTATTGTGAGAGTAACCGCCAGAGGCAAAGATAACGCCCTTTCTTGCTTTTAATGAGATCTCTTTACCACTTGCCTTAGCGATAAGGCCATTCACACGGCCATTTTCATCCGTTACCAATCGTTCAGCAGAGTGCTGCAAGAGAATCGGGATTCCAAGCCTTTTAACCGCCGTTTCCATTTGACGCATCATCTCGATACCCTGTCCTATTTCGCCCGACGAATTAATAACCCCAACCGCGCGGCCGGTGGGCACTTTATTTTCCGGAACATTATCGAGATAGTCTGGAGTTGGCCGATTAGCCGACCACATAGTCCACTCCACAGCATTGAGTGCCTTGAGTTCAATCAGGCGATCAAGCGCCACATAGGCGTTATCATAAAATGCCTCAAGAAGTAAAAACTCTGATGGACTAAGCCCCAAATTAGGTGCATCGGGATGATACTTTGTGGGGAAAGAAAAACGTGCGAGATACTTAAGGCAATCATCTTTACTGTCATTAATCCCTTGATTTCGAAGAAAAACACTGTTTGGAACCCATATAACAGCTGCAGTTTGCATCGACGTTCCACCATAAACGCCCGCTTTATCTATAATAACAACTTCATCACCATTGTCTTTTGCTGTGAGTGCCGCGGTAGAACCACCAATGCCGGTGCCTACGACAATAATATCGGTTTCTTGATCCCACTTGACGGGATCAGGTGATTGATCCTGACTACACCCCGCTTGGGTCACCAGCAACCCCGCGGCTGCGGCGCCTCCAGCCCCTGCAATGATCTTTCGCCGTGTGATATTGTTATTTTTCGTAGACATAATTCCCCCTTAGATGTGGTATTTCAACGCGCCAAAAACAGCATCTTAGCCTAGAACACTGCCACAACTTGAGATCAAATTCAATATGCACTTTTTTCCAAAGAGAGTTGCTAATTCTGAGGCTTAAACTCGTCCAACAAATAATTTGCTGCACAAAAAAACGGGCGACCCATATAGAAAGATCGCCCGCTCAATTTTATAGCTACACTTTTCCGCGGTTAGTTGTACTCGAATGTCATCTCAACACCTATGATTCGGGGATCTTGCACTGCTCCATAAGACCAGAGCGGCTGAACATCATAACCCATAGTCCAGGCGTCCTCGTCGGTGAGATTACGCCCAAATACGCTGAAAGTGATATCGTTTCTTCTGTAGTTAACGGAGGCGTCAACAGTTACCACTCCATCATTTTCGATCTCGGGACTATTCTCGGTGTCCACATAGTGCTCACCAATGAACCGAGCTGCTAGCCTCACCCATGCTTCACCCCCAACCGTGTCCCAGCTGTAGGTTGCATCAATATTAGCAGTAAGATCTGGAGTGCGCCTCATATCCCTGGCACTCAAATCGACCGAGCCTGTAGGAGACATAAAACTGAACTCATCATATTCGGCATCAAGCAATCCCGCATTTGCACGAATATAAAGGGCATCTGACACCTGAGCTTGAAGTTCAACCTCTAAACCAGAGATTGTTGCCGCTCCAGCATTCTGAACAATCGATAGCTGGCCAGTTGGATTATTTGGATCTGGGGCTTTTACTTCCTCCTGCTTATCCTGGAAATCCATTGTGAAGACGCTCGCATTAAGGCGGAGTCTGCC
>MDTB01113189.1_pt1 | contig 10255 bp, 11 predicted proteins | sample 811161 | NCBI WGS metagenome assembly MDTB01 (sample SAMN05326650, study PRJNA326480) | marine metagenome | isolation source: seawater | place: Mediterranean Sea | collected 2009
ACCAATTTTTATAACAAATATTTTTAATAAAAATTCTCTAATTAATGTTTTGAATCGTAAAGGATCATATAGTAAGATAAGTTAGTATATGAATGATATTGAAAACAAAATGAATTTATCTGTTTCTCATTTTGAAAAAGAATTGAATACTTTAAGAACCTCAAGAGCAAATCCATCAATGTTAGACAATATATTTGTTGAAGTATATGGAGCTAAAACACCCTTAAATCAATTAGGTAACATATCTATACAAGATGCAAATACAATAACCATCCAAATATGGGATAGCTCATTAATTAAATTAATAGAAAATGCTATTACTGAATCAAATCTTGGTATAAATCCACAAACAGATGGTCAGCTTATTAGGCTTCCAATACCTAAATTAAGTGAAGAAAGAAGAAAAGAAATTATAAAGATCGCATCTGAATTCGCTGAAAATGCGAAAGTAACTATAAGAAATATTAGAAGAGATCTTATAGAAAATTCAAAAAATGAAAAAAAAACTTCTAATCTTTCAGAGGATGAGTTGAAAAGACAAATTAATGAAATACAAAAAACAACAGACAATCATATTAACGAAATAGACAAAATATTAGAAACTAAAAAAATTGATATTTTGAAAGTATAAGTTTGTATAATAACTTAGACCATATAGCTTTAATTCTTGATGGCAATAAAAGATGGGCACAAAAAAACAATTTATCTAATATTCATGGGTACACTAAAGGATTTGAAAATATATTAAATTTAGTAAATTATTCCTTATCAATAAAATTATCTAATTTAACAATATATACTTTGTCTACAGAAAATTTTAACAGAACTTCTATAAATATATTATATCAAATAATTTATGAAAATTTTTCTAAAAAGTTTGATAAAGTAGTAAAAGAAAAAGATGTAAAAGTAAAAATATTTGGTGAAAGAGAAAATTTACCAAATAAAATTATAGATATTTTTAACAAAATTGAGAAAATATCATCAGAAAATAAATCTCTTAATTTAAATATTGGTTTTAATTATGGATTTAAAAATGAAATAAAAAATATTTTTAAAAAAATAAAAAAAAGAAATTTAAGTATTGATTTTGATAATGAAAATGATTTAAAAAAATTATTCTACTTAGGATCAATTCCAGATCCTGATATTTTAATAAGAACAGGAGGTTATCAAAGATTAAGTAATTTTATAATGTATAACCTTACTTATACAGAACTTTTTTTTACTAAAACATTATGGCCAGAATTTACTGAAGAAGAATTTAATAAAATTATTCAATGTTTTTTTAAAATAAAAAGAAAATATGGCTTATAAAAATTTTTTATTAAGATCTGTATTTTCAATATTATTTGTTTTAATTTATCTAATTATATCTTATATAAATTTTAATTTCATTTTTTTCCTAATAATATTAATTTATTTTTTATTAACTTTAGAAATAATATTTTTTTTTAAGAAATTTAAATTGATTCCTTTGATTTATATTTTTATTTCATTTATCTTTTTTTTATTAATTAATTTTGATGAACAAATTATGTTCAGCTTTAATGTATTTATTTTTGTAATAATATCTTTTGACATATTATCTTATTTGATTGGTAAAACATTTGGTAAAAAACAATTAATTAAAATTAGTCCAAATAAAACAGTTGAAGGTTTTTTAGGTGGTTTATTTTTTTCGCTAATTTTTAGTCATCTTTATTTATATTACATAGGTTCTGAATTAAATTTATATTCATTTTTATTTATAATTTTGATAATTATTACTTCATTTATTGGCGATCTAATTGAATCTTATTTTAAAAGAAAAAATAATTTAAAAAATTCAAGTGAATATATCCCAGGCCATGGTGGTGTTTTTGATAGATTTGATAGTTTCTTATTTTCAATTATTTTTTATTCTATATCTATTAATGTATTACTATGAAAATAAACATTTTTGGAAGTACTGGAATAATTGGTACAAAATCATTAGAAGTAATTGAAAAAAATTTTCCAAATTTTAAAATTAATTTACTATGTGCCAAATCAAACTTTAAATTATTAAATAAACAAATTATTAAATATAAACCAAAATATGTTTTTTTTGCAGATATTAATAAATATAAAAAATTAAATTTAAATGTCGGAAATACAAAATTTTTAAATTTTGAAGAATTACAAAGTTATTTATTAAGTAGCAAATCAGAATATAGTATTTTGGCAGTATCAGGTTACAAATCTCTTTATTATCTGGAAAGTATTATCAAGAATACTGAAAATCTTGGAATTGCAAGTAAAGAAGCAATAGTATCGGCAGGTCATATATTTAAAAAAAATAATTATTTTAAAAAAACAAATATATTTCCATTAGACTCTGAACATTTCTCACTTTTTGAAAGTTTGAATAACAAAAAAAATAAAAATATTAACAAGATTATTATTACTGCATCTGGTGGACCTTTTTACAAAAGAGATTTTAATTCTTTAAAAAATATTAAATTTTCTCAAGCAATCAAACATCCAAAGTGGAAAATGGGTTATAAAAATAGTATTGATTCAGCTACATTAGTAAATAAGTGCTTAGAACTTATTGAAGCTCATTATCTTTTTGAAATACCATTTAACAAAATTGATATTCTTATCCACCCACAAGCTATTGTCCACTCTTTAATAGAATACAAAAACTTTATTACTCAGCTTAATTCATTTAAAAATGATATGAAGATACCTATTTTAAATTTTTTATTAAATTCAAAATCAAAATCTATAAATATTGATCAAAACCTATTTGTTAATGATTATTCACAACTTGATTTTCATAAAGTTAAAAAAAATATTTTTCCTATTTACAATTTTTTTAAGAATATTGATAAAACTAATCCACAAAATTTAATCAAATTTAATATTGGAAATGAATATGCAGTTAATTTATATAAAAACAATGTAATAAAATATACAGATATTTACAGAATTATTAGAAAAGTCACATCTTTAAATTTGTATTCTTCACTAAACACTATTAAAGATATTATAAATTATCATGAAAAGATTGAAAGTAAATTACATAACTTTAATTTTTAACTTTTTTATATTTATTTTTATCTCGAAATCTATTTATTCTAACGAAAGTATATTTGAGATAAAGGGAAATAATTACACTGACTATAATGTGATCATTTCTTTATTGGGTGAGATACCTAAAAATCTAAACGAGGAATATAGTAATGAAATCTTAAATACGTTAAATGATTCTGAACTATTTTCAGAAGTAAGTGTTGAGTTTGATAATAATAAATACTTAATTAAAGTAAAAGAATTTCCAACAATTAATAAATTGTCTTTTATTAATAATGAAAGATTAAATGATGATGAATTAGAATTAATCGCTTCAGCTATAAACTTAGAAATCTTCAATGATAGTTCTATTGATCTATATGTACATGAAATTAAAAAAGCTTATATAAGTTTTGGTTATAACAATATCGATATACAATATTCTGAAATATTTAATAATGATAATAATACTGTAGATTTGAATTTTCAAATAGATGAGGGCAGTATTACCAAAATCAATAAAATTTTTGTAAATGGTAATGAATCTTTACTAGATCAAGAAATACTAGAAATAATCTCATCAAAAACTAAAACTTTTAAAAATATTTTTGCAAATAATAATTATAAACCATCTAAAATTAAAAAAGATGAATATCTAATAATAAATTATTATAGGAATAATGGTTTCGTTGATATTAATATTGAAACTCAAATTGAATATTTAAAATCAAATAAGGTAAATATTTATTTTAACATTAATGAAGGTAATATTTATTTATTATCCTCTATAAAAATACTTGATGATAATAATTTACTAGATAGCAATACTTTAGATTTAATAAATTATGAAATTGATAAATTATTACAAAACATTAATTATTTTTCTGGAGAAGCAATTAATGAATTGAGAAGTACAATTTCCTCCATAATTATTAATAGTGGAAATGAATTTTTTGAAATTAAAGTTTTAGATAGGGTTGAAAATAATAAAGTTGAGATAATTTTTCAAATCTTATCTGTTTCACCAAGATATACCAAACAGATTAATATAATAGGTAACTCAAGAACATTTGATTATGTTATTAGAAGAGAATTAGAAATAGTTGAAGGTGATGCAATTTATGATTCTCAAATCAAAAATATTCAACAAAAACTCTCATCTTTAAACTTATTTGAGTCTGTTATAGTAAAAGAAGAAAGAATTGATAATAGTAATGTAAATTTAATTATTGAAATTAAAGAAAAACAAACAGGAACATTTAATGCAGGAGTTTCAGTTGGAACTTTAGATGGATTTGCTATAGTTACTGGCCTTAGGGAGTCTAATTTTTATGGTACTGGTCGCTCATTAGATTTACTCTTAAATACATCGGAAGATAAAAACCAATTTAAATTAGCCACAACTGATAGGTTGTCCTATGAAAATGATGCAGATATCAGCTATAATTTAAACTATAAGCAAGAGGATTTTTCTACTTCTAGCTCTTATAAACTAGATACATTTACCTCAGGAATAGGAATTGGATATAAAATAAATAAAAATGTCAATCATAATATTGATTTTGAATATGTGATAAAAGACTATCAAATAACTAATACCTCGACTGCTTCAGATTCAATAAAAAATTCATCTGGTGGAAATGTTAGTTTTTTATTTAAAAATAATTTAAGATTTTCCACTATAAATCCAGGGTTTATTTCAAGAAATGGAACTTATATTAACTTTAATAATACATTAGAAACGCCAACAAGTTCAAATAATGGATTTATAAGAAATATTCTTACTATGAAACAATATTATAGTGTTAATAGAAGTATTTATTCTTTCCAAACTAGGCTAGGTAATATTTTTTCATTAAATAACAATGATATACTAACTGATGATAAATTTTCTCTTGGAGGTAGATGGTTAAGGGGATTTGATAATTTTGGTGCAGGTCCTCGAAATTCGATAACTTCATATGTAGGAGGAAACAATGTAATTGTTACTAAATTAGATTATTCATATGAGTTAACTAAAAGTTCTGATTTTCCAGTTTATTTAAATTTATTTAATGATTATGGGTTAATTTGGGAAAATAAAACTAAACCATCACAAAGTGATAATAATATAAGATCTTCTGTTGGATTTGGAATTAAATATTATTCACCTATAGGACCAATTGGTTTTTCTTGGGGTTTCCCAATAATGGAAGAGGAATATGATATTAATAGAATGTTTTTATTTTCTATAGGAAATATAGATTGAAATTAATTTATTTAATAACAATTTTTATTATATTTTTCTTATGCAAATTATCTTTTGCACAATCAATAGCTGTTTTAAACTTACAGTCATTAATTGATAATAATGATCAATATATTACTATTTTAGAAGAAATTGAGATTAGTCAACAGAAATATTTCAAAAAATTTGAATTAACAGAAACAAAATTAGACAATAAACTTAAAGAAATTGAAAATTCAAAGTTAATACTTAACGATGATGAGATTAATATTAGAATAAACGATTATAATCAAGCCTTAAATGATTTTAAAATTCTTGTTGAAGAGTTTAATATTCACTATCAAAATCAAATTATAATTATTAGAGAGATTATATTGAGTGAAATTATTCTTTTGTTAGAGGAATATGCAATTAAAAATAACACGACATTAATACTAGATTCAAAAAGTTATTTGATCGCTGCTAATTCTATAGATATAACAAATAATATAAGTAACGAGTTAGCAAAGATTAATTTTAAATTGGAATATAAAGATTTTGAAAAATATTAAATTTATACATATCAAAAATATATTAGAAAAAAACTCTTTACAAGTCATATCTAAAATTTCTAGTAATGAAATTTTTAATAAAATTAAAACACTGGCTAATTCAACAGAAAACGATATTACTTTTTTTTCAAATAAAAAATATCTTAACGATTTAAAAAAAACAGGCGCTAAAGCATGTTTTATTCAAAAAGAGTATGCTAGTTATTTGCCACAAAATTGCCTTCCTATAATAGTTGAAGATCCATATTTTGCTTTAGCTTTAATAAGTAGTTTATTTAATAATGAATTAATTCAATCAAATGGAATTATTTCAAAAAACTCAATTATAAAATCTTCTAGTAAATTTTCTAATAATATTCAGATAAATTCATTTACCACTGTTTATGAGAATGTAGAAATTGGTGCAAACGTATATATAGGATCAAATTGTAGTATTGGACCAAATGTAGTTATCGGTAAAAATGTTGTAATCTCTAACAATGTATCTGTCGTAAATTCTATTATTGAAGAAGGCTGTGTTATAAAATCTGGAGCTAGGATTGGTGAAACAGGTTTTGGTTTTGAAATGAAGACAAAACAAAAAATAACTCATAGTGGAAATGTTATAATTGGTAAACATTCATCAATTGGATCCAATACTACTATAGATAGAGCGGTATTTGATTCAACTATACTAGGTGAATACTCTAATATTGATAATTTAGTCCAAATTGCTCATAATGTTAATATTGGTAACTTTGCAGTTATAGCAGCACAAGTTGGGATAGCAGGGAGTACTAAAATAGGTGATAACGTAAAAATAGGTGGACAATCAGGAATTTCAGGACATCTATTAATAGGTGATAATGTTACAATTGCTGGTAAAAGTGGCGTTACAAAAAACATTCCAAGTAATAAAATAGTCGCAGGATTTCCTGCAAAAGATATAAGTTTATGGAAAAAAGAGATTATTAAAAATAGTTTAAAAAAATGAATTTAAATCTTGATGAAATCAAAAAATTGATACCTCACAGAGATCCTTTTCTTTTTGTTGACACATGTGAAATTTTAACTCCAGGAGAGCATGGAAAATCTCAGAAACGATTTAAAAATAACGAGTATTTTTTCAGAGGCCATTTCCCAGATAATCCAATTGTTCCTGGAGTGATAATAGTTGAAGCAATGGCTCAGACTGCTGGTATTGTTGTATCATATAAGTTGAGAGAATTTAAAGAAAAATCGGTGTTATTTATGAGTGTAAATAAAGCAAAGTTTAGAAAACCTATTTTACCAAATGATGAGGTAACATTTGAAGTAAAATTTCTAAATAGCGTAAGAGATGTTTATAAATTTCAAGGAAGTTGTTACAAGAATAGTAATAAAGTAAGTGAGGCTGAGTTTTCAGCAATGATTACATATAAGTAATAATCAGAAATATAATATTTATATGAAGTTTCAATTTGTTAATTTAAAAGAATAGCAAAATGATACACCCTTCATCTGTAATTTCCAAAAATGCTGAAATACATAAAACAACACATATAGGTCCCTTTTGCATAATAGGTGATGGGGTAAAAATTGGAAAAAATAATAATTTAATTTCTAATGTATCAATTACAGGTAATACCGTGGTAGAAGATAATAATACATTCTACCCATTTTGTTCTATTGGTTCGGATCCTCAAGATTTAAAGTTTAATAAGGAAAAATCATTTTTAAAAATTGGAAGTAAAAATAAATTTAGAGAAAATGTTACAGTAAACCCGGGCACATCTGGCGGGGGATTAAATACAATAGTAAACGATAACTGCTTATTTATGGTCGGATCTCATATAGCACACGATTGTATAATTAAATCAAATGTTATTTTAGCAAATAATGCAACATTAGCAGGGCACGTTGAGATTGATAGTAATGCAATTTTAGGTGGTAACTCAGCTGTACACCAATTTGTAAGAATTGGAAAATATGCAATGATTGGAGGTATGAGTGGTGTTGAAAAAGATATAATACCTTATGGTCTCTACACAGGTATAAGAGAAAATTTAAAGAGTTTAAATATAATAGGATTAAAAAGAAAAGGCTTAACATCTAATTTGATTAATGAAATTAAAAGGATGGTAAACATAATATTTGATAAGAATGATGCTATTGAAAATAATATTCAAAAAAATAATTTACACTCTGCTAATATTCAAGAAATAAATGAAATAATTGAATTTTTAAATTCATCTTCAAAAAGAGGTATTACTGCTTTTGTAAATGATTAAAATTGGTATTATTTCTGGAGATGGTAATTTGCCACTTTATATAGGCAAGTCTCTTTTGAACAAAAACTATGATGTTACTTTTTTATCTTTAAATAATAAAAACAATGAATTTTATTCTAATCATAAAATTATAGATATTAATATTTTATCAATAAAAAAAATTTTAAAAGTTTTAGAATTTAATAAAATTAGCCATATAATATTTGCTGGAAGTATTAAAAGACCAGGTATCAAAGATTTAGGATTTGATATACCAACTTTTACCCTTGCCAAAAGTCTTTTATTGGAAAAAAAGGGAGACAATAGTCTTCTAATTAGTTTAAAAAAATATTTCGAGTCTAAAGGATATATTTTTTTTAATTGGACAAAATATTGTAAAGAATTGTTTTCGATTGAAACAAATTTAACTATAACTAAACCTTCAAAAAAAGCTACTAAAAATTTAATTAAAGCAAAATCAATATACAAAATTTTTAAAAAATTAGATGTGGGTCAGGCAATGATAATACAAAATCAATTAGTTTTGGGACTAGAAGCAATAGAAGGAACTGATGAACTATTGCGAAGGTGTTCAGAATATAAAAGAAAAGAAGATAATGGAATATTGATCAAATTTTCTAAACAAAATCAAAGTAATCTTATTGATATTCCTCTAATTGGATTAAGTACAATTAAAAATTTAAAAAAATATAATTTTGAAGGTGTTTTTTTACAAAAAAATAAATGTTTAATTTTGGATAAGATAAAAATTATTGATTATGCTGATAATAATAACTTGTTTATCTCATCTGTGGATTTAAATTGAAAAAAATTAAAATTTTTGTCTGTTGTACAGAGCAATCTGGTGAAAATATTTGTTCAAATATTTTATCAAGAATAGATATTGATAAATTTCAAGTTGACGGTGTTTGTGGAAGACAATCTGAAAAATATATTACAAACAAAATTTATGATTTGTCAGAGTTTAAATCAATAGGTTTTTTTGAAATCATTTTATCAATTGCAAAATATTTAAAAATGATAAGGAATATAAAAAATTATATTATCAGAAATGATTATGATTTAATTTTAACCATAGATTCACCTGATTTTAATTTCAATTTAGTAAATAAATTAAGAAAATCAAATTATAAAAAAAAAATAATACATATAGTAGCTCCAACTGTATGGGCATGGAGATCTTATAGAGCAAGAAAATTTGCAAATATTTTTGATGAAATTTTTCTTCTATTTAATTTTGAAAAAAAATATTTTAATTTTCAAAATTTTAATAAAACTTTTATTGGTCACCCAATATTTCATATAAAAAAACGAAAAAAAAAGAACAATTATAACTACATTGCTTTTTTGCCTGGTAGTAGGCAGAATGAAGTATTGAAACTAATAAAGTATTTCAAACATATTGAAGAATATATAAATAAGAACAATTTAAATTTTAAAATTTTTATTCCAACATTGCCACATCTCTTTTCTTTAATTAAAGACAGTACAAAAGAATGGAAAACCGAAACCTTTATTTCTACAGAAGTTAATAAATTTGATGATTATTATGATGATGTGTATTTAAGTATAACTTGTTCTGGAACTGCTTCAATAGAAATTGCGAAAAGAAATATACCTCAATTAGTAATCTATAAACTTAATTACTTTACAGAATTTCTCTTTAAGCCATTTATAAGAGTCAAATATGCAAACATAATTAATATTATAAGTAATCAAATGATTATTCCAGAAGTCACAAACTCTAACTTAAACGAGAGAAGATTATTAGATTGTTTTTTAAATCTATTTAATAGTAGAAAAAATCAAGAGAAACAAATTAGGTTAGTCAATATTTATATAAAGGAAATTGTAAAGGAATTTAGCCCTTACGATGTAAGTGTGAATCGTATAAATAAATTAATTAATCCTTCTTCCAAAGCCAATTAAAAATTGATTTTTTTTCCCTAGAGGCCTCAATTTGATAAGGTCTTGCTTGATAGCCAGTATATAACTGACGAGGCCTACCAATTTTATTAATTGGATCTTCTATCATCTCTTTCCATTGTGATATCCAACCTACCGTTCTTCCAATTGCAAATAACACTGTAAACATACTTGTTGGAAAACCTAATGCTTTTAGAATAATACCTGAATAGAAATCTACATTAGGAAATAATTTTTTACTAATAAAATATTCATCTTTTAGA
>MDTB01210047.1_pt1 | contig 10255 bp, 11 predicted proteins | sample 811161 | NCBI WGS metagenome assembly MDTB01 (sample SAMN05326650, study PRJNA326480) | marine metagenome | isolation source: seawater | place: Mediterranean Sea | collected 2009
GGCGCAAGTGGAATCACTTAAGAATGGCGAGACACTTTGGAACAGTGAAGCTTCTTGAGCCTGCAAGATGTAGGGAACGAGTGCGACGAAAGTCAACAGAAAAGAGGAAAGACGCATGTAAAGAGTTTGTCCAAAAATCTTCAAATCACATGACAATTCTGTCGCTTGAAAGTCACAAAAAGGTGGACCAAGCAGGACAGAAGCCGAACACCCTCAACCCTTGCTTACTGAAGTAGATCTGTTCGACATTTTTGAGGTAAAGCGGGCTTTACGAACATCTCAATCAAGGGTAATGCCTTGATTATAATTCCTTAAGCGCAGCAAATAGTGATGTCTAGACTTTTGTAGGCGATTAACAATCCCTATCGTATGTATTCTGTTTCTGATATTCTTCGGGTGTTATGGTACATGTCCGCAGGAGTGTACAATCCCTATTATGACTTCAATCAAGATGGTGTCATCGACAAACTGGACTTGATGTTCCTGCGGTCGATGTCATGGTTCGAAGTCCTCATGCTTTGACCAACAACCCGGTTTTAGTGAAGTAGGCTTTGCATATCCGCCCAGGCTGTAAAGTCCACTTTACTTTTGGCCCCAGCAGGACAGAAATGTTAAGGCCATCCTCTGGCTTGCCCTTTCTAATCTGCACATCCATTGAGCATCAATAGGTGATTAGAACAATTTTAACGCTCGACTTCTTATTAACTCCTAGCCGATGGGTTATTTAAAAATCGCGCCATGAAATTTCTAATTCAATTTCTGCGACAATGGTATGCCGTTTTACTCGCATTCGTTTGTCTCCTCTATTCTGTGGGTCTCGGCCTAATGGGACAAACCGATGAAGCCTTGTACTCCGCACATTGGGCTGGAACAATCCTTTTATTTTCAATTGCCATTAGGCAGCGCAGAACCAAGCGGTCATGAGCATTTCAATGTTTGTGACAGGATTCGTCATTTTCTGCATTTACATGGCTTTCTTGATTTGGAACATCTACAACGGCCACAAAAGCGGAGTTAACGAGAGACAATTTGAAAACGAGCCAGATAACCTCGATATGGATGGAATGGGAAATTTCTCCCGATTTCCGCAAACCAAAAACGAGAGAAATTACTGAATGCATCAGTCTTGAGCAGCAGCTAAAATTTGGCCTTTCGGTAATGATGCACATCGCCTGCAGTTGGCTTGAGGCTCAATCGTGTTTTAATGGAACGTTGAGGACCAGATGAGCAGCATGCTCCATGAAGCCCTCCATGAATTTGTGTCAAATGGTGGCAAAATCCCGCAGAATCAGGCTTTGCCACTGAGATGTGTGAATGGCTGTCTGCAGGGCAATTTACGGGCTTCAGCCCTGAAAACAGGGGCAATCGAAACCCAAACGTCAAATCCACTTTACATGTGGACCCAACAGGACAGAAGCCGAACACCCTCAACCCCGATTTGGTCAGGTAGGCTTGACCTCTGAGAAAGAAGAATCGAGTACCTAGGGATTCACCCTTTGAGGACACAGATCCTCATTGCAGTCTCTGTATCTCTTCAGGTGTCGAAGGTCAATCCTTCAACGTCAAGACCGAGTCAGGTTGATGAAGGCCGCGGTTTGCAAGTACCAATAATGGGCCCAGCCCAGGCTGCCATTCGCATCCAATTGCTTCCAGCTCACCAACAGTGGACCCACCTCCCATTTCACACCGTCGTTGAACTGACGGCTGAACTGCAAAGACGTCCATGACTCTCTGAACCGGTCCACTCCTTGTGTGACGTCGGCGCCATCCCACGCTTCGATGAAGACCTCAGCACTCGCCGTCAGGAAGGCTTTGCCCAGTGGCCAGGAAGCCCCGACTTGTTGGCGCACACGGGGGCGCCATGACCAATCCTCTTGGCCCCCATGAAAGGGGTCATTCTCTATCATCCTCTGATCCCAACGCGTCCTCGACCACCACAACAGACGCTCTCCCTGATGCATCCGCTTCGCCTGAATCCAAACGCGGTGTTCGTCACGTGCGTAACGCTGCGGTGTCCAAACTGCAGCACTCGTCATCGGCACCCATTCATGCGTGTAACTCCCTGTGACCGACCATGTCTCATTCAGGATGCGCGTCAAATCAAATTCCGTGTACGCAAAGACCAACGCCCGCACACTGCGAAACTCTCCGCGTTCTGCGCCTGGACCGTAGTCCTCCATGGTTTGAACTTGCGAGAACGACGGTCGAGATTGTTCGAATGGGAGAATGCAGGCAAATGAATAATTCTCGAAATACCAGCCTTCACCAAGGCTCACTCCCAAATCCATCGTAGGCATCGTGCCGGCCAAATGAATGTGTTGTTGCCCATTCATATGGAGGGTGATCAACAAGCATGCAGTTGAAGAAAAAACGATTGAAAACAGACGAATTGGCATAATGCAAATTACCGAGGACCACATTTCCCCTGCGTGAATCACATGGTGTCTGTATGTGACCAAGTAAGACAGAAGCCGAACCACCTCGACCTGGATTTGGTCAATTGAACTGCCTTCAAATTGAGATTGTTTTCGACTTCTAAAGCACGCATTGACTTGGCCCTTCAATGCATCAGCGCTTCTCGCAATGCACGAAATTTTCTACCTCCCTCAATCAAATGCGCTGCTTGGTCAAAGTAAAGTGTTTGGTCGCGATCGCTGACCGCAGAATCAGGTCGAGGATGGATTTCAACGAGCAGTCCATCGGCACCTGCGGCAACCGCCGCCAATCCGACATCAACAACATGACGCCGCAGGCCCACGCCATGTGATGGGTCAGCGATTACCGGCAAATGGGTCCGAGCCTGCAAATAGGAAATCGCATTGACATCCAATGTGTTCCGATATGCACCTTCGAAAGTCCGAATTCCCCGTTCACAAAGAATGATCTTGTCGTTTCCAACGTTGTAGACGTATTCAGCACAGTGAAGAAATTCTTCTATTGTTCCAGACATGCTGCGCTTGAGTAAGACAGGCACTCCTGATTTTCCAACGGCTTCAAGCAAGTTAAAATTTTGCATGTTTCTTGCTCCGATCTGAAAAACATCCACTTGACTGGCCATGGCCTCAATCTGCGCCACTTCCATCACTTCCGTGACGATGCTCAAGCCATGGCGATCTGCAACCTCCCTGAAAAGCTTCAGCCCCTCGAAGCCCATCCCTCTAAATGAGTATGGGCTGCTGCGAGGTTTAAAGACACCGCCACGGATAAAAGACACTCCCTGAGATACAAGGAACTTGGCAACCGATTCGAGTTGTTCAGGCCCCTCAACACTACAAGGTCCCATGATTGAATGAAAGCTTTTGGGACCAAAATCGTTCCCGCCAATCTTGACAGTTGACCGTCCTTGTTTCCATTGACTGCTGACCAATTTGAATTCATCTGAAATGTGATGAACATCGGAAACGCCGGGGCATCGACGAACGCTTCGGGGGTCCTGAAGTTGACCGGCGTAGACGACGAGCAGCGTTGAGTCAGGAGTTGACACATGGCGACAACTCAGCTCCATGGCCTCCAGAAATTGAATGGCCTCATCCACGGTCTCCTTGGATGATGGATGATGAAGTTGAATGATCATTTCATATTCAAATTGAAAGGTTCAAGAAAATCTTCAGCGCGTTGGACGATGCTTGTTGTATCCAGCGATGATTCGTTCTTGGGTTCGATAGCTCTGAGAAAGGCCGAACCGACAATCGCACCGTCGACCAATCCCGTCAATCCATTGACATCCTCAGGCGTGGCAATTCCGAATCCCGCAACGATTGGACAACGCGCTCGGTGATTCTGCAGACCTCGAAAAAAATCCCCTCGGTCCATCGATGGAATGTCTCCTGTCAAGCCAACGTTAGCCACACCATAGACGAACGCTGTACTTGTCTCAAAGGCGCGCTCAATGCCTTCTGTCGTGCTGGTCGGACTCACAAAAAAGGACATGGACAAGCCCTCTTGGCCCAGTGCCTCTGCAAAGTCACTTGAGTATGACTCGTATGGAAGATCGGGGAGGATCAAACCTGAAGCGCCAGCAGCCCGAGCCTCTTTCACAAAACGCTCAACGCCTCGTCGGTAGACGGGATTGCAATAGCCCATCAGCATCAGGGGCTTGTCGCAGATTGAGCGGAATTGTTTTGAAAGCGAAAGCACATCGTCCAACCTTGTGCCTTGCTTTAATGCAATTTCAGAGGCGCGCTGGATGGTCGGTCCATCTGCCAAAGGGTCACTAAATGGCATCCCGAGCTCCACAAAGGAAACCGCTGGATGGCGCGCCAACAGCTCAATCAAGTGACCACAAGCGGTCATGTTGGGATAGCCTGCAGTGAGAAACACGGACAGATTTACATCATCCACATGCATGAGTCTCTTGAAAATGTCAGACATGTCGTCCGTGATCATTGATGTAAGTCTCCAGGTCTTTGTCACCGCGACCACTGAGATTGAGAAGAACCAATTCGTCCCCTTTCCATTCTGCTTTGAGAGTCCATGCCAAGGCGTGGGAGGTTTCAAGTGCAGGAAGAATCCCCTCCAGTCGAGTGCACAACATCCCCGCCTTCAGGGCTTCTGTATCCGATACAGCCTCAGTTTGGAGTCTTCCAACAGCAGCAAGATGAGCGTGCAATGGACCAATGCCCGGATAATCAAGACCCGCACTGACACTATGGGCCTCTTGGATCTGCCCTTCGCCGTCTTGAAGAACCATGGTCTTCGCGCCGTGCAAAATGCCGGGACTACCCTTTTCAATTGTGGCCGCGGTGCGGCCACTGTCCAAACCTTCTCCACCAGCTTCAACACCAATCAAGGCAATCTCTTGGTCGATGTAAGGCAAGAACAGGCCGAGTGCGTTGGACCCACCACCAAGGCAAGCCACAAGATGGGTGGGCTTCAAATCCAAACGCGCGCACGCCGTCATTGTTTCTTCCCCAATGATTCTGTGAAATTCAGCCACCATCATAGGATAGGGATGCGGTCCAACGGCAGAGCCAATCACGTAATGTGTGTCGGTTGGGTTCGCAATCCAGAATCGCATGGCTTCATTGGTTGCGTCCTTCAGCGTCATTGAACCTGTTTTTGCCGCCCTCACCTCAGCTCCAAGCAAGCGCATTCGCTCCACATTTGGTTTCTGTCGCTTCATGTCATCCGCCCCCATAAACACCGTACATGGCAACCCCGCCCAAGCGCAGGCTGTTGCAGTGGCAACGCCATGTTGCCCCGCACCAGTCTCGGCAATGATGTGGCTCTTCCCCATCCGGCGAGCCAGCAGGACTTGGCCTACCGCATTGTTGATTTTATGGGCCCCAGTGTGAGCGAGATCTTCCCTTTTGAACCAAATCTCGACACCACAACGCTCACTCCAACGTTCGGCCTTTTGCAAGGGTGTCGGCCGGCCAACAAAATCACGCATTAACTCAAAATATTCCTTCCTGAAGACTTCGTCGGCCCAAGCTTCATTGAACGCTTTTTCCAGTTCCTCGAAATTGCGACGAAGCATCTCAGGAATGAATTGGCCTCCGAAATCGCCATAATAGCCGCGTTTGATGATGGGGTGGTTCGTCATGATCAAATGGTTTGAATGAATCTTTGAATTTGCTGGAGATCTTTGATGCCGGGAGAAATCTCGACCCCACTGTTGACATCAAGCCAACCAATCCAATTGGGTAAGTCCTTCAAGGCTTCTGCCTGAAGAACTTTCCCAAGCCCTCCTGCCAAGGTCACTGGAACACGAGGCGTCTTCCATTCAGCGAACAGCGACCTGTCAAAAGCCTTGCCCGTTCCACCGCCGCCTGGTCCAGGTGTGTCGAGCAGCAGTCGATCTGTGTCCAACCAAATTCTTGGAAATTCCGCCGTCTTCATGGAATGAACTTGAACAACCTTCCTCCCCAGGGCTTTCACAGTGCGGGCATCACTTTCATCATAATGACCATGCAACTGAACATGGGTGCACGCCAAACCTGAAGTCAATTCGGATTCCAGCTCAGCTTTGTCAATGCCCCTCACCACCCAATGTCGCTCGACTTTGGGGGCCCGTTTCACAACCTGTTGAAAGAGTTGTCTTGCCTCCGTCGGATCGACGTGTCGAGGAGAGGTCAGACAACTGACGATCCCTATTGCATCAATGTCAAGGTCCAAAACCTTCATCACATTTTGAGCGCAGGTCATTCCGCATACTTTGATGTTGTAACGCTTCATGGTGATGTTGTGAGAGTCTGAAGCTCACGGGCCATCTTCGCACATGCCTTGCGCGGCAAGCTTGACCGTAAGAAGGCATCCCCAATGAGAAAGCCAGAGTATCCTGATTGACGCAAAACGGCAATGTCACTTGCGCTTTTAATGCCACTTTCTGCCACCCACGTCGCTTCCCTCGGCAGCTTCTTGACCATGGTTTCGAAGAGGGTCACATCTGTTTTCAGTGTGGCCAAATTTCTTGAATTGACACCAACCATTTGGATGGAGGAAATCCACGAGTCCAAGTCCTCCTCAGTGTGACATTCGAGCAACACCTGCATTCCCAGATCGTGGGCAATGTTCGCCAAGTCACGAACACGATTTTTGTCCAACAGCGAAGCAATAAGCAGAATGACGTCCGCCCCAGCGGCTCGGGCTTCGTGAACTTGGTAAGGAAACAGAATGAAGTCTTTGCGCAGAATGGGACACAAGTGTTGACTCCGAGCCAATTTGAGGTCATCCAGCGATCCCTTGAAAAAGAGTGGCTCTGTAAGGATGCTTAACCCACTGCATCCGGCCTGCATGTAACCACGTGTTGTTTCAGCCAAGTCCGAATCCAATCTATAATCTCCTTTGGAAGGTGAAGACCGCTTGAACTCCGCGACGATGCCATTTTTATCCGACCTCTTCAGATATTCAACCATCGAAATGCAAGGCACCTCGTAGTGGGGCGAAGTCATCAATTGTGGCAAAGGCACGCGCTGTTGTTGCTTCGGCACATCGCGCCGCAGGCCATCTAAAATGTTGTCAAGTGCTGTATTCATGATTCAATCAAGGTGTTTAGGTAATCCATGGCGCTGCCTGAACGGAGGAAATCAAGGACCCTTTGGAATGCCAAATACATGGAGCACTCCGGGTCCCAAACCTCTAGAGCAAGGGCTGCATTGGCCGCCACAACGCGATTGTGAGCAGTTGGACCTTCCCCACTCAAAACAGCTCGAATGATTGCGGCATTGCCTTCAATGGTCTCTGCTCCTCGCAGGCTCGCAGGCTCCAACGCTTCAGTGCCAAAGTCGGCAACAGACAGTGTTGCAAAATGCTTGCGCGTGCTGAACACTCGAGTGCGCGAGGTCAATGAAATTTCATCATATCCGTCCAAACCATGCACCACTGCCGCTTCCACACCCATCCGCTCAAAGCTCCATGAATAAAGTCGCTGTGTGCGCAAGTCAAATGTGCCTGACACCTGATGTGAAGGTTGAGCTGGATTGCTCAGAGGCCCCATGATGTTGAAGATGGTCCTCACACCCATGGCGCGGCGAACCGGAGCTACGTGTCTCATGGCGGGGTGGAACAAGGGTGCATGGATGAACACAAGTCCGTGACTTTCAAATCGCTTCTTGGCCTCTTCAGCTGTCCGTGGAAACTTGTAGCCCAAGGCTTCAAGGACATTGCTGGAACCACAGTTGCTGCTCACGCCGTAGTTCCCATGCTTGGCCACAGGGATGCCCATTGCACCCAGGGTCAAGGCTGAGGTTGTGCTGATGTTGAATGTGTCTTTCCCATCCCCGCCGGTCCCACAGAAGTCCATGCACGACGACTCACCAAGATCAATCCGTTCACAATGATCCATCATGGCATCGCGAAACCCCATGATCTCATCGAGTTGGAGCTCCCGATGATTCAGAGACGCCAGAACAGCCGCCATTTGGATTTCTGACATGGCTCCTGACATCATTTTGCACATGATGGTGTAGGCCTCAGAATGGTCGAGACCTCGCATGTCTCGAAGTCTTTCCAAGTCAATCATTGGTTCTTGGATTCAAAAAGTCAATCATCAATTGAAGACCCTGAGGTGTCATGACACTTTCAGGATGGAATTGGACGCCTGCCCAAGGGTTGCATTCATGCTCCATCGCCATGCAAATTCCCTCGTCGTCTCTTGCAGTCGCAGTCCAGCTTGCGGGCAGTTCATCCACAATCCAGCTGTGGTAGCTGCCCACTGGAAATGGACAATTGGGCCATTCGAACAACCGCGACGACCCAACCTCTGTTACGGTTCGAAGTTTGCCATGCCTAGGACTGTCCAACAGTGCCAAACTGCCACCATGAAGATGTGCAAATGCTTGCATGCCCAAACAGACGCCCAAGGCTGGAGTATCATGAGGCAGCCGTGCAATGCAATCGAGCAATTCAGGATGTGCTTCAGGGGTTGAAGGTCCAGGACCGAAAATGACAGAATTCCAGGGTGCTTCAATGAGCGCTGCACCTTCCTTTGCCCGCACCACACGGCAGGGCACCTGCGAAGCAGAACTCACCAAGGCTGCAACGTTGTGCGTGAATGAATCGTAGTTGTCGACGATGAGGATTTCTCTTAATCTTTTCTGCATGGGACCAGTTTTAGAGGGTCTCTGCGAGATCCATGGCTTGGGCCAAAGCCTCTAATTTTCCTTCCACTTCATCGGCCTCAGAGGACGGAATGCTGTCCATCACAACCCCTGCCCCAGCTTGGTATGTCAAGCTGCCTTGGTTGGAGAAGAAGGAACGAATGGCAATGGCATGAATGCAATCCCCATTTAAACCATAACAACCCACAGCTCCACCGTACAACCCCCGAGATTGAGGTTCATGCTCCGCGATGAGCTCGATGGCCCTGAGTTTTGGTGCTCCACTTAAAGTCCCAGCGGGAAAAGTATCGGCGAAAACCTGCGCCGCATGAATGCCAGATTTCAATCTCGCTTCCACCTTGCTTACCAAATGAATGACATGGCTGAACATCTGGACCTCTTTGCAATGAGTCACCTCACTTGCCTGACAACTGCGATTGAGGTCGTTGCGTGCGAGATCCAACAACATGGTGTGTTCAGCATTTTCCTTATCATCCTCACGCAGCATGGCAATCGCTTGGATGTTTTCACTTTCCACTCGCGAACGCCGGACCGTCCCCGCAATGGGATGAACCTCCGCCATTCCATTCCTTACAAGCAACTGTGCTTCCGGACTTGAGCCGATGACCCGTGAATTGCCGTCGTCGATGTAGAACAAAAAGGGACTCGGGTTGATGCTGCGAAGAGCTCTGTAAACTTGGAAATCGTCCCCAACATATTCTTGACTGAACTGCCGAGAATACACCACTTGGAACACCTCGCCCTGATGACACTGAAGGACGCCCTTGCGGACAATCTCCTCATATTCCAATCGGGTCAGAGGTGAGGTCACTGCGCTTCGCTTGCGAAATTGCCCTGGTGAAGGAACTGGAGAGGAGAGGCGATTCAACAAGTACGACATGGCAGAGGATTCTCCCGCCGGACAAAATTCCCAGCAATCCAAAATCTGATTGAAATGGTTGAAAATCAGAACGAAGCGATAGAGAGAATATTGGACCAAACAGTCTTCAGGGTGACCGCCAGAATGTGGGCGACTGTCCTTGTCCATGCCACAAATCGCTTCAAAGTTTGTGCTGCCGTAGATCCCTAAAAACCCGTCTTTATCTGTGGCCTCAGCACATTCAATGCCTGAGAGAAAAGTCTGTACGGCTTCTGCATACCCCAGAGCCTCAACCTGTCCTCGGTTAAGCTTTAATGTTTCCAGGGGATCAAACGCCACAACGCTGTGGGCATCTTCACGACTGTGATAATCCGTGCTCTCGAAGAGAACAGATGAATGCCCTTCGTCACGCAACAACAGATAAGTCTGCACTGGCGTCAGGAAATCACAAAGCTGCTGGTGATGCTGGAGATTGTACTTCATAAACAAAAAAAAACCCCTCTTTTCGGAGGGGGGCAACGTGTTTGATATCAAAAAAAAATTAGCAAACAGGGGCACCTCCCTTGATGGGGTACCAACGCCATTGGATGTTGTTCGCTGAAATCATGCTTTAAAATTGCCGACAGCTTTCGACTTTTTCTCTGGCTGGAGCTACGAGTAGAATGAACCGAGCCCTGTAAAGTTCAACTGGAGGCATGACTCGTATCATGACCGTCAAGTGCGTGCCTTGGAGATGGTGGACCCAGCAGGACAAAAGCCGAACAACCTCAACCCGGATTTGGTGGTTTGAATTCGATCAGGGCTCGACCTTCAATCCTTGTTGCTCCGCCATGAA
>MDTB01051697.1_pt1 | contig 10254 bp, 11 predicted proteins | sample 811161 | NCBI WGS metagenome assembly MDTB01 (sample SAMN05326650, study PRJNA326480) | marine metagenome | isolation source: seawater | place: Mediterranean Sea | collected 2009
CGAATTTTTAAAAGAGAGATATTTTTATAGATTTAATAAAGACGAACATATTGTTAGACTTCATATAGGATTAGAAGATCCTAAAGATTTAATAAATGATTTAAAAAGATCACTGAAATTCATCAAATAATGGAAAAAAAATTCATTCCCAATAAATTAGCATTAATAACTTTATTATCAGCATGCTCTGTAATTTTAGTTTCAATGGGTCTAAGACAAACCTTTGGATTATTTTTCAGCGCTTTTGAAGAAGGATTGAATTGTACAAGAACAGAGTTTGGTTTAGCTATAGGATTGCAAATGATCTTCTGGGGAATATTTGCTCCGATATTTGGTTTTCTCGCAGATAAATTTGGTGGAAATAAAGCTGTCTTTATTGGTTTCATTATTTTTGGGCTGGGGATTTACATGCTTTACGCAGGACCTAATACAGGAATTTATTTTCAAATAAGCTTAGGTTTATTAGTAGGTATAGCATTAGGTGCCACTGCAATGAGCGTACCTGTTTCTGAAGTTGGAAAACATTTTCCAAACGAAAAAAGAACTATTGCGACAGGTATAGTTACAGCTGCGGCTTCAGTAGGATATTTTATAGCACCATTGTTTACACAATATTCTCTTGGCAATGTAGGTTGGGAACAAACTCTAAAATATTTTATGTATTTTATCTTATTTGGACTTATTGCTTCAGTTTTTCTTTTTTCAAAAAAAGAAGAAATCGCTAAAACAGATGTTAAAAAACAAAACTTCACAGATGCTATTAAAGAAGCATTTTCACACAAAGGATATATTTTATTAGTTGCAGGATTTTTTGTATGTGGATTTCAAATAACTTTAGTTGCAACTCATGTACCAGGTTATATGCAAGATAGAGGCCTAGGAGGTTGGACCGCGACAATAATTTTAGCGTTAATAGGATTATTTAATATAGTTGGTACTCTTGGTATAGGATATTTGGGAACGAAGTATAGTAAAAAAATATTATTAAGTATTTTATATTCATTAAGAGCTGTAATTATTGCTATTTTTATATTCTCTCCACCTTCAATTTACATGTCTATTATTTTTGGAATCACTTTTGGATTATTATGGCTTTCAACCGTCCCACCTACGAACGGTATAGTCGCACAGATATTTGGCACTAGATATCTCAGTACGCTTTTTGGGATTGTTTTTTTAAGCCATCAAGTTGGGTCATTTATAGGAGCTTATTTAGGAGGGTACTTTTACGATATGTATGGTTCATATGATTATGCTTGGTATATTGCTATTGGCCTATCCGTCTTCGCTGCAATTGTTCATCTACCAATAAATGAAGAACCTATAGCGCGTGTGGATAATACCATTTAAGGTTGTATTTAGAGTCTGAATTGGAATCAAAAGTGAATCAAAAGGTGAACATTTTTTTAATAGATAACTAAAATGTGGATAATTATTGTTTGCTTTAAATATATTCTCTATGTAACCTTTATTTAACAAAGGATAAAAAAATGTTTTCAAAAAAATTAAATAAAAAATTAGACGAGTACCACTTATTAAACCATCCATTTTACAAATCTTGGAATGAAGGAAAATTAACTAGAGAAATTATAAAAGATTATGCTGAACAGTATTACCAACACGTTAAAGCTTTTCCAAGATATATCAGCGCAACACACTCATTATGTGAAGATATAGAAAAAAGAAAAATCCTTTTAGAGAATTTACAAGACGAAGAGAATAAAGATGCTGATCATCCTAAATTGTGGAAGAACTTTGCTTTAGCTATGGGCGCAGACTCCAACGAAATAGAGAGTGTAAAACAAGAAGATTTTACAAAAAATTTAATAGAAAATTTTTTTAAACAAGGTAGATCTAGTTATGCTGAAGGTCTTGCTTCATTATACACTTACGAAAGACAAATACCCGAAATTGCAGATACTAAGATTAAAGGTCTAAAAAAGTACTACGGGGTAACTTCGAAGGAAGGGTTGGAATTTTTTGAAGCACATAAAGCAGCAGATGTAATTCATAGGGTAGAGTGCGAAAAATTATTAGATGGCTTGTCTGTAGAAGAACAACAAAAAGCTGAAAAAGCTGCGTTGTCGACAGCAAAATATTTATGGAATTTTTTAAGCGGAATGTCTACTAAGCACAATCTAAAAGCTGCGGCCTAATAAAATTAAATATTGAAAAAAGTTAAAATTATATTTTATAATATTTTTTTCTTTTTTTTATTCTTACTTGTTTTAGATTTTCTAGCAAGCAGGTTCATAATAGACTCAGAAAAATTGAATTGTTATAAAATTGATCAATTTTATTATGAACTAAAAAAAAATTGTTCAGGCAAGCATCAATTTAAATCCGGATTTCCTACTGTGCCTGTTTTTACCGATGAATTAGGATTAAGAACAAGCAAAAATCCTATAAAAAATAAAAAAAGCAATGTCCTAGTTTTTGGAGACTCTATGACATTTGGGGTTGGTTTAAATTACGAAGATACTTTTGTTGGTATATTAGAAAAAAATAATCCAAATTATAATTTTTATAATTTTTCAGTAGGATCTTATAGCCCAACGGTCCATTTGTATAAATTGAAGAAAGCAATTGAAAATAATATATACCCTGAGAAAATTATTTTATTTTTAGATTTGTCAGACATTTATGATGAAGGAGATAGATGGATGATAGATAGCAATACAAATAAGCCTAAGTTGAAAACTGATGTAACTTTTAGAACTAGAGTTTTACAAAAGAAAAAATTTACTCATCGAAATTTCAAAATTACAAAATCTATTATAGATAAGATAAAATATAACTCTAGAATTTTAAGACAAAAAATTAATAAAATTAAAAATGAAGGAGAAAAAATTAAAATTGTTAAAACAAGTATCCAAGCTCAGTTTACTTATACTAAAATAGATGATGTTCATGCAGATTATTGGTCAGAAGAAATTTTTTCTAGAGGATTAATAAAAATAAAGAAAAATATAGATCAAATTGCAAAATTAGCTAAAGAAAATAATAGTGAGTTTTATCTTGTAATATATCCCTTTGGAGAAACACTAGAATACGGTCAAAGTATATTTAATTGGGAAAATTTTTCAAAAGATTTATGCTCTAAAAATAATTGTAAATTAGTTAATACTTTTAAAGAATTTAGAGAGAGAAAAGAAGTTGATAAATTTTGGTACAGCAACCTTTATTTTATTGGAGATGAACATTTAAACAAAAATGGGAATGCTTTTGTAACTAATATATTATTAAAAGAGATATTTTAAGATTATTTTAATTTTCCTTCTTTTCTCATTTGCGCTCTTATCTTAGTGGCTGAAATAGCTTGCGTTTTTTCGTCTAGGACTATTTCTTCTATTTTATATCCAACACCTCTTCCGTAACAGATATTTGTTATATTTGGAACTAGAGTAATTTTAACTCTATTTTCATAATCTCTTAAAGCATGTAAAATATTTTTTTTGACAGTTTCAAAATCAAAAGGGTTATCGTCAACTCCTTTAACATCTCTTACCATAATATTAACTTGACCTGTTTTTTTTAAAATCTCCTCAAAAAGTTTTTGATGTCCCTCATGCCAAGGCTGCCATCTACCTAACATTTGTGCTGTGGGTTTTTTATCATCCCAAACATAATTATCTTTGCTCATAATTTTTTATATATTAAAATTATGATTATTTGCAATAATTAAAGTTTTTCTAACATTGATTGAAACTAGAACTCAATTAATTAGCTATAAGCTTCTCACTTGACCTCTTGACCTATATAATGCTCAAATATATAAACTCTTTAAATTAAAGGTCTTCAAAAATGATTACAAACAACCCATTTATTTCAATATCTGAAACTATTCCCTCTCTTGTGATGCAGGGTTTTGTAGTTGCTATGATTTTATTAGTCTTAATAGGAACTGGTTTAGACATGATGCATAAAAAAAATGTTTTGTATTTTTTTAGAAATGCAAAAAAAGCAAAAAAATCTGCTAAGATAAAACTTTCTACAGTAAAAAAAACCTCAGTTATTTTAAAGACAGTTGCGCATGATATAGGTACAACTTCTGAATTAGGTTTAGGAAAAAGAAGAATTGCTCATGTTCTCGGAATGTATGGAACTATAATATTTTGGCTTGCCTCTGTTGTAATGATTTTTAACTATTCGAGCTTTGATTCTAACACTCCGACTTATTGGTCAATAGCTTGGCATGTTGGAGCATTAATGACCTGTGTTGGAGGTTATTGGTTTTGGTTTTTTCTTAGAGTAGATGTGTATTCTGAAGCGAACCCTTGGTATAGAATAATCAAAGCAGATTTATTTGTTTTGGCTTTACTTGCTTGCTCTACTTTTGGATTAGCTTGGTCTTATACTCAAAATTCTGGCATGGTTAAAATAAGTTATATCTTTTTTATTTTATACATAATTGCAAATTTAATTTTATTTGGTGGTGTTTATTGGTCTAAATTCGCTCATATGTTTTATAAACCTGGTGCAGCGATTCAAAAGAATCTTGCTGAAGCTGATGGATCTAGAGACAATTTGCCTCCGCCGGCCGATGCACCAGAGCAGTTTGGCCTTGGTATTAAACGCGAACAACCAAAACACTATTAGACATTAGTATGAAAAAAACTAGAATAGTCTTTATAGGTTTTATAAAAATAAGTAAGGAAAAATAAATGTCGACATTTGTATATATGACTAGATGTGATGGCTGTGGACACTGCGTTGATATATGTCCATCAGATATAATGCACATTGATGAAACAATTAGAAGAGCAAAAAATATAGAACCAAATTTTTGTTGGGAATGTTATTCTTGTGTGAAGGCATGTCCAAATCATGCAATTGATGTCCGTGGATACGCAGATTTTGCACCAATGGGACATAGTGTTCGAGTAAGAAGAGAAGAAGAAAAAGGAACAATTTCTTGGAAAATAAAATTCCGAAACGGAACAGAAAAAGATTTTGTTTCTCCTATTACAACAAAACCTTGGGGAAAATTTATTCCTAAGTTAGCAGATGGAGATAAACCAAGACAAGGAGAAATGAATTCACAAATTCTTTACTCTGAACCAGAGGGGCTTGATACAAAAAAAGATTTACCCACCATTAGTAAAAATTCTTTTAAAAAAGGCGTTTATTACTAATGTCAAAATACAAAACAATTAATGAAAGTTGTGACATACTAGTTGTCGGCGGTGGAATGGCTGGCACAGGTGCTACTTTTGAAGCCAGACATTGGGGTAGAGATCTAAAAATTATTTGTGTTGAAAAAGCTAACATCGATAGAAGCGGTGCAGTTGCTCAAGGTCTTTATGCAATTAATTGTTATATGGGAATGAGATGGAATGAAAATCAACCAGAAGATCATGTTAGATATGCTCGAAATGATTTAATGGGTTTAGTTAGAGAAGATCTTGGTTATGATATGGCACGACATGTAGACTCCACTGTTCATATGTTTGATGAGTGGGGATTACCTATGATGAAAGATAAGAAAACCGGAAGATATCAAAGAGAAGGTAAATGGCAAATAATGATACACGGTGAAAGCTACAAACCAATTGTTGCTGAAGCAGCAAAAAAATCTGCAGATAAAATTTATAATAGAATAATGGTTACTCATCTTCTAATGGATGAGAACAACGATAATAGAGTTGGTGGAGCCGTAGGTTTTAATATGAGAACCGGTGATTATCATATTTTCAAAGCTAAAACTGTCATAGTTGCTGCGGGTGGTGCCTCTCATATTTTTAAACCTAGAGCTGTTGGAGAAGGAATGGGTAGAACTTGGTATGCTCCCTGGAGTAACGGATCAGCATATGCTTTACCAATTGCAGCAGGAGCAAAAATGACCCAAATGGAAAATAGAATTGTATTATGTAGATTTAAAGATGGTTACGGACCTGTTGGTGCCTATTTTTTGCATTTAAAAACTTATACTCAAAATGCAAATGGAGAAAATTATGAAAAAAAATGGTATGACAAAACCAAAGAATTAGTTGGAGAATATATAGATCATCATCCAACTCCGACATGCTTAAGAAACCATGCTTTTATTCAAGAAGTTATGGCAGGAGGCGGACCAATTCATATGGTTACAAAAGAGGCCTTTCAAGATCCACATTTAGAAACAGTGGGTTGGGAAAATTTTTTAGGTATGACCGTTGGCCAAGCAGTCGTTTGGGCTTCTCAAAATATTGATCCAAAGTATACCAATCCTGAACTTACAACCTCTGAACCTTATGTTATGGGTTCTCATGCAACATGTTCGGGCGCTTGGGTAAGTGGACCCGAGGATATTGCTCCTCCTGAATATTTTTGGGGCTATAATAGAATGACAACTGTTCAAGGGTTGTTTGGTGCAGGAGATACGGTTGGGGGAAGTGCACACAAGTTCTCTTCTGGTTCTTTTACAGAAGGAAGATTAGCGGCAAAAGCAGCAGTAAAATATATTGAAGATAAAAAAGCAGAAGATTTAAAAGTTTCGGAAAATCAATGCAATAAGTTAAAAGAAATAATTTATAAACCTCTAGATAATTATACTATTGGAAGAAACGAAATTACAGGCGGTACAGTTTCACCAAGTTATATTTCTCCAATCCAAGGACTGCAAAGACTTCAAAAAATTATGGATGAGTATGTTGGAGGAATAACGGCAAATTATATGACAAATGATAATCTCTTAAAAAAAGGATTAGAGTTACTTGATTGGCTTCAAGAAGATTTAGAGAATGTAGGAGCTGAAGATTTACATCAATTGATGAGGGCCTGGGAATTAAAACATAGAACTCTTACCTCACAGTGTGTGACTGAACATACATTATTTAGAGAAGAAACACGTTGGCCAGGCTATTATTATAGAGGAGATAAATTAAAATTAGATGACGAAAATTGGCATTGTTTAACTGTTTCAAGAAGAGATCCGGAAACCGGTAAATTTTCATTAGAAAAAATGCCCGTTTATCATATTGTAGGAGACGATAAAAAAAAGAAAGCCTCTTAATCAAGTACTAATGAACTTTTTAGAGAAAAGTGATTCAGAAATCATTAAAATTGCTGAACCGATATGGATTAATTTAGTTAAATCTTCGAATATAAAAGATTATGGAGGTTTCACTAAAGATTTTTCCTCTCAAATGCTCTATGGTGCTAATGAAGTAGAGTTAGGCAAACAATGGGCTAGCAATAAACTTCTGACAAGTTTATCAGAAAAACACGAAGTTTTAGGTTGTATAAGAAGAGATAACTTTATTACTGTTCTTTATAAACAAAAAAGTAATACAATACCTGGTGAATTCCTAGGAAGATTAGTCTTAGGAATAGAGGGGGATATGGTTAAAGTTTTCGGAGCAACAATTTATTAATATTGACAACTTCTATATTCAGGCATACTTAAAAGAATGTTAGAAATTTACCTTCCCATAGCCCAAGTAAACATAGATATTTTTTTATTATTATTTCTAAGTTTAGCGGTAGGAGTTTTATCTGGTATATTTGGAGTAGGAGGAGGATTTTTAATGACTCCTTTTTTAATTTTTATGGGGATCCCACCTGTTTACGCAGTTCCAAATGAAGTAAATAATATTCTTGCAACATCTGTGTCTGGTTCTTTAACGCATTGGTATAAAGGAACTATGGATTATAAAATGGGTTTAATGATAGTTTCAGGTGGATTAGCTGGAACTCTTCTAGGGATTACCACATTCACTTATTTTTCAGAAATAGGAAAAATTAGTGTAATTATTTCTTTGTTATATATGTATCTTTTAGCAATTGTTGGAACACTAATGCTAATTGAGAGTTATAAAGAAAAAAGTCGCCAAGGAAAAAAAAATTTAACAAAACAAAAGCTACACGATCATAATTGGTTTCAAGGATTGCCTTTAAGAATGAGATTTCATAAATCAAAGTTATATGAAAGCGCTTTTACACCTATAATATTAGGATTGGTAGTTGGTTTTGTGGCTTCAATGATGGGTATAGGCGGAGCATTTCTAATGGTTCCTGCTATGATTTATATCGTAGGTATGCCAGTTAATTTAATTCCAGGAACTTCACTATTTGTAACTATTTTTATTAGTGCGGTAGTTACGATTCTTCATTCTTTTAACTACGGCTCTATTGATTTATTCCTAGTTATACCACTTATTATTGGATCAATTTTTGGAGTGCAGTTGGGACAAAAAATAGGACAATTTTTAAATAGTACAGAATTAAAATCACTTTTTGCTATGTTGCTAGTAGCAGTAGCAATTGCAATTGGCTATGATTCTTTTTTTAGAGATAAAACTAACGATTTAAATGGAAACCAAGTAGCTAAAACAGATTTAAATGCACTTGCAGAATTTACTGTGAAATTTTCAGATGAAGCACCTTTTTTGTATGGAGCTATGGCAATTATTTTAGCAATCTCTCTTGGTGCTCTGGCCGCGTTTGCAAGAAAAGTCATTAGCCCAATAGCAAAGAAATATATTAGTAATTTAAAAATTAAAACTGAAACTAAGAAAGCTGAAATTAAATTTCCAGAAAAGTAGAATTTTGAGATAACTTAAGCACTTCGATAAAGCTTCGTCATTACAAACTCTTTATGACCTAAAGCTTCTGCACATGTTAATCTTCCATTAGCAACTTTTAACATTATCTCAATTAATTTATCTCCTGCTTGAGATAAATTCATTTCCCTAGATAAAATTTTTGATACATCGCAGTCAACATGTTCACTCATTAATTTAGCCGTTAGGGGATTAGCAGTAAGTTTGACTACGGGTTCAATAGGATTTCCAATAATATTCCCTTGTCCTGTAGGGAACAAATGAATATTGAAACCTCCTGCAGCTTGAAGAGTTACACATTCAGCTGCTGCAGATGAAGTATCCATAAAATAAAGACCTTTCCCTTTAGTTGGTTCTTCTGCTGGTTCTAAAACATCAATAAATTTTCTTGAACCAATTTTTTGGAAATTACCAAATGCTTTTTCCTCAATCGTTGTTAATCCTCCAGCTATATTCCCAGCTGTGGGTTGGCTTTCAGATAAATCATCTGTAGCCTCTTTTAAAATAAAATCATTATAATTATTCCATGTTTTCATGAATTTTTTTTGAGCCTCAGATGTTGCTCCTCTTTTAGCACAAACTTGCTCTGCACCTGTCAGCTCAGAAGTTTCTCCGAAACATAAATGAACACCTAAAGGTTCAAGTTTATCCATCAAATTACCTACTGTGGGATTAGAAGCTAATCCAGAAGTGGTATCTGACTCTCCACATTTTACTGAAATCCATAAATCACTTAGTGGACATTCTTCTCTTTGTTTTTCTGAAGCCCACATAGAAAATTCTTGCGCTTTTTTTGAGGCCTTCATTATGGTTTGAATGTCTCCACTTCTTTCAATATGGAATCCCTCGACTGGCTTTCCAGTTTTAGCAATACCATCAACTATTTTTTTTGTCCACTTAGGTTCAATCCCAATAACAATTACAGCAGCGACATTAGGGTTTCTCCCAGTACCAATCATTGTTCTAAAATGCAATTCTAAGTCAGCACCAAACTGTAATCTTCCGTATGAGTGAGGTAGTGCAATTGTACCCTTAATATTATTTGCTACTGCTTCAGCGCACGCATTTGAAATATCATCTACAGGTAAAATAATGACATGATTTCTTGTTCCTGCTCTGCCATTTTCTCTTTTATATCCCAAAAAGCTTTTTGGTATTTTCATAATTAATTTACCATTTTTTTGTTTTTACATTGTGAACATGAACATGCTCGCCCTTTTTAATCTCTTTAACAACTTTTCCAATATCGTGTCCATATTTAAATATTGTATCTCCGACTTTTAAATCTTTGAGTGCGATTTTGTGTCCCAAAGGAACATCATTTGTGGATGAAACTTTGACTGTTTTGTCGTTTTCCATTATCCAAGCGCTACAATCTTGGCCTTTTTTGGTTGTTTCTATTACAACAACTCCAACGTTATCTTTTTCGTCATGAATTATAAGGTCAGGCTTAGACATAAAATATTTAATGGATATAGACTAAATTTTGATATATTTAAAGTAAGTTTTAAAATTTTTTAGAGGAATTCTATGGCGAAAATGACAACAGAAGAAGCTTTTGTAAAAGTTTTACAAATGCATGGTATCGAGCACGCTTTTGGCATCATTGGTTCAGCAATGATGCCGATTTCAGATATTTTTCCTGACGCAGGGATTACTTTTTGGGATGTTGCTCATGAGACTAATGGCGGGTTAATTGCAGATGGTTACA
>MDTB01057551.1_pt1 | contig 10254 bp, 9 predicted proteins | sample 811161 | NCBI WGS metagenome assembly MDTB01 (sample SAMN05326650, study PRJNA326480) | marine metagenome | isolation source: seawater | place: Mediterranean Sea | collected 2009
AAATATCTCTGAGGAAAATCGACTAGTTGCCAAGTTCGATGGAATTGCTGAAATTGAAGATCTTAAAACAGTTAAAGGAGAGGCTTATGAAGTTAAGGATGCGAATATTGTTATTTCTAGAACTACTGAATTAAAATTAATAAATAGTAAAACCAAAAACTTACTCAATACTCACAACATCCCTTACGGTTCCTCTATTTTCATTAAAAATGGATCTAAGATCAAAAAAGGAGATGTTATATGTCAGTGGGATCCTTTTAACGGGGTGATTGTCTCAGAATTTTCTGGAAAAATCAAATTTGATAATATTGAACAGGGAGTAACTTATCAAGTAGAAATTGATGAGCAAACAGGCTTCCAAGAGAAGGTGATTTCTGAATCAAGAAATAAAAAACTAATTCCGACACTACAAATTAAAGATTCAAAGGGGGACATCTTAAGATCCTATAATCTACCTGTTGGAGCGCACTTGATTGTCAATGATGGGGATAAGATTAAAGAAGGAAAAATATTGGTTAAAATTCCAAGGAAATCTGCAAAGTCTGGAGATATCACAGGAGGTCTGCCAAGGGTAACTGAGCTTTTCGAAGCCCGTAACCCCTCTAATCCTGCTGTAGTGTCTGAAATCGACGGTGTGGTTTCATTCGGTAAAATTAAAAGAGGAAATCGAGAAATTATTGTCGAGTCAAAATTTGGCGATATTAAGAGATACTTGGTCAAATTATCTAATCAAATTTTGGTTCAGGAAAACGATTTTGTCAAAGCTGGAATGCCATTGTCAGATGGATCTATAACACCTACCGATATTCTTAAAATTAAAGGCCCATCTGCAGTACAACAGTACTTGGTCAATGAGGTACAAGAGGTTTATCGATTACAAGGGGTGAAGATCAACGACAAACACTTTGAAGTAGTCGTTCGTCAAATGATGCGTAAGGTAAAAATACAAGATCCAGGAGATTCTATATTCCTGGAGGGACAGTTGGTTTATAAAACAGATTTCATCATTGAAAACGATAGTTTGTTCGGTAAGAAAATTGTTGAGGAAGTAGGAGCATCCGAAAACCTTAAAGCAGGTCAGATGATTACTGCCAGACAATTACGAGACGAAAACTCATTATTAATTCGTGAAAACAAAGCACCCCTAGTAGCGCGTGATGCTACTTCGGCCACAGCAACTCCGGAGTTACAAGGAATTACACGTGCCTCTTTACAAACGAAATCCTTCATCTCTGCTGCCTCTTTCCAAGAAACGACTAAAGTATTGAACGAAGCTGCTGTAAACGGAAAAATAGATTCCTTAGAAGGTCTTAAAGAAAATGTAATCGTTGGACACAAAATTCCTGCAGGAACTGGTCTCAGAGAATACGATAACATCATTGTTGGGTCTAAAGACGAGTATACTAGTTTATTGATAGACAAGGAAGAAGAAGAAAAAGAAAAAGAAGTTAATCTATAGTCCATGAGTGATCCTAAAAAGCAAAAGGAACAACAGATCAATATAGAATTAGAGGAATCCACTGCAGAGGGGACTTATTCCAACCTAGCAATCATCAATCACTCTCCTTCTGAGTTTGTAGTGGATTTTGTAGCCATTATGCCTGGGACACCAAAGGCAAAAGTGAAGTCGAGAATCATCTTGACTCCAGAACATGCCAAAAGGTTTTACAGTGCAATTGGAGATAATATCCAACGCTATGAAGACAGTCACGGTGAGATCGATTCTAGAGAACAACCTCCAATCCCTTTAAATTTCGGACCAACGGGAGAAGCTTAAATCATAATAACCATCAACGAAAGCTGTGAGTTTTTAATTTTGATAATTGATTAATCCTAAACCAAATTCAAAAAATGAGTATTAGCTATAATTTAGAAAAATCCGTCTTTAGATTCTGAACCATTTGCATTGAGGAGGCAAGTTTAAAAAATCATTCTTGTTTTCATACTGGAAAAGGTAATCCAAGAAGTTTTCAATTCTCTATCTAATGTAATGATTGTCTATAATCTTTAAATATTTCTTGTTTTCAATTGTGATTTAATTTCTTTAAAACACTTTAACTTCAGTTAAATTAAATCTTGGATGTGCAAGAGACAATAGCAAGGAGTTTTTATAATTACATCCTGTTTATTGAAAATAAAAAGGAATATATTAAGCTAAAAGATTATTGGTTATGTCATTTAGGAAAAAGATTTAGGCATTCCAAAACTGTTTAACTATAAAAAAAGGTTTTTAAAACTCTGAAGTAAAGTGAAAAGTAATCTCGGTGTATTTTTCTTGAGCCATTTGTAGTGAAAAAGCGGAGTCTGCCAAAAAGACCAATTGCCCTTGTTTGTCATTGGCTAAAAATTTTTGTTTGACCTTAAGAAAGTCTAGGTAGCTCTCGTTTTCCTCATCTTCAGTACTTATCCAACAGGCCTTGTGAACATTGAGATTTTCAAAGTTACATTTTGCGGTATATTCGTGTTCTAATCGGTATTGAATGACCTCAAACTGAAGTGCTCCTACCGTACCTATGACTTTCCTTTTATTTAGTTTAAGGGTAAACAATTGGGCTACCCCTTCATCCATAAGTTGGTCAATTCCCTTATTCAGTTGTTTGGCTCTCATTGGGTCAGCATTATTGATAAAGCGAAAGTGCTCAGGAGAAAAATTAGGAATACCTTTAAAATGTATTTTTTCACCTGTGGTGAGTGTGTCTCCAATCTTAAAATTACCTGGATCATGCAGCCCCACTATATCTCCAGGAAAGGATTCGTCCACCACTTCTTTTTTCTTTGCAAAAAAAGTATTAGGACTTGAAAATTTAATTTTTTTATTGTGTCTGACATGAAGATATGGGGTATTGCGTTTAAAGACCCCTGAAACAATCTTGATAAAGGCCAATCGATCGCGATGTTTGGGATCCATATTAGCATGTATTTTAAATACAAAACCAGAAAATGCTGTCTCGGTAGGTTTAATGACCCGCTTGTCAGTGGATTTTGGTTGGGGAGCAGGGGCGATTTGAATAAAACAGTCCAGCAATACTTGTACACCAAAATTATTCAATGCTGACCCAAAAAATACAGGTTGGAGATTCCCCTCTAAGTATTCTTTTTGATCAAAAGCAGGGTAAACCCCTTCTACCAATTCAAGGGATTCTGTAAGTTCTAAAATGGCGGCTTCACTAATAAATTCTTTCAGACCTTCGCTTTCCAAGGAATCAAAGGCAACGGTCTTAGCAATCTTTTGCTTATCAGTAGATTCGAATATTTGAATATTTTTCTCCCAAAGATTATAAATGCCCTTAAAATTGAATCCCATTCCAATGGGAAAACTGAGGGGTGTTAACCTCAATCCTAGTTTGGACTCTACCTCATCAAACAGGTCAAAAGCATTTTTTCCCTCTCGGTCCAGCTTGTTAATAAATAAAATAATGGGTATTTTTCGCATGCGACAAACTTCGACCAGTTTTTCGGTTTGTTCCTCCACGCCTTTTGCAACATCAATTACCACAATCACGCTGTCAACTGCCGTGAGGGTTCGGAAGGTATCCTCAGCAAAGTCCTTATGACCGGGTGTATCCAGTATATTGACCTTTTTGTTCCGATAGTTAAAAGCCAATACGGAAGTAGCTACGGAAATCCCTCTTTGTCTTTCGATTTCCATAAAATCACTGGTAACTCCTTTTTTTATCTTATTGGATTTTACTGCTCCAGCCTCTTGGATTGCTCCACCATAGAGCAGAAGCTTTTCTGTAAGGGTTGTTTTACCTGCATCGGGGTGAGAAATGATACCAAATGTACGTCTTCTTCGAATTTCCTTAAGCAATTCCATATTTATCAATTTTGGTAAAAATATTTAATTAAATCCCATCACTAAAATTGCTGATAGGTTTTGTGTAATATATTGGGTATTTTTGTTTGAATGGTAGAAGAAAAAGTTGTTTTAGTTGATTTACAAGATCAACAAGTGGGTACCATGGGTAAATTGGAAGCACATGAAAAGGCCGTTTTACATCGCGCATTTTCCATTTTTGTTTTGAATTCCAGCAAAGAACTGCTTTTACAGCAACGTGCCTATGGTAAATATCATTCTCCTGGTCTTTGGACCAATACTTGCTGTAGTCACCAGCGGGAGGGAGAGTCAAATCTGGAAGCAGGAAATCGTCGAATGATTGAAGAAATGGGGATGATAGTTTCGCTTCAGGAATTATTTACATTTGTTTATAAAGCTCATTTTGACAATGGATTGACCGAACATGAACTTGATCATGTTATGGTCGGATTCAGTGATGAGGACCCCAAAATCAACAAGGATGAAGTGGAGTCTTTTAAATGGATGTCTCTCGAGGCACTGAAAAAAGATTTGGTCAAAAACCCTGATGACTATACTGTGTGGTTTGCCATCATTTTTGATCGTTTTTTTAATCATATAAATAATCAACAGAGAGCATGAGGGTAACAGTATGTAGAAAAGCGCATTTTAATGCTGCGCACAGACTTTATGTCAAGTCTTGGGATGACCAAAAAAACCAAGAGGTTTTTGGCAAATGTTCCAATCCTTATTTTCATGGACACAACTATGAGTTGATTGTCAATGTAACAGGAACTATAGATCCCGTTACAGGTTACGTGGTGGATATGAAGTTTTTAAAAGACTTGATCAAATCTGAGGTAGAAGATGCTTTTGATCACAAAAACCTTAACGAGCAAGCTCCAGAATTTGCCGACCTTATTCCCTCTGCGGAAAACATTGCCGTAGTGATTTATAATAAACTTTTGCCGCATTTGGATGACGACAAAACCCTTGAGGTCGTATTGTTTGAAACTCCTCGTAATTTTGTCAAATACAGTGGATAATTAACTTAAAAAAACCTTATGTCTAGTATAAAATTATTTAAAAAAGAAATCAACAACAGTATTGGAGGTTTTATCGAAGAGGTTTACGCATGGGAATTGAATCATCCCCATGTGGATTTCAAGTCAACAGAAAAATTGGTTGAGAAGGCAATCATTCTGTTTGATGATCTAATAGAAAAAATCCACTTAGTTAAAAGAGAGGGTGGAAAAGAGGAGTTTAAACCTTTAAAAAAAAAATTAGCATCGGCTATATATGCCTTCGAAAAAGAATTGGCTAAGCTGGGATAGCTAATCTATTGTTTCGTCTAATTTACGAGTTGCAATAAAATCTATAAATTCTCTCCCGTATTTAGAAGCTTTGACCTCCTCGGTCAATTTTGAGGCTACTGTATCCAAAAATACAATGTTGGCATCATAGACCTCCGTTAGAGCAATGAAAGGAGCAATGACATTATCCCCATGAGTAATTGCAAAATTGAGCGCGTAAAGGTACCTTCTTTTCAATAAATTGTCCATGGCCTTTTCAATGGAATCTCTTTCTTTGGTTTTATTATTTTCTTTAGCCGCTTCATAATAGGCTTTTATATACTCTAGATTTTTATCATCAAAATTTCGAGCCAGTTTGCGGTATTCCTGCAATAATTTTTGATTTTCAGACCCCATTACCTTGGCACTACTTTCAAAGGTTTTGAGTAGGGTATTGATAGTGATTTCCCCTTTTTCTGCGAAAAATAAAATCCTGTCATTAAGGCTGTCCCCATCTTCTTTATTGAGATAGAGATAATAAATTTCAGGACTTTCAATTTCAGTTCTGAATTGAAACTCTGGTCTGCCCTCAACGACAACAGAGTCGATGTTGACCAAAATAGAATCTTGGATTTTTTGGAGGAAGAGTGTACCTTTACGCAATCCTTCAACTTTACCAGTTAGTAGCATTGTATTTCCAGATGGCTTGTAGTCGTATTCACAACCAAGAAGAATTGAAAGAAGAAGTAGGAAGATTAATGGAAGACTTTTTTTCAGCATTATCTTATATTAATTCTCTAAAGGTAGTCCAATTTGTTCTTCTATAAAAATGGTTCTTTGTCTCAAATAGTGGGAGTTGGTTTCATCTGAAAGAGATACAAATTAACTTTTTTTCCTAATTTTGAATTCTCATTACTTAATCAATTTCAGTTATATACTTTCTGTATTTATTAATATTGTCCTTAATGGATTTTTGATAAGTGGTGTATCGGGTTGAATAGCACGTTGCATCAAATATTTGAAACTTAAAGTTAAAAAAGTGATAAAGGAATTATTTGAGGGAGTTTCTTATGTGAATGTTTGGACTTATGCCTATACATATATAGTGAAAGTAAGATCTAGGGGGAAATACAATTCGATTTAAATAGCTTGTAAAATCTCCAAAATTATATAGCTTATGGGTCAGTAATTTTTTAGAAACTAATGGTATACAAAATATTGAGTTCACTAAAGATTTACATCGTTTGATCCTGAAGTGATTGAATACTTCAAAAGACAGCCCTAAAAGGTTTGAGTGTTAGAAGCACAAGAATTAGTAAATGACATTTATAAAAATAGACCTCATAAAGTAATTAGTGATATGCCACCAAGTATCGATATTTGCCTCTGCTTAAAATACAATTGAAAAAAGGAGTGTTTAGATTGGCAGAGACCCTAAAAGAAATTTTTAAATAATTTTTCTGAAAGTAAGATTGATCCTAGGCTCAATAGGTTTTTTAGTTTTTGGTATCTGATGTAACCAATGCTCTTGCATGGCTCTCTCCATAAGTAGTAAACTTCCATGATGAAGTTCAATTTTATGTCTTTGTTCTTTTATGTGCCGGTGTTTGAAATGGAAAAAGCGAGAGCCTCCAAAACTGAAAGAGGCGATCTGAGGGTGTTTTCCTAGTTCTTTTTCGTTATCGGCATGCCAGCCGTTACTGTCAGATCCATCGCGATAGAGGTTGAGCAAAACACAGTTATAATCATGATCAGATACTTTTTTGATCAGATTCAGTAGTTCCAAAAGGTCTCCAGTCATCGGGAGCGGTTGGAGGGTCAAACCTGAATAGGTATAGGAATTTAGAATATTACCGTGAAGGGAAGTCAGGCGCGGTTGAGCATAGACTTTACCGAAAACCTTGACTTCCCCTTGTTGCCATGGGATTGTTTTCAATAATGTATTGTAATAATAGTCAGCTTTTTCCTCTGACAAAAAGTATTGATAATAGCGCATCACAGCATCTGGTAAATCGGGTTGCCAGTCAGGCTTTTGGGTATGATTTATTTGCATACCCAAAAAAAAATAATTGTTTTATTGGATATGAATTTCAAAAGATGGAATTTGAATTTCATAATATTATTGAGTAAATCTTATTAGTACAAGTTTTAGATTAGTTATTTTCAAAGAATACCTTTGCTCCTATAAAGCAAGGGATATATATGAATGAATTTGGTCACTATTTTATCAAATCTACTGAGCGTTTGATAAAGGCGGTTAGGGCTTCTCCCTTGAGTATATTTTGAGAAAGACGTGCCAAATCTAGTGCCTGTAATATTAAACGTTCCCTTTTTTTATTGGTTTTGGTATGTAGGATTTGTCCTACTAATTCATGATTGGTATTTATTATTAAAGTGAATATTTCTGGGAAAGATCCCATCATGCCCCCACCGGTTTGTTGCATTTCCTTCATCCTGCGCATAAACTCAGGTTGGGTGATTACAAAAGGTAGACTATTACTATCCATTGCTTCAAGCTGAATGGTGTATTGCTCCCCAGAAACAACTGATTCGATCAATGGCTTAAGGCTTTCTTTTTCTTCATCAGATAATTTTGAAATAGTGGTCTCTTCTTTTTTGATAAGGTTCTCTAGAGCATCACCATCCACTCGAGCAAAGGCAATTTTATCTTTGTCCCCCTCCAATTTTTGGATGAGGTGGGCTATAATAGGCGAGTCCAGCAGAAGGACTTTATAGCCTTTGATTTTAGCCATTTCTATATATTGATGTTGGTCCTCCAAATTGGAGGCATACAGAAATATCAGTTTTCCGTCTTTGTCAGTTTGTGAGTCTTTTAATGCGGCTTCCAACTCCTGATAAGTAAAGTATTCGCCCTCGGTGGTGGGATAAAGCATAAATTTCTCAGCTTTTTCATAAAACTTATCCTCAGTTAGCATACCGTACTCAATGACAACCTTGATATCGTTCCATTTTTCCTCAAAACCATTGCGGTCTTTTTTAAAGAGAGAACTCAGTTTGTCCGCTACCTTTCGAGTAATGTAATTACTAATCTTTTTGACTGATCCGTCAGCTTGAAGGTAACTTCGGGATACGTTCAGTGGAATATCTGGGGAGTCGATAACCCCTCTTAGTAGAGTCAAAAACTCAGGCACAATTCCTTCAACATTGTCGGTTACAAAAACCTGATTTTGGTAAAGCTGTATTTTGTCTTTCTGTATGTTAAGATCATTTTGAATTTTTGGGAAGTAGAGAATTCCCGTCAGGTTAAACGGGTAGTCTACATTGAGATGAATATTGAATAGAGGTTCCTCAAATTGCATGGGGTACAACTCTCTGTAAAAAGATTTGTAATCCTCCTCTTTGAGATCGGCAGGGGGTTTAGTCCAAGCCGGATGAACATTGTTAATGATATTGTCTACCGTTTGGGTTTCGGGTTTTGCATCTTTCTTAGCATCTTTAGGTAGAGGAAGCGTCTCTTCTTTGGTACCAAACTTGATGGGGAAGGGCATGAATTTGTTGTACTTTTTGAGCAATTCTCGAATCCGTGTTTCTTCCAAAAACTCGACGGAGTCCTCTGCTACGTGAAGAATAATTTCTGTTCCTCTTTCTTTTTTGTCCGTTTTCTTAAGAGTGTACTCAGGAGAACCGTCACAGGTCCAATGAGTGGCAGAGGACTTCTTATGCGATTTAGTAATGATTTCAACTTTTTCAGCCACCATAAAAGCGGAGTAAAAACCGAGACCGAAATGTCCAATGATACCCGAATCTTTAGCGTCATCTTGATTTTTGTATTTTTCCAAAAATTCTTCTGCGCCCGAAAAGGCTACTTCGTTAATGTATTTGTTGACCTCATCTGAAGTCATCCCCACACCTTGGTCAATGATGTGTATTTTTTTTTTGTCTTTATCTATTTTAATTTCGATTCTGGGATCACCAATTTCGCCTTTGACTTCTCCGATACTACTGAGGTGTTTGAGTTTGCTGATTGCATCCGTTGCATTGGATATTAACTCTCTTAGAAAAATTTCATGGTCACTATAGAGAAATTTTTTGATCAGGGGAAAAATATTTTCTACTGCAACATTAATTTTACCATTTGTCATTTTTATATTATTTTATTTTAATAATATACAGACAAAAAAAATACCAAAAGAAAAAAAAATGACAGATTGGCACAATATTTTTGTTTAACTATTTTTTAAAATAAATAAACATTAGTAATTTTGAGTAAAATATTTTTATTAATGAATCTAAAAGAAGAGAAAGAAAAATTAGCGATAGTAAATGCTTTTATGGCGTATACTCTAGAAAATGATCATTTCCCCAAGTCTGTGTATAAGTTTTGCAAAAAGAATGAAATGGAGGAAAAAACTTTCTATAAATTTTTTGGTTCATTGGATAGAGTTAAGGAATCGATTTGGGAAAGTTTTTATAAAAACTCCATGTCGCTTTTAAAAAAAGATGAGAATTTTGAAATGGCCAAACCTAAAGATAAACTTCTTTCCTTTTATTTTACCTTTTTTGAGGTACTGCTGTTGAATCGCAGCTATGTGCTTTTCGCACTTGCAGTAGATGAAAAAATGATGGTCAAGATGGGTCAGCTTTCCTCTATCAGAAAAATGTTCAAAGGTTTTGCTTCCGAACTTATCGAAGATGGTAATGTCGATAAACCTTCTTATTTACAACATCCTCCAAAAATATTTTCTGAGGCGGCCTGGGTACAGTTTGCCTTTTTGTTGAAATTCTGGATGGAAGATTCATCCGCAGATTTCGAAAAGACTGATCAGGCAATCGAAAAATCAGTTCAAACGGCTTTTGATGTATTTGACAATACCCCACTGTCCTCATTGGTTGACTTTGGTAAATTTTTGTGGAAAGAAAAATTTTCTACCCTTTGAAAACATTAGATTATATCCCTACAAATAAAATCGCAAGAGCGGGCAACTTGGTGACCACGGGGATAAAATTAGGTGGAAACTATTTGAAATATTATGGTGAAAAGGCATTAAATGTCGATCGCAGCCGTGAACGACTTGATGAAGAGAACGCCAAAGACATATACAATTCTTTGAAGACTTTGAAAGGCAGTGCCCTCAAGGTGGCACAGATGTTAAGTATGGAAAAGAATCTTTTGCCCAAGGCTTACGTGGATCAGTTCAGTTTGGC
>MDTB01153376.1_pt1 | contig 10254 bp, 22 predicted proteins | sample 811161 | NCBI WGS metagenome assembly MDTB01 (sample SAMN05326650, study PRJNA326480) | marine metagenome | isolation source: seawater | place: Mediterranean Sea | collected 2009
TGTTACCTTGCACCCATTTTGTTTTAAATGTCTTTCTATGTCTTTAGCACACTTCTTACCAGCTTCATCATTATCAGGAAAAATATATACCTCTCTATTATAAATTTTAGACCAGTCTGCTTTATCCCAAGCATTTACCCCACCATGCCAAGTACAACAGTCATAGTCATATATCTGCTGACATCCTTTTAGTGCCTTTTCACCTTCATTAATTATTACTGGTTTATCAAGATGTTTTTCTTCAATGTAAATAGGTAATGATCCATCAGGTCTTTTCATAGACCAAGTGCCATTAGTATTTAATGTAAATGGTGCATATTTTTGTTTTATATGATGTCCTTCAGGAAATCTTAAAACCATAAAATTATCTGCATATTTAACTTTAATTTCTGCTTGTCTGTAGAGATCAATCATTTGTTCCCTAGAGAATGACTTAGCACCACTTTTGCGTGGAACTTTTGTTCCACCATTAGAGGAGTAATTATTTTGTGATGCTAAATCATAACCATACTGTTTAAGTGTAATGGCTACATCTTTATTTAGATGTTTAATAAGATCGACAATACCACCACCTGTATCATTTTCAAAATCATACCAAGTGGCATCTTCAAGATTTAATACTAAAGAACCTTTATTACCCCACCTATATTCTGTTGATGTTGTAGATTTAGGTTCTCCAAGTAAATCTCTAGCTACCTCAGGTGCTATTCTTTGCCAATCTATGTTTTGCATTAAAAGGGTATATCTTCATCTGTTAATAAATCATTATTGTCATTGATCTGCTTATTAACCAAATCAGATAAACCATCATTAGGTGATTTAATATCATTATCACTTTCATCTTCATAATACCAACTAGGTATAACAAACTCATTTGATCTAGGTGCAAATTTAGCAAACTCAAAACTAAGCTCACTAGATTGTCCTAAACCTACTTGCAGCTTCTTAGCACCTGTAAATTTAACAACTGGTAATAAATCACCATTATTATCTTTTTCATTCCAAAACAAACCAAGTATTTTATTAAATGCTTGTGTTTCTGCAAATGTCATATTTTGCCACAATAAAGGTCTTGATAGTCCTTGTGGTAATACCCAAGCTGAAAAAGCTCTTTTATAATCTTCTTCAGGCTTACTTGCTGCAACACCAAATTGTTTATCCCAAACAAAGTCATAACCTGATACTTGTTTGTAACATCCCCAACCACTTAAAAAAGTAGCTGGATCAAGCTGTAGATATTGAAACTCTATAGGCGACTCGCCATTGTGAAAGCTCATATCTCCAGTTTTCCATTTTAAGTAAGGCGACTCACCACCACCACTACTCATTCCACCTAATATATCCATATATACTCTCCATTAATGTATTGTTTTATCAATACTGTTTAAAAAATCAATTTCAAGATTTGTATAATTACGCATCTTAAAGCTGACATAATCTTCATCGTTAATGATTCCTAAAAAATCACAAGCGATATTTATTCTATCAAATCGTTCTCGACAATAGTCCTCAAACTCATTTTCTAGCATAAAACTTTCAACATCCATGTGCCTTTTGTAAGATTTCATCCATATTCTCGCAAAGGTCTGTTAATGGACACATCATTGTAATCTTGTTTGATCTTGGAACATCTGAAACTAACCAAGCTGGAACTATGCATTGTATTTTTTGTCTATCATATTTCCATATTAAAATAGGTATGTATTTATCACCAGCACTTTCTAGTGTTTGTGTCCACCAATTATTTCTAGGCATATTAGAACCAGCTTTATATCTTTTACATTCTATTGCAAAGTTATCTAAATAAATATCTGCTTGTCCTTTTTCTTGGTATTGATCTAAGTTTCTTTTCACCCTTTTATCTATATTGTTTGATGAAAAGTAATTATTAATTTTATTTACAATAAATCTTTCAAATGCAGCACCCTTATTCCTAGAGTTCACCATAATCAGTCCTAACAGTTCTACCACTCATATATGCTATTTCTTTATAATGCTTACCAGCACCTCTTTGAAAATAAATCCATTTGATTTGTTTATCTAGCTTTTCTTCTAATATTTCTCTTCTTCTTTTTTCTACAGCTTCTTTATTTTGACTCATCTTCATACTCCTCTTCATAAGAACATACTCCTAATTTTAATAAAAGCTGACTTGCTGACTCTATGCTCATATTATTCTTTGCAGCAAATACTTTAATCTCTGTATGTAGATCACTTGGAATCCAAAGTGCTTTTTTGTAAATATCTTCCATATAAACTCTCCATATAAATATTAATATTAATATGACTTTATTGCCATAGTTAATTAATACTTTCTTGCATTTCTCTTATAATCAACATAAGGGCAAAAGATAAACTCTCCATAATACCTAAATACTCTCATATATCTATTTGCCCTTTTTAATCGTTAATGTTTTACTTCTAATCTCATAAGCATCTTTTGGTGGCACTATCTTTTCAGGTTGAGCCTTATACTTACGCATTTTCCAGTTAATAACATATTCACCAGTTCTACCTACAGATGCGTTGCCCATTTGATCCATAATATGTGCTGATAGTTTTTCTTTCATAGCACCTAAATTCTTTATCATGTCATTAGTTTGTTCTAACTGCTTTATAAATTCTACTGTATCTTCAGGTAGTATCTTAATTTCATCTTCTGCAACTGGATATTTTATATGTGCATCAGATGTAACTTGTGGAGTGTAGTAATCTTCTTCATCTATTCTTCTATTAAAGTCCATTACCTTTTCTTCTAATTCTTTTTCAAACTCATAGTCTTTAGGTATGACATAAATTCTAAGATCAGTTGACTGGTAAAGAATAATTAAAATACCTGCATTTGCTTGTGTAGTGGACATAGCAGCTTTTAATTGCAAAACACCTAACCAATCAGGTGGTATGTCATCAGGATAGATGCTAGTGCATTTAACCTCTATTGGTGTATCGCCATCAAGATATACTTCAGAACTATTTAATGTATGTATGCCATTTTCTATATCTTCTTTTATAGTTAGCTTTTCAGGGTAAGCCATACCATCTAATGATCCCTCTAAGGGTAATATAGGATGTACTACCTTTTTAGTTACCTTATCTTCATACTTATCTATTCCAAGTCTTTTCATACATTCTTGTATCAAAGGCTTTTCCAATACATCTCCTGTTCTTTGTCTAAGTGTTTGTGGTGTCCTAATGCTTTCACCATGCCTTGCCCTAATACAGTCATTAAGAACCTCTTGTTTAGTCTTAAAATGTCCAGCATCAAATAAATATGGCACTAAGGAATGAGTGCAAAAATCATCTCTTGTTATCTTACCTATAGGTTTCATCTAGCTATCCCCAATATATATTTAATTTCATCTAGGCTATCCCTAACTATGTATTCTTCACCTAACACCTCTACTATGACATCGCTAGTAATATCATCTTTATAAAAACCACTTATAAACCTAGCTGGTATATTTAGTTCACCACCACCAACAAGATTAAATGTTACATTATTGCTCATTTTGTTTCTCCAGCTTGGTAATCCTCTGCTCTTTGTATTTCTAGTTTTATCATATCTAGTTTAGTAAGTAATGACATAAACTTATCATCTTGTGGCATAACTTCTTTATCTATTAAATCAGTTAAAACTTTTGGACATACCTCTAATGACTCTGCCAATAAACTTTTACTAAAGAAATATTTATCAATCAAATGCTTAATATCTTTACGCATTTTAATAACCTCTATTGCTTTTATCATTTTGTTTCTCCAAGTAATTTATCTATACAATCATCAAGTATTGGTTTTACTGATATATATGTTTGTTCATAAGGCTTATGTTTTTTCCATTCTCTACTATCTTCAAGATGATAATGAGCTTGATTAAATTTACGAGATAATCTTTCACATAACTGTATTTCTAATTGTTTTCTTAAAACACACTCCATATCAACATCAACATCAGTTAATACTTCATCTGCTAGTTTTACTAATTTAGCTTTGTTCATTTGCTAACTCCTTTATTAAATCGTCTAGTTTGTAATAGATATTAGGTGTGGTTTCAGAATGATATTTCCAAAACTCTCTCTCTTTTCGTTGTGTTTCAATGTATGGTTTTAGCATTTCATTTTTCAAGTCATTTTTACATCTTTCCTTAGAAATTTCATAATTTTCTCTAGTTGAATCTATTGCAAAACCAAGCCAATAAAGAACTACTTTAGCCTGTTTTTTTGTAAGTTTTAGATTAACCTTATCATTCATATTCATTTGCTAACTCCTCTAGTTTTGCCTTCTCGTTAAATAAATTGTTTTTCTTCAGTTCCATAACTTCTTCAGCTTCTTTTAATTCTTCTTCAGCAATATCTACTCTTGTTTGCTGTTCCAAAATATCACAAGCCTGTTGAAATGGATTAGACATTTTGTTTGCTTCTTCTTGCTCTTGCTTTTGCATTGATCCTATCCCTTATAAATTGATTATCAGCTTCCATATCTTCCCATAACTCTTGTAAAACAGCTTTCCTAATTACCTTGTCTTTCTCATAGATAATTAAATCAGACTTCTTAGGAATCCAAGTATCGTAATATTGTTTGGTTTGACATTCTTCTGTAAATGACCAATCAAAGGTTTTGCCATATAGAGAAGAATTAATTTGATAAATAAACATTATTTTTCTTCAATTAATTTATGCAATTTATAACCTATATCGCCACAAGCCTTTGCATGATATTTCCAATACTCTCTATCTTCTCTTTCAGAATCTATCCATTCTCGTAATGATTTATCTTTACAGCGTTCTTTGGCAATTTGATAATTTTCATTTGCAGCACAATCACCATATTGAAGCCAGTAATCAACTACCTCTGCTTGTTTTTCTGTAAGTTTTAAATTAATCATTTTTTCTCCTTATTCACTCTATATTTATGACCTTGTTTTTTTACTTTAAGAATCTGTCTGCCAAGCTCAATCATGTCTTTGCCTACAAATGCTTTAAACCAAAAGTTATTTTTTGGTAGCCATACTTCTAATGTGTATCTCATTATGCACTCTCCTTTTTCCATTCGATCATATAACCAAAAATAGAATCAAATTTACTTATAGTAAAATCATCTGTTGGTATGCAATCATCTATTTCAACTTCCCAAGTTTCCCAGTCATTTAAACTTTTAGGTTTAAGAATATTAATTATGCACCAAACTCTTTTACATCTAAGCACTCTAGCTGGTAGTAGTTTGTCATTGTTTTGCCAATCTTTGTAATAAATAGCTTGATTAGGTTTTAGTTTTTTCATTACGCCACCTTCTCATCAATTATTGTTATTGGTGCTGTTGGCATTTCTTTGTGTAAAGTTTTTGCAATTTTAACTGCCTCACTTTTTGTAGCGACAGTATCATGAAAAAGTTTACTGTTTACCATTTTTCCATTTACCACTCTAGGTGCGTACCAAAGCACTATATCCCACTCTGGCTTACCCAAACCAAGCGTTACATTGTCAGGGCAGACTACTATGTGTTTTACTTCTTTCATATCGTTTCTCCTTTTTTGTTTAACATAAGTATATTATATACTTATATATATAAATATATCAACAATTATTTAATTTACTTTAAAAGAGGATTTATCTTAGGAACTGAACTTAGTTGATCTAAAGTGTCTTTGAATGAATCAATAGCTAGGCTTGGCGTAATTATGGATGTGTTAAATGTGAAGTAAGTCTGCGTAGTGTTATTTGGTTGGAAGAAGATATGTCTATTTGCATTATCAAAAAAGACAAAAGCGTGTATATCACAATGATAGTGCTTATATACACTAGATAATGATCTTGAAGTTTCAGTTGCAAAAACATATTTACCTTGTTTAGTTTCTCTCCTACTCTTAACTTGAATAGTATATTTAGCAGAACCTAATTCAACCATTAGGTCTGCTGGATGTTTTTCTTGTGTTTTATAACACCAATCACAATGCTCTAAAAGAAAAGTTTGAACTAAAGATTCTCCTAATGCACCAAGCCTAGAATTAGCTTGATGATCTTCACTTGTCTTGTTTCCCATCCTGACCACATAGAGCTAATTGCCTAGAATTATACAATGCCCTGTTTGGAGTTTGAATAGCATATTTTGATCTAAGCACTTCTTCTGATGCTTCTACCCATTTACCAAGTTCCATTAATTGTCTAGTTTCTCTAAAAGACATAAAACCAGTAATACCCATTTGAAAGCACATATCAATACAAACTAATCTTGCTTTTTCAGGAAAAGTACGCCATACACCCCAATTACTCGTAAGTTGTTCTTGTACTCTTTTAATATCGTTATTAAGTAAAAATAGAGCTTCTTCTTCTGTTATACCCCTATCTTCTAAATTTCGACCTATACCAACTGTTAATTTATGTTCTGTACATTGATAAGGGTTTAATCTAAGTCCTTCATGCCTACGCAACATATCAACTATTTTATCTAGCATAATTGAGTAGTTGCCACCCATCATTATTCTTTTAAACTATTTCTAGCAACGCCTTTAAACTTTTCAAATGATCTGTAGCCACCTAGTCCTAAAAGAGATAGTGTTAATGTTAATAATCCCTCTGTTTGTATTGCTGGTAATGAAACATCTGATCCAGTAACTATTATTAGCCAATTTAAAAAAGGTGCTAAGAAAAAAGACCAAAAAAGACCTAAACAACATACCCACATAATAGCTGGTCTTGCACCTGATACAAATAATGATGAATGTTTTGCTTGTTCTTTATTGACTTCTATTTGAGCCATATTAGCTCTATGAAGTTCTGTTTTGAGTTCGTGTTCTAGTTTTTGCTTTAAATCCTTATCAGCAACAAACTTATCAAGAATATTGCTAATAGGATCAATAAGTTTTTCTAACATATTACATCGCTGTTTTTACTATCAGCGTAATTAAAGATGCAACAATAGTTGTAAGACCACCAATAAGCCAAATCTTTATATAATCAACTGTACCTTGTAAATCATCAGTTTTTTTATAAATAGTTCGCCATCTTTCTTCGCACATTTTTTCATGCACTCTCAAATCTGAATGAACATCATTAGCAGTCTTTCTAGCCATTATTCTTCTTTATCTTCCTCTATGACTTCAGGATTGATGCTTCTTTCAAAAGATTGTATAACTATGTTTTTATAATCATTAGTCATAACATAGTCATCATGTGCTGCTTGTAAAGATGCAAGTTTTCTACCAATAACATTTAACCTAGATGCTAATGCGATCTGTTCTTCACTAAGATCAGATTGTCTATATTCAACATCATTAAAGGTTATTATTACTGGTTCTTGGTTTTCCATATTTTCATTATCACTCATATTTACTCTCCTTATAAGTAGTTAAAATTTAAGTATATCAGGTATTAGCACTAATATATTCTTGACCTGTAATAATAGCATTAGAACAATCAATTTTTCTAGTATCAGACGAACCTACAATATCAGGTTGCATATCGTTAGTTCCATCATAAGTTAATATAATTTCTAAATGATCTACATTTCTTTTTACTTTTTCATTAATTTCAGTTTGTGTCATGTTTTCAACATCCCTAGTTCCTGCTTTTACACCATCAATTATAGATACGCTGTCAAGCGCTGCTGTTAAACATTCATTTACTGTTTGTGCCATTTTATTCTCCTTTTAAAGTTTTTATTTCAGATTTTAATTCATCTACTTGCGTAGAAAGTTCTTGAACTGCTTTAACCATTAAAGGCATCAATGAAGCATCGCCTATTCTTTGCCTTCCATCTGATTTATCTTCAGTCCACATATCAAAGCCATCTTTTAAATTATGTTTATCGATAACTTCTTTAACTTCTTGTGCTATAAAACCATGATTATATTTACCATTCATTACTCTTTCTTCAGAACCTTCTTTATAGGCTTTCATTTCTGAAGGAATATCTTTTTCTTTTTTCCATTGAAAAGTAACAGGTCTTAAATCGTTTATAAAATCTAAACCTATTTCTTCATCTTGTATATTTTCTTTTAATCTTATATCTGAAGGTGCTGTAATTGTGGTAGCACCAAAAGCTATGTTTGAATCTGTAGAACTACCACCAAATGTAAAATTACTATCTCCTGTACCCTGCACTCCATATCCTAGTACAATTTGACTTGAACCATTACCTGAAGTTGTATTATTCATTCCAAGAACAACATTATATAGACCTGTAGTAATATCATTACCTGCATTCATGCCAACTGCTGTATTCCTACTACCTGAAGTTAGAGCTACCATACATTGACCAAAGCCTGAATTATAATCACCTGTAGTTAGTTTATACATACAGGCTTCACCCACACCAGTATTAACATCACCAGTTGTTAAATCTTCCATTGATCTAGTGCCAACTGCTGTATTTGAACCACCTGTAGTTTGAGCTTTTAATGAATCATAACCTATTGCTGTTGTGTAACCACCTGTTGTATTAGATGCTGCTGCTTGATAGCCAACTGCTACAAATCTAGTTGCTGTAGTAACTGATGTACCTGCTTTATAGCCAACTGCTACATTACCACTTGGTGTTGTAAGAGCATCTAAAGCATTTCCTCCTATAGCAATATTAGCATCACCAGTAGTATTGGATGCTAAAGCATTATCCCCTACAGCTGTATTTACAAAACCTTCGGTATTTGCTGCTAAAGTGTTGTGACCTATAGAAACATTTTGATAACCTGTAGTGTTAGCTAACATAGATTGCTGACCAACTGCTGTATTGAGATAACCAGTTGTGTTTGCTTTCATGGATTCCCAACCAACTGCTGTGTTGTTATACCCTGTGGTGTTTGAATACATAGAATCCTTTCCTACTGCCACTTGCTGAGAACCTTCTGTATTTGAAATTAAACTATTATGACCTATTGCTACATCGCCTGAACCTGTCGTATTTGCACCTAATGCTGAAGTACCAACTGCTGTGTTGTTTGATGCTGTAGTATTAGCATCTAATGCTTGATGCCCAACTGCTACATTTGATGCACCTGTAGTATTAACATTAAGAGCTGCAGCACCAACTGCTGTGTTATCAGATGCAGTAGTAGTAGAAGATAAAGCTAAATAGCCTACTGCAACATTATCACCACCTGTAGTAATTGCATCACCACAAAGTCCACCAACGAGTGTGTTTACAGTACCAGTAGTTATAGCGTTACCTGCATTATAACCAACTGCTGTATTATACATATCAGCATTACTAGATGGATTTTGTGTTTGTAAGGCAGCAAAACCTACTGCTGTACTTCTATCTCCAGCAACATTATCACTTAATGCTGCCCAACCAATAGCAACATTTCTATCTCCTGTTGTATTAGCATCAAGTGTATATGCACCAAATGCTGTGTTATTACTTGCTGTTGTATTTGATTTTAAAGCATCAATTCCTACTGCTGTGTTTTTATCACCTGTAGTGTTTGCTGCTAAAGCCTCTGAACCTATACCAGTATTACTATGACCATCAGTATTTGCTTCTAATGCACTTTTTCCTACTGCTGTGTTGCCATCTGCTGTTGTATTAGCAGTTAAAGCATCGTGTCCAACTGCTACATTATTTTTACCAGATGTGTTGGCATCTAATGCGTTAGAACCAATAGCTACACTATTTCTACCAGAAGTTAATGCTGCAAAAACATCATCACCTATGCCTACATTATCTGTAGCACTTGATAAAGTACCTGTACTTGCGTTTTGACTTATTAAAATACTATCAGTAAAGTTTGCAATATCGGCTTTTATGGCTACGCCATTGATTGTGCCTGTAACACTTAAAGTAGAACCATCATAAGTTAAACCTGATTCACCATTTAAAGTATTTGCAGTACCACTACCAGTAATAACTCTATTATCAGCGTTGTTGTTAATAGTTGTTCCTGATCCTGCATCTTCCCATGCAACACCACTTCCTGTTGAGGTTAAAACTTGTCCATCTGATCCTTGTGAACCACCTATTGTTAGATTGTCTGTTTCTAGTGTTCCATCAATATCTGCGTTTCCTGAAATATCTAAACTTGTAGCATCTAACTCACCTGCTACTGTTAAAACACCATCAGCAAGAGTCATTAAATCTGTATCAGAAGTATGCCCTATTGTTGTTCCATCAATTATTACATTGTCAACTGTAAGTGTGGTAAGAGTTCCAACACTTGTTATTTGTGTTTGAGCAGCATCTACTGATAATGAATGTGCAACACCCTCACCTGATGTAGCACCTGTTGATGTAAGACCTGTTCCTGCTGTTATGGTACTTACATAA
>MDTB01037333.1_pt1 | contig 10253 bp, 4 predicted proteins | sample 811161 | NCBI WGS metagenome assembly MDTB01 (sample SAMN05326650, study PRJNA326480) | marine metagenome | isolation source: seawater | place: Mediterranean Sea | collected 2009
AATTTTAAATTTATAACACCTTTTTCTTTATTTATCCCCAAGACTTTCATGAATGCAGTTTTGTTGATTTTATTTTCAAGAATCTTTTGCATCTCTTTCAGAGTGTATGAATTACCTAAAGCTAAATTGTTAATTTCATAAGGATCATTTTTTAAATTATAGAGCTCTCTCCAATCTCCTTCATAAAGACTGTCTTCTTCATTAATGATTAATTTTAATCCGTTTTCATGTCTTAAGGCTATACATGGTCTGACATTTGCATTTGGAAACTCCGGATCGTGATTATATTGATAAAAAAAAGACGAACGCCAATTTACTGACTCTTCTTCAGTAATTAATTTTAAAAGACTTTCTCCTTGCATAATTTCAGGAATTTCTATGCCAGCGATGTCTAATATTGTAGGAGCAATATCTAAATTGAGTGCGATTTCTTTTACTTCTTTAGCGTTAGAGTAATGCCTAGGATATTTTATGATTAGGGGTATTCGAATACTTTCTTCATATGCGGCACGTTTATCCCATAATTTATGCTCTCCTCTGAAAAATCCATTATCGCTTACATAAATAATGGCAGTGCGATCACTTATATTTAACTCATCTAATTTTTCAAAAAGATTACCAATACATTGATCAATCCCTTTAATTGTTCTCATGTATTTTCTGTTTTGCTCATGCCTTGTTTGAGAATTTGGAGTTCCAAATGGAAGCGCTACTGGATTTATATTTAAATTAGGGACAGTTTCAGCAATTTCATTAAAATAATCAGTAGAAGTTCGGGAGGGAGGGGTGAATGGTTCATGAGGTGTCTTAAATCCTAGAACTAACAAAAATTTATTATTAACATTTGATTCTATGAAGTTAATCGCTTCTTCGGTACAGACGTCATCTATCCAATCGTTTGAGCTTGTTTGCCTAATATAATTACCATTCCCGTCGTAAAGGTGCGTATCTGAATAAGTGCCTTGTCCGTGGTAGGTAACAACTTTATCGAAACCAGGTCTTTCAGTTTGTCTTCCATGATGCCACTTTCCGAAGTAACCTGTAATGTAATTTTCATTTTTAAGTTCAGTAGCAAATGTGATCGAGTTGACGGGGAAGGGTGTAGAATTATCCGTTACGCCATGTTCATGAGGGTATAAGCCAGTAAGCATGGTCGCTCTTGATGGAGAGCAAGTGGAAAAAGTGGTAAATGCATTAATAAAGTTGATTGAACTAGCTTGAAATGAATCAAAGTGTGGTGTATCTAGCCAAGGAAATCGTGCTATTTTGCCTTCACTTGCGAGTTTTGACTGCATATAACTTGTAGCATCCCAACGCTGATCATCAGAAATAATTAAAATGATGTTCGGGGATTGGTCGGTATTTGGGCTATTGGTATTTTCTGTCCCATCTGAACCCGGTGTGTTATCAGATCCGTCAGAACTATCTGAATCATTTGTTTCTTGTGAATCATCAGATTGATTTGAAAGTGAAATTGAATCAGATCCTGATTCGTAACTGTGTGTTAGGTTAGAGAAGGAAACATTGCCATCAATTTGGAAACCTATTTGCCGTGGGTGATTTACGCCACTGATATTCAGGGTATTGTTACCTATATTTAAATCTTGCCAGTCACCAAAAGCGAAATAGGTGCCTTGATATTGCCTCATATATCTCCATCTTGCTGTACTTGAGAATGAATCAGCTACTTCTATGGCGAAAGTTTGCCATTCATCACTGTAATCCCACTTAGTAGACGTATCACTATTTTCATTAACAGTACTTCTTCTGTACATGTAATAGAGACCATTTGCACTTAGTGGAAATAGGTTTTGAGCACTAAAGTAATCAGTCTCTTGGGTAGACCCATTTATAGGAAAGTTTAGTCCAATAGTCTGATTAAATGCAATGGGCTCTGTAGATATTATTGTTACAGTAGGTTCTGCTGAAAGACATTTAACAACACATAATATAAAACATAAAGAGCACTTTTTACTCATATTTTTTTTATTATATTAGGTATGAGGGTTTAGGCAAATAATTAATTGCCCCTAATTCTCGGCGGAGCAATATAGGACATTTCTTCTAAAGTATCTTCAAGTTTTAAAGCTAGGGATTTTCTTTTAGAAGCAAAGCCAGGATGATCTATAAGATTGTATAATTCATCTGGGTCATTTGATAAATCGTACAATTCGGAAATAAAGTTCTCTTCTGGGTAGGTTACGTATTTCCAGTCTTTCTCTCTGTACGCAAGAATGGTTGGAGTTCCTCCAAATCCTCCAGTTGGCCGGTAATGATCTTCTCTGTAATATTCATATAGGAATCCATCACGCCCTTCAGATGTGCCATCAAGAACTGATTGCCAACTTTCTCCATTCATATGATCAGGAATTTTGATACCGGCTAAATCACAAATATATGGAGCGAGATCGATGTTTAGAGTGAGTGCCTTAATTTTCCTTGGCTGATTTTCAAATGGGTTCCACATAATCAGAGGAATCCTTATACTTTCTTCGTAAGCTTTTCTTTTATCATGAAGTCCCCCATGTTCACTCACAAAATATCCATTATCTCCAGCAAAGATCACAATGGTATTTTTAAGAATTTTTTCATCTTTGAGCTTTTTAAATATCATGCCTACTCCTTCGTCTACTGCAGTTGCAGTCCTCATTTTGTCAGGAATTTTCCAATGGATTGGTGCAATTCCGCCACCACGTGCTCTATTCATTTCAGCCATAGTTCTGATATATTCTGGCTTTTTTGACATATTATCATTTAGATTATCTTGTGACTGAATCTCTATTTCGGAATACAAAGTTTTATGCCTTTGAGGAGGTGTGAATGGTTCATGAAGTGCCTTGTGGCTTAAATAAAGCAAGAATGGCTTTGATTCTTTGGCACAGGTTTCTATATATTCAACTGCAAGTTCATTTAATTGGTCTGTTAGATACTTTCCTTCCGGTATACAAAAGTCCTCTCCTGTTTCTGTTAGTAATGTGTCATTATAATATTTTCCTTGTCCCCAAAAAACCATCCACTTATCAAATCCAGGTCTTGGTCGATTGTGCATGGCTTGATGCCATTTACCGAAATAAGCAGTCTTGTACCCATCGTTGTTAAGTAGAGTAGCAAAGGTGGGCAATGCTTTATCATAATCTAAATACTCATTAACGACTACACCATGTTGGTTCGCGTAAACTCCGGTCAAAAAAGAAGCTCTAGAGGGTCCGCACAGAGAAGTAGTAACGAATGCATTCTCAAAATGTATCCCTTCGTTAACCATTTTATCGAGATTAGGGGTTTGCATCCAAGGAAAGTTTCCAATCGCTGCAATTTCATCATAACGTTGATCGTCAGTTAGGATAAATACTATATTAGGTTTTTCCCCAAATGATAATACTGAAAAACTAATCAATAGTGTTAATAATAAGTAAAATTTCATGAGTTAATGTTATGTGTAATATTAGAATAATATTTTAGTAGATATGTTGTAAGATCGAGATTCCCTATAAAAACCGTAATTACCTCTACTAACAAAATCTCTTTTATCAAACAGATTGTTAATTCTAAAGTTTAACTGATAGTTAATTTTGTTACTGTCTTTCCCGAATTTTCCATTGTACGACATAAATGCTATGGTGTTGTGTTCAGCACCATATTTAAGATAATATGTTTCTGTTGAGCTTACTTCATCTAAATTTTGGGTTAAATCTCCATTTTCATCAAAATTAAAAGTAAATTTAGATTGATTGCTGCCTGATCTATATTGTTGAGTTAGGCCACCTGATAGACCTTTCAGTAAACCACTTCTTATAGAATATTTCCCTGTAATAGAGGCTCTATACTTCGGTCTGCCAAATAGCTCGTACTGCCCTGGATTAGTAATTTGCTCATCAAGTTCTAAAATCTTATTGTTAATATTTTTGTTAAACGAACCAATGATTGTTATCGCAGATGTAGGATTATAATTAACGTCTATTTCAAAGCCTTCTGAAAGAGTTACATCTCCAACACCGCGTCTCCCAGGAAGGGAAGATTTAAGTAGCTTAGTTCCATTAGAATTGTATATTTCCGGAAAATCAATGCCGTATTCAGTCAATATTGGATCATTATTTTCATCTCGGAGAAAAACACCATTTTCATCCTTTTGCGCTCCAGGATAAATTTCGTAAAGCTGATTATCTGTATACCTGAATTCATTGTCGTTCTCTTTCTCAATAGAATAGTAAGCGATCTGACCATCAATCTTACTAGAAGCATCACTGAATCTAAGCCCAAGCTCAACACCCTTTCCAAGTTCAGGAGGGGCTAAAGTACCAATAGGAGTGCGGTCTTGTCCTGTAGGAGTCTCTATAGATTCTGCATAATTTGCAAAAATTCCAATATCTTTGTTAACCCAATAGAGTCCGCCAATACTAGGACTGAATTCATCATATGTTTTATTTTCAGCATTATTAACTCTAATATTGTCTTCAATAACGAGGGTAGATAAGTCCTCAAAACCGAACAAAGAAACTTTTCTGAGCCTTGAGTGTACGTTAATACTATCAAATCTAAATCCAAGTAATGTCCTAAATCTTCCATCAAGAAAACTACTTTGAGCAGCAGTCCATAAGCTTTTAGTCTTTATTTTAGCTGATAATTTTGTATTAACTGACCATATTGCAGGCGTGTCTCTGACAGCCGTATCCCCATCCGAGGTAAATAGGCTATTATTGGGAACAAAGTTATTAGAATTAGCATCATTCCTTCTGTAGCCAGTCCCTGTTGTGCCAGGAGGCAAAGAAGCGAACGGTCCGGTATTAGAATAAGCAAAATCTGATTCTATAACGTCATTAAATCTAATTATTGAACGGTCGGGTCCAAATCCTTTGCTTAGCATGATATACTCAAATGCCTTCTCTCTGTCAGTTATTTGATTATTTGAAACCCATTTACTTCGTTCGAAAATGCTGCTAACATAAGGGGCAAGATATGATCCGTCGGGATTAAGGGCATCCGATGGCGTCTGATCAAAATTAATCTGTTCTTTGTCTATATAGTCGTAATCAAGACCTAACAAAAACTTATTTTCTATGTTTCCAATAGACTTTTCTAATAAAAATGTAGCCTTTGCACCTCCTCTTTTCGCTTCAGCCTCTGACTTAATCCAGTTGGTTTTAATGTAAAGCTCAGGTGAGACTGCCTGAGGTTCAAAAATATCTTGTAGGCCGTTTTCGTTTACGTCATGGTATAAGTGTTCATGCGTTCTCGGGTAACTGGCAGAAGGAAATGTGTAGCTATCCCTAATTCTTGTAATTCCATCAAGATCTCTTCCTAAATTAACGCCTTCATTCTCTTGGTAATTAAGAGTTACGCTTAATTCTAAGTCATTAGAAAGTATTTTTTGATAATCAATTGTTCCAAATATACCATCTACCTGTTTATTTTTGTCTGGCCCAGACTGATACCCGTAGTTCGATTCGTCTATAGAACTATAGTAATTTCTTAAAGTTTCTCGGTTTAATATATTAATTCCAGTTAGAGATCCATTAACTTTAGTTGGGTCTATATTATTTTGAGTATGCGTTATTAAATTGTCTATCATTCCTTGGGGAGCAAAATTGACCCAATCAGGACTAAACGGGACATGAAAATCATACAATTGGTCTGAGTTATCTTCGACGCTTAAATATCCGTCATACTTTTCTCCCGTGGTCATTGTGTCATCATTTGATGAGTCATCAGCATAAGTAACGTCTCTCATTGCGAGTGTAGGAAAGCTAGTTTTTGAGTCTACTTTTTCTATATGAACTCTAAGCGAACTGTCATTTGTTGGTAAATAATTTAATAAGAGTGTCTGTGATTTAATATCAAAACTCTTGTAGTCGTGTTCATAGCCTTGATAATGATCAAGATGCATATATCTAACCGCTAGATTGTCAGCCAAAACCCAATTGTAATTAAATATTTTTCTATTAAAATCTTTATTCCCCTTGGATATTAGAAATGATCCCGCATCTTTCCTAAAGTTTGCAATAAGGGGAATAGCATTAACAGAACCTCCTGGAGAGGCTTGACCAAATATAAGGCTATTAGCACCTTTTATAATATCGTATCTAGATATGTTGTACCCATCCTTAGGTAAGTTTCGTCTTACACCGTTGTAGCGTGCCCAAGTATTTCTAAATCCTCTTATTCTAATTTGGTCAGTACTGTAAGAAGTGGGATCTGTGTCTATGCTTGATGAAACTTGAGCTAAATCCTCGGTAAAGTTTATGCCTAAATCCTCAAGAAGTTCTTCATTTATGATGCTTAAGTTTACTGGAGTATTTTTTATAAGTTCATTTGATTTAGTAATAGATGTGCTATTCGCGGAGTAATAGCCTTTATCCTCGGAATCAGTTACTATAAAGTCAGATAATTCGTAAACTTCATCTTCGATACTATTGGATAGAAGAGTTAGAGTAGTTAAAAGAAATACGAAGACTAATTTTTTATACATAATAAATAGTAGACAATATATGGATTTAATGCACTTTTATGAACACTACTGTGTAAACTATCAAGACATTACTTCCAAATAAATATGACTAAAACACTTATACCAGCTTTAATATATGTTTTCCTTTTTGCTCAATTAACCCTTTTTGCTGATTTATATGAGGGTTTCGACTTTGATGAAGAAAAAGGAACAAAGCTTGGAACTAAAAAAGCAAATGTAGGCTTATCCAGTGATGGGTGGATTAGTTCATGGAACATTGGTTCAGGTGAATCATTAGTTAATGCAAAAGATATTTATTTTAATTCCCTAAATTCTAAGGGAGGATCGATATTATTAAAGGGCGAAAGGAAAAACGATAGCTTTTTTGCTAAAGGGTTCATTTACAGGCAAATGAAAAATGCTTATAATGGAGAAATCTTCGGTAGTTTTAGAATTATCCCGGGATTCATTACGGATGATACTGTTTTAGGAATGGTTTTTTACTATGGTAAAGACTTATCATTCGATAAGGTTACTCCAAGAAATGGTATTTTTGCGTTACTGCCTAAACGATGGGGCAGTCGATTGGGTATGGTAGGAGCTAAAGGGAAAACATATAAGGTCCCTGATGGTGTTCCGTGTGAAAATGGAAAAGAATATCTAGTTGTTTGGAAGATGTCTGGATTACCCATGGCAGGGCAATCTTCTGACGTTTCTTTAAGTTATTGGGTTTTAAACTCAGATCAAGTTGAGTATTTTGCAAGTAAGGGATTCGAGCAAAGGCTTTTTAATTTAGCAGAACCCGGAAAGACAAAAATTAATGTTAGCCAATTTGGCAGAAAGGATTTAAAGGATACTAAAAGAAGTTTATTTAAGGGCATGTTTATGGTGCCATATATTTATAATACTACAAATGTTCAATTTGATGAAATAAGAATATCTACAAAAAGCATCCAAGATGCTGTTGGATTAAAAAAATAGCATAAATAGAAAAAGCGATCTTAGTAGATCGCTTTTTCTATAAAATAATAGGATTTATCGTTAGTCACTTAATCTGTAAAATGCTGTACTACCTGAATCTTCTCTAAATACTCCAGTTCCTCCACTTGAAACATAGTCCCAATTAATAAGGTCGGTAGACTTTTGTAAAAAGAAACCTACATTAGTATTTTCATTCCAAGTAACTTTAGAATCGGATAAATTACTATCAGTCTCATTTTCTACCATATTAATAATAGGTGAATTAGGTATGTTTAAAATGGGTCTGCTGCCTACCAGTTCAGATGAGTTTTTACCAAAGAAGTCATACGCAATGTTTCCAGAGATTCTGAGAACGGCAGTTCTATCATAATTAGCTTCTTTCAATAGAATAGCATTCATTCCAAGTGACAAAGTCCCACCCTGGGTTGTATCATACAACGTATTTCCATCTTCATCAAGACTCTGAAGGCTCTTTGATATATTATATGTAGCACCATTTACAGGAAGTGCGGTAACATTTAAATAAATACGTTTTTGTTCTTGGTTATTTGAATACTCAGGATCTTCATTATTTGAACTAGCTAACTTATATATATAGGGATGAGCAGCATTAGTACCTGGTGAGAAAACCCCTGAATCATTAAATGTTGTGTAAGAGCCTTCTGCCGCTACTACATCATTTGCGTCAGTAGTTGCTACAATAGAAGAGTAACCAAAGGGAGCTGAAACCCTTAATAGAACTGATCTATCGTAAGTGGTGCCAGCAACTTTAATTGTATGCTCCCCAGTCGTAGTGATTGTACCACCTTGATTTACATTTGTTCCGTCTCCTTCGCCTGCCTCAGCCCAACCATCTTCGCCACTTTTGATGATGTCATATGTTATAAGTCCGCTGTATGGAAGTGCGGTAACATTTAATGTAAAAGTGACTACGCCCCGACTTGAAGGATTTGGAGTTTCAAAATCGATATCTGAATACATATTAACGCCTTCAAATGAGTAAGGAAAATCTTTATTTGTGGTTGATGTCCAACTATAATCTCCTCCGATAGTAGTTTGTGATTCAGTGCCGAGCGTACTAGTTATATCGGCAATATCAGTCAAATCTGATGTACTTTCTACTGTCAGATTATTGTAGGCTATAAGTCTGTCTAATTGAAGTACGAGCGTACGGTTTGAGAAATTTACTGCAGGGACATATAATTCAACTTTGTGACCATTTGACGACTCAGCATTGTCAATTAACTCTTGAGTTATCTCAATAGGATTAGTCATTATATGATATTCACCGTTTGCTAATTTCTTAACTGTCCTTATTCGAGTTGTATCGGAAATAGCTGAGACATAAAATGTAACAGTTAACCCTCCTTGGGATTGAAGAGATTCTGCTTCAGTCATACCAGCACCAAAAATAATGTGTTTTTTAATAAATCCTGCACCGCTCATATCTTCCCAAAGTATTCCGTCAGCTCCAGAACCATCAGATAACAATGATCCTGAAGGGACATCATCTGTAGTTAATTCTGCAAGTTGAACTGGTATTGGATCAAATCCTGCTAAAGTATTGCCGTTAAGCTCAATACTAGAAATCCCAATTTCTTGTGTCTTAAAATGAATTGCGATATCTCTAGGGAAAGCCACTCCAGGAATGGGGATAGTATTTAATCCTAACCCTAAACCTTGAGCATTCTGATACCAAGGCTGACCATTAGCATTTGTTCTTACAAGTCTGTAGGAATTGTTAGATGAACCCAAACTAGTAACATTGATTTTTAATTCGTGTGTATTAGCACTTTCGGCTTGTTCTGAATCAAACAGGGATAAACTTGTTGTCCACGGAGAACCGGTAGGCCAATTAGGTCTGTATGATCCACCTGATGATAAGCCATTTGGTTTAAGTCCTAAACCGTAACTGCCAGTATTGATATTTGCCGGAGTTACCACATTTAAGTTTCCAATCATGTTACTATGTGCAGTACAGATGTAAAATAAGGAATCAACGCTTGGATCAAATGATTCATTTATAGTGACTTCCATTTCTAATGTACCACCTGATAAACCGCTACCGCTTGGCCATGGAGCAAAAGTTCCTCCAGCGCCTGCTTTAATTGTAATTTTATTACTTGGACTACCGCCATTAGAATCATCAGTTATTAAAAATGGGTGAGCAGTTTCACCAGCAAGCCTCTTAAAAATATAAGTTTCACCAACTATTAAAGACATTGCGCCATCAGAATGTAGGCTTAGAGGTATATAACCATCTAGCGTACCTGTTTCTTCAACAAAATAAAAGTTATAATAGGGATCTGAAAGACTTCCAGCGTCTACATATATAACTGGAGATGTTCCTCCTAATGAATTGATTGCTGTATCAGCTGACAAGGTTTGGATGATAAGCGCGAGGGTCGCTAGTAAGGGTAAAGATTTCATTTTTTAGGGTGTACTTATTGTATAAATAAATATTGTGCATAAAAGTGCAAAAATCAACCCTAATATTAATTATTTTTTCATATTTTTTACGACTCTAAAGCCCATATGGTTTGAACTCGTATCAGGACTATTTTTCATTCGAGCGGCGGGGCGATAGCCAGAACAGTAAGCATCATTACAAAGAAATGAACCACCTCGAATGACTCGCTTGGCTAAGTGAGGTTCTTGTGGGTCATAGCTTACCTTGGGCCCTAGTGGATCAAGCGGTGGGCTTTCTAGTTTAGCTCGATCCCCATAGGTGTCGCTATGGTACCAATCGGCAACCCACTCCCAAACATTACCTGACATATCATAGAGTCCGTAGCCATTGGGAGCAAACGTCCTTACTGGAGAGGTTGCG
>MDTB01064053.1_pt1 | contig 10253 bp, 6 predicted proteins | sample 811161 | NCBI WGS metagenome assembly MDTB01 (sample SAMN05326650, study PRJNA326480) | marine metagenome | isolation source: seawater | place: Mediterranean Sea | collected 2009
ATTTGAAGCACTTATATAAAATTTTGAATGATCTTCCTCATTGACGATATTAAATCTGTTGCCATAAAGGAATCTACAAAACCCACTTAAAATTCCACCATTCTCTACACAATTTGGATCTGGCACAATCTGTCCCTCCTCGTAGGATCCACTATAAAGACCATCTTTAATTTCATCTGCACTTGTTACAATAAATGTATTGCCTAAACCACTTATAGCTAATTCGGCTATACCATCTATCTCTGAAGCAGATAAGGGCGACCTATTCAGCAAATTTGCGCCTAAAACTAAATCCCAATTTCCTAAAGTTTCACCAAACAAGAAACCAATATTTTGATCTTTTTGGTTATAGTTTGTCGTTGTTTGATCCCCAAACCTTAGCTTATAACCATCGAATTTTTTGTAAGTAATAAAATTTACAACACCGGCAACGGCATCTGAACCATACAGTGATGTTGCTCCTTCTTTAAGAATCTCAATTCGTTCAAAAGCAATTTCAGGGATAATATGAGCATCTATGTATCCCTCCCCATCGTTTGAAGGTGTGCCAGCAAAGGTATGTCTTCTTGAATTAAGTAATAGGAGCGTTGAAGCTTGATCCAGCCCACGCAATGTAATTGAAGACATGCCTTGATCGATGCCTCCTAAGGTGTTTGCCTGAAAATTGGATCCAGATGCTGAACTTAAGTACTTGCTTATCTCTGCAATGTTTGTGATGTTTAGATTTAAATAATCTTCTTTTTGAATTATTTCTGTAGGTGTTAAGTTTGCTCCCTCATCGCCTATATAGGAACCAGTAATAACGACTTCTTCAAAATCATCATCAGGGAAGATAAATCCTGAAAAAGAAAATAAGAGTTGTAACAATGTTGCCTGTATTAGTTTTTTAAGCATCGAGAGAAATAATACAAGCTTTTGGAAAAGCTTCCTAATTTAAGAGGGGATAAACGAGAGAGGGCGATTGCCCTCTCACATTATTAGAAGAATTAAAACTTCAGGCTAAATTTAATACCTATGTTTTTGCCTGGAAGTGGAACTTCATCTTTGACAAAAGATGAATGGTTCCTTGCCACCTCATCGAGCAAATTATTCCCAAACAAAGATACTTTTAGTTTGCTTTTAAAAGCATTACTTCTAGACCAGTAACCTAAATCAAATGTTTTAGTTAGTCTTGCATCAAGCATCTGATATCCTTTAGTTGGATTTTCATATTCATTTGTATCTTTTTGAGTCTTAACATCTTTAAAAGAAATGGCTCCAGAGAATCCATCGTTACTTTCATAAATTGCTGTAACAATATTTCTTTTTGGAACTATACGAGGCACAAATCCTCCACCATTAGCAAACTCAGCTGTGACACTCTCCATAGCATAAGTAAAAATAAAGTTGCCATTTGGTAAAACAACATTTCTTCCTACTTCAAACTCATAGCCATAGAAGTCAGCATCTTTCTGCATATAGTTAGATAAAACTAACCCTCCATGATCATGATGATCTTCGCCTTCATGTTCTTCATCTTCATGCTCTTCATGCTCTTCCTCAGATTCATCTTGAAGATAAATATAATTGTTGACTGCATTACTAAAGTAGGAAAGATCAGCAAAAAATTCGCCTCTTGCCCAACTCAATGACAGGTCTGTATTATTTGATCTCTCTTCTTCAAGATTTACATCACCAACTTCATATCGTGAAGTGGCTAGATGAGGTCCATTTATAAATAGTTCAACAGCTGAGGGTACTCTAGCTACACTGGCAAAATTTAAGCTTAAAGATAAATTTTCATTTAAATCAAAATCTATGCCACCAGCAAAACTTAAGGCACTAAAGTCAGGGTTAAAAAATTCTACCTCGCCTTCATCCTCCTCATGCTCATATTCGTGCTCTTCTCCCTCATGCTCATCTTCGTGATGCTCTTCCTCCATGATTGAACCCTCTCTATCTATAAGGTCAAAGCGAACACCTAAATCGACATGCCCAAACCCCATCTCTTTTCCAAGATAAAGTCCAAAAGTAGCCTCAGAACTTGTAACTGGCAACATATAGGCTTCTTCACCAAAAATTGATACTTCTTCTTCAGCTAAATTTACAGAAATTTTTCGTGATAAATCGTTAGATGAAAAATCAAATATTGCGCCATATTCGAGTGCATCGTTTTTAAATAAAGTAGGACCTTCGGCATGATCATGTACATCCAGCATCTCGTCCTCGTGTTCCTCGCCTTCATGATCTTCTTCAGCATGTTGTTCTGTTAAAGAGTAATCTGTATCTCTTAAAAAATAATCAATCTTGCTGATCAAAGATGAATTTAAATTTAAATAACCTTCTAAATTAACTACATTTGATTCAGTGGTTGAAAATATTCTTTCATCCTCATGTTCATCATGTCCTTCTTCATGTTCCTCGCCTTCATGATCCTCTTCATGCTCGTCATGACCTTCATGACCCTCTCCATGAAATGGAATGCCATAGGATGACTCAAGATTATTAAATGACAATCCAACATAGCCCCAGTCGCCTGTTTTTGATAACCCAAATCTTGCTGAGATAGAACCATAGTCTGAGTTTGCAAGAAAGCTTAGATCTTCTTCATGCTCTTCTTCGTGTTCCTCTTCTTCATGTTCCTCTTCCATATGCATATTTGCACCGTCAGGAACGTCATAGTTTGCAAAATCTGAATCTTTAAAAGCTGCAGAGACATTGAATCCTGCAAAATTGCCTGAGAAGTTCAAACCAATGCTAGAGCCATCATTAACAGATTGTGATTCAGAACTTAATGCGAGGCTTAACTTATCAAAATCTTCTTGAGCAATTGTATTGTCGACAATATTTATAAGCCCCCCTATAGCACCATTAGCATATAGTAGAGATGAGGGCCCTCTTACAATTTCTATTTGCTGAATGTTGTTTAAGTCAACCTCGTTAATATGGTCTCCTCCAAGTGCAGAAACATCCCTAACAACCATGCCATTATTGAGGATCTTTACTCTACTTCCAGATAAACCACGAATAATTGGCTGACCAACACCAAAACCATAATCAGATGAAGCGACGCCCAGTAAGTTGTCCAGCGCTTCACCTAAACTTCTTGTGCCATCATTTTCAATATCTTCACCTGAGACAATGTGCAAAGGGTCTTCAAGTTCATTTGACGTTTGATCTAAAATTGATGATTGAACTACTACCTCCTCGATATCTTCCTGTGAGAAAAATACAAAGGGTATTAAAACAAAACTTATAAAAAATCTTTTCATATTCTTAAACCTCCTTATTTGTAAAATATTTGAAAACTAATTTGAGAAAATTAGACCAATGGAGGGGCTCTGGGATTAAAGCCTTTGAGGGTTTCAAATTTTTCCGGAAAAATTGAAACATCTAGAAAGAAGAGATCTATTTTTTCAGCTAGCTCAAGCTTATATGGGGTACTTGCTGCAAACTCATTTTTACATACATGACATTCATAAGTTAGGACTTCTTGTTCGGAATAGTCATGGCTAATTTCATGCAAAGGAGTGCTGACAGCAAAAAGCATGCCTAAAAGAATTATTAAATTCTTCAACTTCATAGATGTTTAAAATATAGCAGGAATTTTGTGAATATCTCTTTTTTTCTTTTTGATTCTTTCTCTTTTTAGTTTCTCATAAAGATTTTGCGTTCTTTCTTCAACAATTTTTTTTGTTGCGTGCCTTCTTTCTCTAGCTCTTTCTGATTTTTGTATTCTTTCGCTCCAAGAGTTTAATAATTATTTTTTCAACATCTGCATCGTCAAAGGCAGTGACTCTATAATCGAATTTTTTTGGGTTCTCAAAGATTTTTATTGTATCGGGATATTTGCAAGGTCGTGAAGTATCCATCCATATCACAAAACCCGCTTTAAAAATTTCTCTTGTTTTTCTTGTTGGGCAAACAAAATCACATATTACATAATCGTTTCTTTGATTTTCATAATTTGCAATCATAGCCATTCGTTCACTCTGCCTTACTCTTCCTGCCTCGCTGAATTCCCAATCATTACACATTTGTCTCAACGCATCTGCATTTATGTTTGGAACTTTTAAGATTTCAGCAATTTTTTTGGCTAAAAAAGTCTTTCCACTATTTGGCAGACCCATAATAAGTACTTTCATTTCAATTTAATTTTTTTATAAAATTTACAAGTCCTAAAATCATCAAGAGTCCAATCGGGAATGCTGCCATTACAACAGAAATTTGCAAAGCCTGAAGGCCTCCTATATATAACAAAATAGCTGCAACTATCCCGAATAAAAAGCTCCAAAGAGCTCTCAGTGATTTAGAGGGAGGAAGTTTAATTTCATCTAGTGCAGGCTTCGAGGATATTGTTGCTGCTATAAATGCTCCCGAATCAGACGAAGTTACAAAGAAAATAACTATGATAAATAAAGACAATAATCCTGTCAGAGTATAAAACGGATAGCCTTCCAACAATACAAATAGTGACAATGCTGGATCGTCGCTAATAATTTTTGCAATTTCCCCATAACTTGTTTCAAAAAACAATGCTGCATTTCCAAAAACAGAGAACCACAAAATAACCATAAAGGTAGGTATCAGAACCACAGCTAATATAAACTCTTTGATCGTTCTGCCAAAGGAAATTCTAGCAATAAACATTCCCACAAATGGAGCCCAGGATATCCACCATGAATAATAAAAAATAGTCCAACCAATTTGCCAATTATTGCTATCTTTTCCTTCAATCCATAATGCAGCCTCGGGCAAAAACCTTACATATGAGAGAGCATTTTCAAGGGTTTCCTTCAATAAGAATATGGTTGGTCCAGCAATCAAAATAAATAGCCATAAAATTAAGCTTAAAGAAATATTGACCTGAGATAAAATTTTAATGCCTTTATTTAGACCAGTCACAGTGCTAATAAACCCAATAACAGTTACGAATAAAATAACTAAGAGTGTAAGCAATAAGCTTGGCTCTATATCTGCAGTATAATTGGCTATGCCAGAGGTGATTTGTAATGCACCAAGACCAAGCGAGGTTGCAATTCCAAATGAAATGGCAATAAGTGTAAAAACGTCAATAGCATTAAATAAAAGTTTAGATTTAGGCAAAACACCCACAAGAAGTGAACTCATTCTCAAAGGCTTATTCAAATTAAAATGAAAATACGCAAGCATCAATGCCATGCAAGCATAAATCACCCAACCATGTAGCCCCCAATGAAGTAACGTGAATATCATTGCTTGGTTTGAACCATCAATTTCTTGATAAGCTTCATTATCCCAGGGAGGTGGGTTTGAATAATGCAAAATTGGTTCAGCAACTCCATAATAAACCAACCCTATACCCAAACCAGCTGAGAAAAGCATTGATATCCAAGTAATAAAACTAAACTCAGGTGATGCATTTTCTCCTCCAATTCTTATAGAACTGCTCTTACTAAAATACAAACCAATCAAGAATATAAAGAATATGTTTGGCAGCAAAATTGTGAGCCAACCGTAATTTGTATTCAGCCAGCTTTGAAATGCCTCTATTTTGCCATTTTCAAAATCAATATAGAAAGTTGATAAAAGTAAAATGACTGCAATAGCAGCAAGTGCAGTTGAAAGTATTTTGTGTTCAATTCTTAAAAACAAGCTTTAATAACCCTAACAAATTAAAAATACATACACAAAATTGGCATATTTTTTGTATTTAGTGTGCTGGTTTGTTACTTTGGGTATTAAGAGTTAAATTATGTTAAATACAATTTACATAAATATTAGTAATCTATTACGAGAATACTCAAATACCTGACTCATTCTTCAGGCTCTTCAGAACCAAAAAATTAAGGAAAATTTATGAATATTAATAAACCATTTGCTAAAGCTAAAATTACGAAATCTGCTACATTTTTTATAGCTGGTGCCGCTGCAACTTCGGGTGTGGAAGCACAGGAACAAGATAGCAATAATAATTTTATTGAAGAAGTCGTTGTAACCAGTCAAAAGCGAGAAGAAAATGCTCAAGAGGTACCAATAACGCTACAAACTTTAACTGGTGAAAAGCTGAATGAATATAATATCTCAAACTTTGATGAATATATAGAGTACCTACCCAACGTTACGTCAGGGGGTAGAGGTCCTGGACAATCGACAATCTACATCAGGGGAATGGCAGTAGATCCTATAACAGTCATGCTTTCTGGAGCGCAAGGCTCAACTCCAAATGTTGCCTTATACCTCGATGAACAGCCAGTTACGTCCGTAGGTAGAAACTTAGATGTGTACGTTGCAGATATGGAAAGGATTGAGGTATTGCCTGGCCCTCAAGGTACTTTATATGGAGCAAGTTCTCAGGCCGGAACTGTGCGACTTATTACAAACAAGCCAAAGTTCAATGAGTTAGAAGGTGGAGTCAATGTATCAAGTTTCGCGACCAAAGGTGGGGATATGAGTTCATCTCTGGATTCCTTTATTAATATACCCATAATCAATGATGCTTGGTCGGTTAGAGGTGTTTTCTTTAATTCTTCCTCTGGTGGATACATTGATAATGTATATGGAGAAAGGGTGCTACCAGATACATTTATTGGTTCATTTGTAAGCGATCCGGTAACTCCTGACAAAGCAACACTTCGAAATGTTGACCTAGTTGAAGATAATTTTAATGACGCCAGTTATCAAGGGTATAGACTATCTTCAAAAACAAATTTTGATGATAACTGGGAGTTGCTGGTCCAACATCTAAATCAGGATATTGTTGCTGATGGTGTTTTTGATTACGATCCAGAAGTAGGTGATCTTAAAGTTCAAAGATTCTTTCAAGATGAAATGAAAGATTCTTTCAACCAGACTTCATGGACACTGGATGGTAGACTGGGAATGCTTGATGTAATCTACACTGGCGCATTCCTTGAAAGGGATGTAGATCAAAAAATCGATTATTCTGGATATGCTAATGTTGGTCCATTTATTCCATATTATATTTGTAATTATCCATCCTATACCGAGTGTGCTGAGCCAAGATTAGGTTTTATTGGAAATGTATTTAATGAGCGTACCACAAACGAATTTAGAGTATCGTCAAACCCTGAAAACAAAATCTTTTTCACTGTCGGTGTTTTTTCAGATGACTCACTTATCGAAACTTTAGATGACTATTATTATCCAGGCACGGCAACATCTGGATCCATTGATTACCCATTTCCCCAAAATGCTCCAATCTCTGGCAGCGTCATGGTTAATCCCAACGCCAGAGGTCAAGGAATAGCTTTTTTCAATGATATTACTCGAACCGAGATTCAGACTGCTGTATTTGGAGAGGTTTCCTTCAAGGCATTGAATGATCTGCTTATGTTCACACTTGGAGCAAGAAGCTATGATCTTGAAGTTGATTTTGCTGGTTCATCTAATTTCTTATATAGAGATTACAGTGGGTCTGAAATTCCTGTAGATGGAGATGGTGGGCGAAATTATGATGTTCCCGCCAACGAAGATATACCTGGACATGGAACTGAACCATTAACTGAATCCGATACTATTTTAAAATTTACTGTGTCCTTTAAACCAAATGATAATACTATGCTTTACGCTACTAGTTCTGAAGGCTTTAGGCCTGGAGGATTCAATAGAGGTGGAGGTGCTTATTCATACAACAGCGAATATCCAAATGTACCTGTTACCTATCTCTCCGATGATGTAACAAATAGTGAAATTGGTGCTAAGACCTTGCTGATGAACGGCAAGTTAAGATTCAATGGAAGCTTCTATTGGATTGACTGGACTGATATGCAATCTACAAGATTTGATCCTGTTAATGTTTCAAATCTAACCTTTGTTGAAAATGCAGCGGATGCTGAAATATCTGGTTTCGAAGGAGATTTTATATATCTTGCCACAGATAGACTTTCTTTCACTGGAGGTTTCTCTCTGAACAATAGCGAACTTGTAAGAACAAAAGCTCTAATTCAAGAGCTTGCACCGGTAGGCTCACAGTTGCCATTAACTCCAGAAGTGCAGTATTTTTTGAGAGGTGTGTATGATTACGATATTAACAATATGCCAGCTAGACTTGCCATAGTTAACAAGCATTCAGGAGAGGCTTACAGCAGCATTGTTGCAGATAAGCGTAGAAAACAAGATGCATATTCAATCTTCGATGCATCGCTATCAATTGACTTAAATGAAAATACTGTGGTTGAAGCATTTGCTAGAAACCTTACTGATGAGCGTGCTGAGTTATTTTTTAATGAGATGGACGATGTGCCAAGGGTTACAACAAATAGACCAAGAAATATTGGCGTCAGAATAAGCTATAAATTCTAAACTTGGATGAGATAAAGAAGCTCTTAAATGAGAAGCAATTCAATCGTGCACTCTTAAAATTAAGCAGTCTTGCTGATAGCCCAGAGAAAATATACCTTAAAGCGGTGTGCTATCGCTATTTGGGAGAGTATCACAAGTCAATAAGTGCATTAGAGGATTACGAATTAAATTTTCCTGAAAATGCGAGAGTTTATCAAGAGCGAGGTTACTGCTATGAGCAACTCAAACAAATCCCTAGAGCAGTATTTAACTTTCAGAAAGCAATTCATCTTAATGATGCATTGATCAGCAGTATTTTATCAATTATCAAGTACAAGAAGCACCTGAGTTCGGATGAATATCAATACTATCAATATTTAATTCAATATCTCAAAAGCTTACCACCTGAACTTTTATCCTCTCTAAGCTTTCTTAACCAAGGTATGTATTTGAAGGCGGAGAAATTATGTAAATCATTTTTGCAAAAACATAAACTAAATATTGATGGGATGGTTGTCCTCTCTAAGATTGCTAGAGCAATGAAAGTTTACGATCAGGCTGAATTTCTCTTAGAAACAGCCTTAGAAACAAATAAAAAACATCACGAAGCTAACTACGAATACATAAGAATTTTACAGGCAAGGCAAAAATATAGCCTAGCACTAATAAGATCAGGAGAGATGGTATCAATTTTTCCGAAATCAAAAAAACATTTAAGATTGCATGCAATTTCACTAACAGGATTTGAGCAATTCGATGAGGCAATAAAGATTTATGATAAAATTTTACAAAAAGATCCAAATAGTTATGATGTTTATCACAATCTTGGCCATCTTTATAAAACTTTGGGTTCCTTTGATAGTTCAGCCAATAATTATCGCAAAGCTTTAGCGATCAATCCTTTTTTTGGTGATGCTTATTGGAGTTTAGCAAACCTAAAAAATGCAAATTTTTCTAAAAAAGAAATTAACCGCATGGAAGATGCGCTAAGTCAGCCTCTTGCTGACAAAGACATCATTGAAATTTCATTTGCCCTAGGGAAGGCACATGAAGACAAAAGAAATTTTAAAAAATCTTTCCAGCACTACAAACATGGAAATCAAATTAGAGCCAAACACTCTTCCTATACCAAAGGAACGATAAAAAAAGAGCTTCAAAATGCTACTAGCACCTTTCCTCTCTCTTTAAGATCTTCTGCAGCTGATGTCCCAATTTTTATCGTTGGCCTTCCACGCGCAGGATCAACACTAGTTGAACAAATTCTTGCAAGTCACTCCCAAATTGAAGGGACGAGAGAACTTCCTACCATTCTAAGTATTGCCAGAAAATTAAGCTCTTCGGAAAAATCATATCCGGGTACTTTAACGGAGTTTTCTCAAGACAAGTTAACCGAATTAGGTAAAACATATATTGAGCAAACTAAGCAGTATAGATACACTTCTGCGCTCTATTTTACAGATAAAATGCCAAATAATTTTAGACACATTGGCTTAATCAAATCAATACTTCCAAAAGCAAAAGTAATTGATGTAAGAAAGCCATATATGGCTGCTTGTTTTAGTTGCTACAAACAGCTTTTTGCTGAAGGTCAAGAATTCACTTACTCACTTGATTTAATACATGAGTACTACACAACCTATATAAAAATGATGGAATTTTGGGACAGTATTTATCCAAATGAAGTTTTTTTATTGGATTATGAATTGTTGGTTAACGAGCCTAAAACTCAAATAAACAATCTGCTGGATTATTTAGAGCTACCAAAGGATGAGTCTTGTTACAAATTTTATGAAACTAATCGAGCAGTTCATACACCAAGCAGCTCACAAGTTAGGCAACCAATTTATAACTCACTTAATGACTGGAAAAATTATGAAGATAATCTCACAGAACTAGAAAACCTCAGAAGATTGGCTCAATAAAAATCTAAAAGCTTAGTAACTGTCTTTTAAGTTCGTTGTATCTAACTTTAAATATGCTGTGATATTCTA
>MDTB01100878.1_pt1 | contig 10253 bp, 8 predicted proteins | sample 811161 | NCBI WGS metagenome assembly MDTB01 (sample SAMN05326650, study PRJNA326480) | marine metagenome | isolation source: seawater | place: Mediterranean Sea | collected 2009
ATATGAATGGTGATGTTATTGGAATTAATACAGCAATCCTAGGTCAATCAGGTTCAATTGGCATAGGTTTTTCAATACCTTCAAATAGTGCAAAAAAAGTTATTGATCAATTAGTAGAATTTGGAGAAACAAAAAGAGGCTGGTTAGGAGTTAGAATTCAAGACGTTACAAAAGAAATAGCTGAAGTAGAAAAATTAGATAAACCTAGAGGCGCTTTAGTAGCAAGCGTTGCAGAAAATAGTCCATCAGATAAAGCAGGTGTGAAAGCAGGAGATATAATTTTAGAATTTAATGGTCAAAAAATAAAAGAAATGAAAGAACTTCCAATGATAGTTGCAAAGACTGAGGTTGGAAAAAAAGTAAAAGTAAAAATTTGGCGGAATAAAAAAGAAATAATTAAAAATATTACATTAGGTAGACTTGAAACTTCTGAGGATTTTAAAGAAAAAAAAAAAGAGATAGAAAGTAAGAAACCGGAAATATCTGAAATTAAATCATTAAAAATTAAGGTTAGACTTCTAAATAAAAAAGATATTGAGCAAAGAAAACTACCAAATCAAACAAAAGGATTAGTTATAACAAATATAGATGAAAACAGTCCAATAAAAAATTTAAATGTAGGTAACATAATAATTGAAGCACAAAAGAAAAAAATTAAGTCTGTAAAAGATCTTGAAGATATAGTCGATGATACTTTAAAATCTAATCAAAAAACAATTTTAATTGTAATTTATAATAATCAGAACCAAAAAAGATACATTGGTGTTAAATTAGATTAATAATGGACAAGATGTCCAAAATTATTTTAATATCAGGACCAACCGCTTCAGGTAAATCAAATTTTGCTGTCAAAGTAGCTAAAAAAATTAATGGCGAGATTGTCAATGCTGATAGTATGCAAGTCTATAAAAAATTTAAAATTTTAACAGCTAGACCAGAAATAAGGGATCAAAAAAAAATTAGACATCATTTGTACGGAATTGTTAATTTAAACAAAAATTTTTCAACAGGCCAGTGGCTAAGAGCAGCAATTAAAATTATTAAAGATATTAGAAAAAGAAAAAAAATACCAATTTTAGTTGGAGGTACAGGTTTATATTTTCAATCTTTAATAAATGGTTTAGTAGAAATTCCAGAAATTCCAATAAAGATTAGAAAAAAAATTAGATTATTACAAAAAAAAGAAGGCCAAAAAAAATTCTATAAGAGACTTATTAAAATTGATCCTAAAATTCAATATAGAATTAATTCGAATGATTCCCAAAGATCAATTAGAGCTTATGAAATAAAGTATTATACAAAAATATCTATGTATGATTGGTTAAATAAAACTAAACCAGAATTTAAAGCAAATGAATTTTTAAAATTATATGTTGATTTAAAAAGAGAAGATCTTGTTAGGAAAATTTTATTAAGAACAAAAAAAATAATTGAGGAAGGTGCGATTAAAGAAGTTAAAACCTTTCTTAGATTAAAGATCCAAAAAGATCATAGTGTAAAAAAAATAATTGGGATAGCTGAATTGACCCAATACTTAAAAAAACAAATTAATTTGGACAAGGCACAAGAATTAATCTCTATTAAAACAAGACAATATGCTAAAAGACAAGCTACATGGGCGAGAAGTAGGATGGGGTCTTGGAAAAAAGTTCATCCGACCAACTTCAGTAAATATATAAAAAAATTAAATAAATCGTCTCTTAAACTTGACCAATTAATATAAAGTCGAATAGATTGCCCAAATGGGGAATTTATATTCAGGAGCAGAAATTGTATTTAAGTGTTTGGAAGACCAAAAAGTAAAACATATTTTTGGATATCCTGGTGGAGCAGTACTTCCTATATATGATGAATTAAAAAATCATCCAACTATAAAACATATTTTAGTTAGACACGAGCAAGGTGCAGGTCATGCAGCAGAGGGTTATGCAAGATCATCTGGTAAACCGGGCGTTGTATTAGTTACTTCTGGGCCAGGAGCTACAAATGTTGTTACAGCTTTAACAGATGCCTATATGGATTCAGTTCCTTTAGTTTGTATATCAGGCCAAGTGCCAACACATCTTATAGGAACAGATGCTTTTCAAGAATGTGATACAACAGGTATTACAAGACCTTGTACAAAGCATAATTGGTTAGTAAAAGATATAAAAGATTTATCAAGAGTAATTCATGAAGCGTTTAAGGTAGCAACAACTGGTAGACCAGGACCAGTATTAGTTGATATTCCAAAAGATATCCAGTTTGCAAAAACAAAATATTCATCTCCAAAAAAAGAAAAAAAATTAAATGGAAAATTAAATAATAGATTTAATAAAAAAGATATTGATCAACTCATTGAATTAATGAGTAAAGCTAAAAAACCAATTTTCTATACTGGGGGAGGAGTAATAAATTCTGGACCAAAAGCTAGTGAATTATTAAGAGAGTTGGTGAGATTAACTGGGTTTCCAATAACTTCTACACTTCAAGGACTTGGAGCCTTTCCTGGAAATGATAATCAATTTTTAGGAATGCTTGGAATGCATGGAACTTACGAAGCAAATAATGCAATGCATGATTGTGATTTATTAATCAATATAGGAGCGAGGTTTGATGATCGTATAACAGGAAAGATTGATGAATTTTCTCCAAAATCAAAAAAAGTTCATATTGATATAGATCCATCATCAATAAACAAAATTGTTAAAGTTGATTTAGCGATAGAAGGAGATGTTGCAGAGGTTATTAATGTAACAACTAAAACGTTAAAAAAGAAAAATCTTAATTTAGAAAAATCAAATAAACAAAAGATATCTAAATGGTGGGAACAGATTCAAAAATGGAAAACAAAAAAATCACTAAACTATATTAATAGTGATAAAATTATTAAACCTCAATATGCTGTTCAAAGATTATATGAATTAACAAAAAATAAAGATACCTATATTACAACTGAAGTAGGTCAACATCAAATGTGGGCAGCTCAACATTACAAATTTAATAAACCAAATAGATGGATGACTTCAGGTGGTTTAGGTACAATGGGATATGGATTACCAGCAGCTGTTGGTGTTCAGATAGCTCACCCAGAAAAATTAGTAGTTGACATAGCTGGTGAAGCTTCAGTTTTAATGACTATTCAAGAAATGTCTACCGCAGTACAATATAATTTACCAATCAAAATATTTATTCTCAATAATGAATACATGGGAATGGTTAGGCAATGGCAAGAATTACTTCATGAAAAAAATTATTCTGAAAGTTATACTGCTGCATTACCTGATTTTGTTAAATTAGCTGAGGCCTACGGATGTGTGGGAATTAGAGCTAAAACTCCAAATGAGCTAGATCAAAAAATTGAAGAGATGATTAATACTGATAAACCAGTAATTTTTGATTGTTTAGTTGATCCAAATGAAAATTGTTTTCCAATGATACCTTCAGGAAAACCACATAATCAAATGCTTCTAGGGCCAAAAGATCAAAGTGAAAATAAAATTACAGGCAAGGGAAAAGAATTAGTTTAAAATGACAAAATCTAAATCAGCATACAGTACACCAACTAAACTAGGAAAATTGGATACACATATTTTTGTAGTATGGGTAGATAATGAGGCTGGAGTATTAGCTAGAGTCGTTGGTTTATTTTCTGGTAGGGGGTATAATATAGAATCACTAGCAGTAGCCGAAGTTGATCAAAAAAAAAATCTATCAAGAATTACGATTGTAACCACTGGAACTCCACAAGTAATTGAACAAATTACTTTACAATTAAAAAAATTGGTACCAGTACATAAAGTAGCAAATTTTAAAAGAGAAGACAAAAAAGTTATATTTAAAGAAATGGCTTTATTAAAAATAGTAGCAAACTCAACAAAAATTAAAAAAGCTTTAAATGCTTGTAAAAAATTTAATCCAGTTATACTAGATAAAACAAATAAATCAGTTGTAATTCAAATTACAGCCCTAAGAAGAGAGGTAGATAAAATGAGTAAAAATTTAAAACCACTTGGTCTTATTAGCGCTTCAAGAACAGGAGCTGTTGCAATGACTAGGGGATCAGAAATATTTAATTAATTATCAAAGGAGCAAATAAATGAAAATGTTTTATGAAAAAGATGTGAATGTAGATTTAATTAAGAATAAGAAAGTAGCAATATTTGGCTATGGAAGCCAAGGACACGCTCATGCTTTAAACCTAAAAGATAGTGGAGTTAAGGAAGTTGTTGTTGCACTAAGAGACGGATCTGCAAGTAAGGCAAAAGCTGAGTCAAAAGGTTTAAAAGTCATGAACCTATCCGATGCAGCTGAATGGGCAGACGTTGCTATGATACTTACACCAGATGAATTACAAGCAACAGTTTACAAAAATCATATCGAACAAAGAATCAGACCGGGAACAAGTATAGCTTTTGCTCATGGATTAAATATTCATTATAAATTGATTGAGGCAAAAAAAGATTTAGATGTATTTATGGTTGCACCAAAAGGTCCTGGACATTTAGTTAGAAGTGAATATGAAAAAGGTGGTGGAGTTCCATGTCTAATGGCAGTTCATCAAGATGGAACAGGTAAAGCAAGAGATCTTGCTTTATCCTATGCTTCAGCAATAGGTGGAGGCAAATCAGGAATTATCGAAACAACTTTTAAAGATGAATGTGAAACAGATTTATTTGGAGAACAAACTGTTCTTTGTGGGGGATTAGTTGAATTAATTAAAAATGGATATGAAACTTTGGTTGAAGCGGGCTATGAACCTGAAATGGCATATTTTGAATGCCTTCACGAAGTTAAATTAATTGTTGATTTAATTTATGAGGGAGGAATTGCGAACATGAATTATTCTATTTCAAACACAGCGGAATATGGGGAGTACGTTTCAGGACCAAGAATAATTAAAAAAGATGAAACAAAAAAAAGAATGAAAGAAGTATTAGCTGATATTCAATCTGGAAAATTTACCAAAGACTGGATGAAAGAATGTGAAGGTGGGCAAAAAAACTTTTTGAAAACAAGAAAGGAATTAGCAGACCATTCTATTGAAAAAGTTGGTTTTAAATTAAGAGAAATGATGCCCTGGATAGGCAAAAACAAACTCATTGATAGCGATAAAAGTTAATCTTTATTAAAGACCTAAAACGATCAAAAAATTTTAACTATAATTTAACAATTATTTTGCAATCTCTCTTATAGATTGTATTATAGGCTTTCTAAAATTATTTGTTATGAGCGATAAAAATAGAGTTTTTATTTTTGATACTACTATGCGAGATGGTGAGCAATCTCCAGGGGCATCTATGAGTCTTGAAGAAAAAATTCAGATTTCAAGAATCTTTGATGAACTTGGAATTGACGTAATAGAGGCAGGATTTCCAATAGCTTCACCCGGTGACTTTGAGGCTGTAACAGCAATAAGTAAAATTTTAAAAAATTCTATACCTTGTGGATTGTCTCGAGCAAACAAAAAAGACATTGATGCTTGTTATGAAGCTTTAAAAGCTGCACCAAGATTTAGAATACATACATTCATTTCTACAAGTCCACTTCATATGAAACATAAACTGAATAAATCTCCTGAGCAAGTTGTAGATGCAATTAAAGATAGTGTTTCTTATGCAAGAAATCTTACTGATGATGTTGAGTGGTCTTGTGAAGATGGAACTAGAACAGATATGGACTTCATGTGTAAAATTGTTGAAATTGCAATTAATAGTGGAGCAAAAACAATAAATATTCCAGATACAGTTGGATATACAATTCCATCAGAATTTACTAAAATTATTACTACTTTAAAAAATAAAGTACCAAATATTGATAAAGCTATTTTATCAGTTCATTGTCATAATGATTTAGGATTAGCAGTTGCAAATTCTTTAGCAGGAGTTTCTGCTGGAGCAAGACAAGTAGAATGTACAATAAATGGAATCGGAGAAAGAGCTGGAAACGCTGCACTTGAAGAAATTGTAATGGCAATTAGAACAAGAAATGACTTAATGCCATATTCTACAGGAATTAAGACTGATTTATTAAGTAAAGCTTCAAAGATAGTTTCTAATGCAACTTTCCCAGTTCAGTTTAATAAAGCTATAGTTGGAAAAAATGCATTTGCTCACGAAGCCGGTATTCACCAAGATGGAATGCTTAAAAATAGAGAGACATACGAAATTATGACACCAGAAAGTGTAGGTGTTAAAAAAACTTCATTAATAATGGGCAAACATTCAGGAAGACACGCTTTTAAAGAAAAATTAAATGACCTTGGTTATGTAGACGTCACTGATGATGTTATTCAAACAGCTTTTGGAAAATTTAAAGTTTTAGCAGACAAAAAAAAACATGTTTATGATGATGATATTGCGGCTTTAGTAGATGACAGTATGATTTTAGATAAAAGTGTTATTAACCTTAAATCATTAAAAGTTTTTGCTGGAACAGGAGAACCTCAGAGAGCAGAGATGAAATTAGATGTTTATGGTGAGGTCAAAGAAACTTCTGAAACTGGCGATGGACCTGTTGATGCAATTTTTAAATGTATAAAAGTTTTATATCCTCATGATGTAAATCTTCAATTGTATCAAGTGCATGCTGTGACTGAAGGAACAGACGCACAAGCGACAGTCAGTGTTCGTATCGAAGAAAGAGGAAAAACTACTGTTGGGCAAGCATCAGATACTGATACATTAGTTGCCTCAGCTAATGCTTATTTGAGCGCTTTAAATAAAATGATTATAAAAAGAAATAAAACGACAGCTCCAATAGAGCTAGAAACACAAAAAATGAAAGGCATATAAAATGGCTAAGTGGATAAAAAATATAACAAATATTTGGAGCCAAGATATGGCTATTGACCTAGGAACTGCAAACACACTTGTTGTATTAAAAGGTCAAGGAGTTGTTTTGAACGAACCATCTGTTGTTGCTATTTCCGATACTTCTGGAAAAAAAACAGTTTTAGCCGTTGGTGACGAGGCAAAAACAATGCTAGGAAGAACTCCAGGAAATATTAGCGCTATAAGACCCTTACGAGATGGTGTGATAGCAGACTTTATAGTGACTGAAGAAATGATTAAACACTTTATAAAAAAAGTGCATAAAAATAAGACTTTTGCAAATCCTAGAATTTTAATTTGTGTTCCCACTGGATCAACACCTGTTGAGAGAAAAGCAATTCAAGATAGTGCGCTAGCTGCAGGAGCTAGAAGAGTACAATTAATTGAAGAACCAATAGCTGCAGCGATAGGTGCAGGCCTTCCAATTTCAGAAGCAACAGGGTCAATGGTAGTTGATATAGGGGGAGGTACAACAGAAATCGCCGTTATGTCTTTAGGCGGTTTAGTATATTCTAAATCTTTGAGAGTTGCAGGTGATGCAATGGATGGAGCTTTAATAAATTATATGAGAAAAGAATATAATCTAATGATCGGTGATAGTACTGCAGAAAAAATTAAAAAAACAATTGGTACAGCCATTCCATCAAATAATAATACATATCCAGTTAAAGGAAGAGATCTAAGATCAGGAACTCCAAAAGAAGTTAATATTACAGAAGAAGATACTGCTGAAGGATTAAATGATATTTTAAAAGAAATGGTAGATGGAATTAAAAGTGCTTTAGAAAACACACCTCCTGAACTTTCCGCTGATTTAGTGGATATGGGATTAACCTTAACTGGTGGTGGAGCTTTATTAAAAAATATTGACAAAAGATTTTCAAAAGAAACTGGTCTTCCTGTCCATATAGCAGACGATCCATTAGCATGTGTTGCTATTGGAACTGGAAAAGCTTTAGAAAACGAAGAAACATTCTCTACGATGCTATCTGAATACTAAAAAAAATGGAAAGAGGTAGAGATGATTTTGTCATAGCAATTAGATCTGCTTTTTTAAAAAGAGGAACACAACAAAGATTCTCAATACTAAGTTTAATATTAGTCTCAATTATTTTCTTAATTCTTGGAAGTTTTAATTTAAAAGCTGTAGATTATATAAAAAATGTAATTAAAGATGTTATCTATACCTCTTCGTTTATAGCATCTATCCCAGAAAATTTAATTCAAACTTCTTATAAAAATATATCAAATCACTATAACCATTATGAAGAATATAAGAAAATTAAAAGTGAATTAGAAATATTTAAAAAAAAAGATTTGTCTAAACAAATAATTATATTTGAAAATATTAAATTAAAAAAAGTAATTGATGATTATTTCGTAACTAATAATGAAACTTACGCCAAAGTTCTCTTAGATAAAGAAAGTCCTTTTTTAAGATCAATAGTTTTAAATAAAGGCAGTAAAAATGGTATTAAAAAGGGAATGATTGTTTTAGATGATATTTATTTGATAGGTAAGATTGTGGAAGTAAATTATCTTACTTCACGTGTACTTTTAGTATCAGATATCAATTCTAAAGTGCCAGTCTCAATTGAACCAATCGGAATACAAGCAATTATGTCTGGAAATGGAAAACAAAATGGTGTTTTACAATACATTAACGTCGACAGTATTGAAAATAAAGATGAAGATCTTTTGGTTGTAACTTCTGGAGCTGGCTCAGTATTTAATAGCGGAATTCCAATAGGTAAAATAACTGAAGAAACAGATTTAAGTAATAGCGAAATAGTAGTCAAATTTTATAAGGATTTTACTCAATTGAAATATGTAAAAGTTGTATCAAATGAAAAACAAATAGTCGACGAAACTAGTAAAAAAGAATTTGAATTAAATAGCGAACAGATTTTAACAATCAATAATCAACAACAAAATTTTGAAGTGCTTAAACAACAAAAAAATATTCTAGAAGAAATTAGATCTAAGATTGAGAATGAAAATAATGAGTTAAAAAAAGAACTTGCCTTATTCAAAGATGAATTAAAAAAATTAGAAGATAAAAATAAACAAATTAAAATTGACCAAGAGGAGATAAATTTTCTTAGACTCAACCTTTTATATGCTCATAAATGCAGAAAGAGTTTCTATAACAAATTATATAAGGTTGGTACTCCTGAATATAAAGCTTGTATTTTAAATAAAGGAGAAAAAATAGACTAAATGATAAATACAAAAAGTAAAATAAATATATTTTTATATAAATATACACCTTTGGTTTTATTATTTGCTTCGATATTAAATGAAGTTGATTTTAATAATTTAGGATTAAAATATTTTTCATTTAACTTTGCATATATTTTAATCTTTTATTATAGCTTAAAAAGATCGGAGAGCTTAGGTTACACTTTTATTTTTATGGCTGGCTTATTCAACGATGTTATGATTGGTACACCTATGGGAACAAGCAGTTTAAGTTATTTATTAATATGTGCTGCTACTGCATACTTGAGAAATATAACTTTAAGACCAAATATTTTTAAAGATTGGATATTTTTTTTAATGACAATTTTATTTTTAAATTTTATTTCATTTATAGTTTTAATATTAATTTTTAAGTATGAAGTAAGTTTTTTCGATCAGATAGTAAATATAACTTTTACTTTTTTATTATATTTAGGTTTTTCGCATTTATTTGGTCTTTATGATAATTTATTGTTAGGTAAATCTAATGCTAGGTGAAAATTTTAACGTTAAAAAATTTCAAATAGTAAACAGGAGAATGTTTATTGTTGGAATAGCTAAAGCAGTAATTTTTACAGGAATTATTGCAAGATTATTTTCATTACAAATCTCAGAAAGTAAAAAATATAAAACTCTTTCAGATAAAAATAGACTTCGAGAATGGAGATTGCCACCGGTAAGAGGACAATTTTTAGACTATTTTGGAAATATTATTGCTGGAAATTTAAAAGTTTATCAGCTTCATGTAGTTCCAGAACAAGTAGAAAATTTTAAATATTTAATGTTAAGATTAAAAGAAATCTTGAATCTTAATGATCAAGAATTTAGAAAAATAATAACTCGTAAAAATAAACAAAAACCTTGGGAAACTTTAGTAGTTTCAGAAAATTTAACTTGGGAACAATTTGCAAAAATTAATTATTTTTTACATGATTTAACTGGAGCAAAACCTGTTTTATCAATTTCTAGAAATTATCCTTATGATGAAACTTTTACACATGTTTTAGGGTATGTAAGTGAAGCCAGTGAAAAAGATATACTGAATAATGAAGTTATTAAAAATAATCACGTTCCAGGTTTAAAAGTTGGAAAAATAGGGCTTGAAAAATCTTTTGAAGATAAACTACTAGGCACAAATGGAGTGCAAAGATATGAAGTAAATGCATATGGTAAAAGAATTAATCAAATTGATCATGAAGA
>MDTB01158467.1_pt1 | contig 10253 bp, 12 predicted proteins | sample 811161 | NCBI WGS metagenome assembly MDTB01 (sample SAMN05326650, study PRJNA326480) | marine metagenome | isolation source: seawater | place: Mediterranean Sea | collected 2009
CAGAATGGCCCCACCAGCAGTATTTGCCTTGCCATTTTTTCAATTTTATTCATCAGTAAACTTGTTTGATACACATGTGGCCGTAGCTTTATCCCATTGTTTGTTTAATATCCCTTTAGCAGTTTGGATTTTAGAAGGATTTATGTCTTCTGTGCCAAAAGAGTTAGATGAAACAGCTTATGTTGACGGTTATTCATTTTGGAGATTTTTCTTTAAAATATTCATACCCACTATTACTGCAGGAATAGGTATTACTATGTTTTTCTGTTTTATGTTTTCTTGGGTAGAATTATTATTAGCTAAAACACTTACAGCTGTGGCAGCCAAACCTATAGCCGCAACAATGACAAGAACCGCCAGTACATCAGGATATGAATTAGGACTACTTGCTGCTGCAGGAAGTTTGACAATTATACCTGGTGCAATAGTAATTTACTTTGTAAGAAACTATATAGCTAAAGGATTTGCGTTAGGACGAGTATGATGATGTTTAATATTTTAAATGCCGCCACTTGGGGTGACATGGCTAAAAAGAAAGAGAAAGGATTCTTTGATTTTGAATTTATCACTTGGATGGCCTGGACTTGGCAGACAGCTGCATTTTTTATATTCATAGCTTTATGTTTAACAGCAATGGTTATTTGGGAAAAAAAATCACCAGGAGGCAGTCCAAGAAAAGGAATTTTAGGATTAGACACAACTAGAGGCGATAGATTATTTATTTCATTACTAGGCAGTGCGTTTATTCATTTATTTTGGTTAGCTCTTGTAGGAAGTATTTTGTGGTTAGCTACAATTTTTTGTATCGTATATGCAGTAATAGTTTTTAGATACGTTTGATTAATTCATTATAATTGACTTTGTAAAATTTTTTTTACACAATTAAATAAAGATTCATACCCTTTATTGTTTGGATGCATATCAATTTTATAATAATTTTGAATATCTCTTTCAAAATCACAGACAAAATGTTTATCAGTAAGTTGTTTTATAAATTGTTCAGCATAGAAGGTGTCGTATTCTTGCCCATATATAATTTCATTTTTACTAGTTAATTGAACAAAAATTATTGAGTTTTGATATTTTTTTACTAAGTTCTCAATTGATCTAAAATTTCGCTGTATGTACTCATTTTTAGATACATAAAACTTTTGTTTTACAAAATTTTTTACAACTTTTACGGTATTTAGTTCCAAGAAGAATTTTTTAACCTTAAACTTAGTATTACTGTAAAAACTAGTATTGTCTTTTTGCTCTTGTCTGTATCTATCTAAAAAATTTAAAAATTCTAAAGGTGATTTTTTAGTAAAAGGAAATCCATAAAAATTTTCATTTCCTATACAGTTTGTATGATTCTTTAAACATGAAAGAGTTTTATTAGATATATTAAATATGTTTCTTCTTAAATCATCACCTATGTAAAAGAATAATAACTTATCAACTTGAAAATTATTGGAAATATGTTTTTCAAGTAATTCAAATTGTTGAGGTCCGGTTCCAATAATTCCTCCGTTGATAATTTGATAGTTTTCAAACCTACCATTGAATTTATTAACCCAAGAGTAAGAGCCTTGTCCTTCAATAAAAGAGTCTCCTAAAAACAATATAGACGGTGTATTTTCTTTGATGTCATCCTTTTGGACTAATCCAAAATTATTTGTAATTATTTCATATTCATACTCTTTTTTCCATGTATTATTAATTTTATAGAAAGTTTTACTTATTATTTTTTGTTTTGGATAATATTTAAAAATTCTATCAATATTACTAAAAACATTTCCTTCACTAAAAAGCATGAATCTTTTATCATTAAGTGACAATTTATATCTTTTACTTATGTCTGAATATTTTAAAATTAAAAAAAATTCTACTAAAATTATTCCTATTAAAAAACTTGATATGACAAGAAAAAAATTTCTTTTTTTCATTTAATATTTAAGTCTTATTTTAATTGTTTCTATTGAGTATGAAATTAACATTTTTACTAATCTTGATTTTGATTGGCCAAACTTCCTAGTATCATATTTCACAGGGTGATCTAAAATATTTATTTTTCTTTTTTGGATAAAGTAAAGAAGTCTTATATAAAAATCTCCATATCCATAAAAAATTTCATCAAGCCGGTTAATTATATATTTTTTCTTTAATATAAAAAAACCACTCAAATTATCTGATAACTTGCCACCAGTGACAAAGTTTACAAAAAAATTAAAAACTAAACTGCAAAAATGTCTGAAGAAAGTATTAGAAGAGCCACCTTTTAAAAATCTTGACCCACAAACCATATCTAAATTGTTCTTTTCAAAAATATTTAACATTTTTTTTAAATCTTCAGGTCTATGATTAAAGTCTGAGTCCATAACAATTATTATATTACTAGATGATTTTTTTATACCCTCTTTAATAGAAAGTCCCAAACTTCTATTCTTTTTCCTTAAAATATATTTAATATTTTTTTTATGCTTAAAAATTACACTTAATCTATTTATTGTATTATCAACACTATTGTCATCTACAATAATTATTTCAAATTTATGATTATTTATAATTTTAAGTAATTTAGGAATTAAAATTTTTAGGTTTTCTAATTCATTGTAACAAGGCAATATTAGAGAATATTTGAATTTCATTTAACAAAAAATTTGTTTCATATTAAATTTTATATTTTAAATATATTCTTCCGAAAATTTCATATAAAAATTTGAAATTATTTTTTTCATAAAATTTTATATTATAGATTTCTTTTTTTAATGTTTTTACATAAACATAATCAAATTTTTGAAAAAAAGAGTAGTATTTTTCTAAACTTTGTTTAATAAGATAAGATCCTAATCCTTTATTTTGATTTTTTTTGTCAATACAAATTATGTTTAATTCTGTATTATTTTCACTAAGAAGACTCTCCTTTTTTTTCGACAGTAAAATATAGATTATACAATTGAAAAAATTTAAGATTTTATTAAACTTTAATAAAAATAAAGACTTTAAAAAACTTGATATTATTTTTAAAAAATCTTCTTTGACAATATTCCTAACTATTTCACTATCTTTACCAAAGAGAACAAATCCAATTAATTGTTCTGAATTTAGAACTCCAATAGCTATATTAGACTCATTTTTAAAAAATTTTTCAAGATATGAATTTATAATTGAATTTCCAATCATTGATTTAAGATTTCTTGGCAAAGACTCTTTCCAAATTACTTCTATAAATTGAATATAATTACGATCTAATTTGATAATTTTGAATTTATTTGTGTCCATATTCTATATAAATATAATATATTAATTATTCGTAAATAACTATTTACTAAAGCTCAATGCAAATATTTTTTAAAAAAGAAACGATTATTTATTATATCTTTTCTGCGTATTTTTTTATTGGACTAATTATTTTTAAAGATTTTGGAATAGGAATTGAAGAACATTTCCAGAGAAGTTCTGGTTTTTATTGGCTTAATTATGTTCTTCAATTTACTGATTATGAATTTTTAAAAAATGATGTAAGTCAAAAAATTGTTCAAATAAAAGATTTGTATCCCAATCTTCCATCTGTTGAATTAGCCGAACACTATGGTGTAATTTTTGATTTACCGATGGCATTTTTAGAAATATTTTTAAATTTAGATAAACCGCATGATTATTTTTATCTCAGACATTTTTTTAGTTTTTTTATTTTTTTTATAAGCAGTTTTATTTTTTATTTATTAGTTCTTAAACGAACAAAAATTTATTATGTAGCTATTATTTCATCATTATTTTATTTTTTATCACCAAGAATATTTGGTAACAGTTTCTTTGATGGAAAAGATCTTTTATTTTTGTCTTTAACAACAATCGCTTTCTATAATTATTTTATTTATTCAGAAAAAAAAAATTCCTCTTCATTAATACTTTTTTCATTGTTTTCAGCTTTATGTACGTCAACACGAATAATTGGTTTATTTTTTCCAATTTCCTTTTTACTTTTAATTTTATTTCAATTAATTAGCAAAAATGTAAATTTTACAAAAAAATATTCTGATCTTTTAATTTATCTAATATTTTATATTTTTTTTTTAATAATTCATTGGCCCTACTTATGGACTTTAGAACTTATTGAATTAAAAACTTTTTTTGAAAACTTCAGAGTCATTGCTAACCCTGAAGTATTTTTCAATGGCAATTATTATGTTTCTGAATATTTACCTTTTAGTTACATTCCTGTTTGGATAGCAATATCTACTCCAGAGATAATAATAATTTCTTTTTTAATAGGCTTTTATTTCTCAATGATTAGATTATTTAAAAGATTTATTACTATTAAAGGTGAGTCTTTTTATAATGATTTATGGAGAAGTTTTCGGGAAAAATTTGAGCTATTTATATTTTTATCATTTTTTCAAATACTAGTTATTTATTTATCTTTTAATTTAAATTTATATGGCGGTTGGCGACATTTTTTATTTTTAAACTTTTTTGTAATTTATTATGCTTCGTTTTGCTTCTATTTGGTAGCAATAAAATTTAAAACTAAGCTACACTTCAAAAGATATTTTATAATTCTATTATCATTTTTCTTATTAGAAATTGTTTTTAAATTATATGAATATCATCCTTATCAAAGTACATATTTTAATAATTTTGTCTCCAAAAAAATGAAAAAAAAATTTGAGATAGATACTCAATCTTTAAGTAGAGCGGAGGCCATAAAAGAAATTTTAAAAGACTCAAAAGATAAAACTAAAATACAAATTGGAACTGCATCATGGACTCCATTGGAAAATGGTAGATCTTTAATTGACGAAAATTACTGGGATAAATTAAACTTTACAGGGACATCTAATAATTATTATGCTGACTATATATATACAAACTATTATTATGAAACTAATCCTCAATATGAAAAAAAGTATTTTATCCCCTCAAATTTTAAGTTACTTAAATCTTTATCGATTGACAATACACTAATATATTCAATATATAAGAATACTCAAAAATGAAACTTTTCGCATACAAAACTCTTTTTATAGCCTTGATATTTTTTTTACTGTTTCATTTAACATTCGGGTACTTGCTCAAAAGTTACGAAAGAAAATTTTATAATAACTTTTCATCAGAAAAAATTGAACTAATCAAAGAAAAAACTAGAGAGGAATTGAGAAATGCTCTAGAAAAAGAAAATATTCTAAATAAAGAAGATGCAATTCTATTAAATGAATTCTTTAAAAAATTACATAAGGAAATAAATCAAAGATAAAGGAGAAATTTAAAATGGTAAAAGTAGGGATCAATGGATTTGGGAGAATTGGGAGATTAATTTTAAGAGCGATTTTGGAAAATTATAAAAACAAAATACAAGTAGTTGCAGTAAATGATTTAGGTTCAATTGAAACAAATGCTCATTTAATAAAATATGATAGTACGCATGGCATTTTGAATGACGATATTCAAACTTCAAAAGATGGTTTTAAAATTGTTAACCAAGAAATAAAAGTATTTTCAGAAAAAGACCCAGAAAATATACCATGGAAAAAAGTAAATGCTGATGTAGTTTTAGAATGCACTGGTATATTTTTAGATAAATCTTCAGCACAAAAACATATTAAAGGTGGAGCTAAAAAAGTAATAATCTCGGCTCCAGGAAAAGATGTGGATTTTACAGTTGTTCAAGGTGTTAATAGCAAAGAGTTAAAAAAAGAACATAATATTATTTCAAACGGCTCTTGCACAACAAATTGTTTAGCTCCGGTAGCTATGGTTTTAGAAAAAAAATTCGGGATAAGTTATGGCTACATGACTACTATTCACAGTTACACCGGTGATCAAAAACTTTTGGATACGTTACATAAAGACTTAAGACGAGCTAGATCTACTGAAGGCGCGATGATACCCACTTCAACAGGTGCAGCCAAAGCAATGAGTTTAGTCTTACCAAGTTTAAAAGGAAAACTTGATGGCACAGCTATCAGAGTTCCTACGCCGAATGTCTCTTTGATTGACTTAACATTAGTAACTGAAAAAGAGACTTCACCTGAAACTATCAATGAAGCTATGACAAATGCAGCGAGAGGTGAATTAAAGGGTATTTTAGATGTAAATCAAAAGCCACTTGTATCAAAAGATTTTAATCATAATCCCCACAGTTCAATTTTTGATGTTACTCAAACTCAAGTAATTAAAGGTAAATTTAGTAGAGTGCTCTCATGGTATGATAATGAATGGGGTTTCTCCAATAGGATGTGCGACACAGCAATACAAATATCCGATTTAATTTAGTTTTTAGATTTTTCAGCTTCCTCAATTAATTTAAGAGTATTTTTTGGAATACTTGATTTATCAGATTGAGAACTTGAATTTTTAGAAACTTTTTTAATTTTTTTTTTATTTAAATTTCGAAGATCATCAACAGCTGAGAGAATCTCATCAATACTATAATTATCATCCATTAAGAACCAACTTTATAAAGTCTTACCATATTAGTCATTCCAGCCTTACCAAAAGGCAAGCCGGCAGTTATGACTACGAAGTCATTCTTTTTAATAAACTTTAATTTTTTTATAATTTCTTTAGAAATGGACATCATATCTTTCCATCCATTTGCATCTCTACTATTTATAGACTGTACACCCCAAAGCAATGACACCTGTCTACTTACGTTAATATTAGGAGAAATAGTTACTATTTTTGCTGCTGGACGCATGGCAGATACAAGTTTTGCAGATTTTCCTGAGTTAGAAAAAACAATTATTGCCTTAACGTCAGGATTATAAGCCATATCTTTTACAGAAAGAAGAATAGACTTTACAGGGTCTTTGTTTGTAATAATAGAATTTTTAAAATCTTCTATGTGTTCTCTTTTATATTTTTCTGCTGATAGAATAGTTTGAGTCATTGTCGAAACAGCTTGAGTAGGAAATTTACCGATTGCTGCCTCTGCAGATAACATCACAGTATCAGCTCCTTGAAAGATTGCGGTCGCAATATCATTAATCTCTGCTCTAGTAGCAGTATTATTTTCAATCATACTTTCTAACATTTGTGTGGCAACAATTACAGATTTAGAAAATTGAGAACATTTTTTTATAAGACTTAATTGAATTTTTGGCACTTCGCTATGACCAATATCAATTGCCAAGTCTCCTCGAGCAATCATTATTGAATCCGTAGCTTGAATAATTTTTTTAATATTTTTTAAAGCATGTTTATTTTCTATTTTGGAAATTATACCCATATCTTTTTTAATCAATTTTCTTGTTTCTAAAATTAACTTTTCATTTTGTAAATAGGAAAGTGCGATCCAATTACACCCAAGTTTAACCGCAGTCTTAATATCCCTCTTATCTTTTCCAGTAAGTTTATTAAAAGTTATGTCTAAATTAGGAACATGAAAACTCTTATTACTTTTCAGTATACAATTTAGACTCCGACATTGTGTTACAACTGAATTTCCTTTTTTCCCAATTACAGAAAATAAATACTTTCCGTCATCGATTAAAATCTTATTTCCTTTTTTTAACTTTTTTATAATTTTTGGATAAGGAAAATTTACTCTTTGTGTGTCACCAAGTATTTTTTTATTATCAAATATGAATTTTTGGTTTAAAGTAATTTTTTGATTTTCATTTTTTATCTTACCTATTCTAAGTTTCACACCCTGAAGATCAGCTATTAAAGATAATTTTTTTCCATTTTTTTTCTCTAATTTTCTTATCCTTGAAATTATTTTATTAATTCCATTTGTGTTATGACTAAAATTAATTCTAAATGCATCAACACCTAAATCTATAAGCTTATTTAACTTATTTTCGCTATAAATTGCTGGACCTAAGGTAGCTATAATTTTTGCTTTTTTTTCCATTAATAGGTTTTTATGTTATAACACCACTTCTCTTAAAAAAAAATATTAAAGAAAAATTTATTTAAATGAGTAATAAAAAAATAGGAATTTTAACTAGTGGTGGAGATTGTGGAGGACTAAATGCTGCGATTAGATCAATTTTTTATAGAGCAAAAAATAAATATAAGATGGATGTTTACGGCATAAGAGACGGTACGGCAGGTCTAATTAAACGCCCAGTAGATGTTATTCAATTGACTCATAAAACTTTTGGAGGATATTTATTGAGACAAGGAGGAACTTTTTTAGGATCTACAAATAAAGGTAATCCATTCAAAATTCCAACAGGTGGCGGTAAACATGTCGATAAATCAAAAGAAATTATTAAAGGATATCATTCAATGAAACTTGATGGTTTAATAATTATCGGTGGAGACGGTAGTATGCAAATTTTAAAAAGATTAGCTAAAGAAGGTAATATGAAAATAGTGGCTATTCCTAAAACAATTGATAACGATGTAGGAGCAACAGAAAGTTCCATAGGTTTTCATACAGCTGTAGATGTCGCAACTCAAGCATTGGATAATCTACAAACTACAGCAGCTAGTCATAGAAGATCTATGATACTTGAGGTTATGGGTCGCGATGCAGGGCACATCGCTCTAAATGCGGGTATAGCAGGAGGTGCAGATATTATTTTAATTCCTGAATTAAAGTATTCAATAGATGGAATTATTAATAAACTTAATTCTATGAAAAAAAATGAAATCCAACATTCATTAATTGTAGTTGCAGAAGCAGTCAAAAAGGAGAATGGCTCAAGAGTAGTTCATAAATATATGGACGGTGAACAAAGACTTGGAGGTATCGGAGATTATATTGCCCAGGAATTAATGAAAAAAACCGATGTCGAATGTAGGGTAACATCACTTGGTCACGTTCAAAGAGGTGCTCCACCAACAGCTAGTGATAGAATATTGGCTAGTGCTTTTGGGGTTTATGCTGTAGATTTATTAAACCAAAAAAAATTTGATCGAATGGTTGCATGGAGAGATAGAAGAGTTGTTGACGTACCCATTGATGAAGGAATAAAAACATACAAAAACGTTGAAAGAAAAGACTCTTTAGTCGAAACAGCTCTCTCATTAGGAATTTATTTAGGAGATGATATTTAATGAAGAATAAAAATTCAAATTATGTTGCAAATAGACTTGTCAAAGCTTTTCTAAAAAACAAAATTATAAATCCTATTTCAAGTAAATACACAAAAAAGCTTTCGAATGCTGATAAATTTAGAAAATTATGCGAGAGTAAAATAAAAAAACCGATTATAGGATTCAAAGCAGGAGGAACGGGGATCCCTGTTATAAAAAAACTTAAAGAAAAAGAACCTTTCTATGCCTCAGTATATAAGCACAACGTTCTTAAAAATAATAAATCTGTTAAAATAAATAAATATTCTTTAGGAATTGAACTTGAAGTTTGCTATTTACTTAAAAAAAATTTCTTCGATTTTAAACACAAAATCTCAAAAAATAATATGAAAAAATTTATAAATTACATCGCTCCTTGCATTGAAGTAGTTGGCTATAGGCAAAAGAAAAAAGGAATTAAAAGTTTTGGAGACTTGTGCTCTGATTTTGGAGCTAATGTAAAATTTATTGTTGGTGCAAAAAAGAAGTTTAAAAATAATAATGTGAATAACTTAAAAACTAATATTTCTAATTCAAAGATTAAACAATCAGTAAATGGAAATACGAATACTGTTTATATAAATCCGATGAATTCTTTGTTATTTGTTTTAAAAAAGCTACAGAAAGATAAGATCACACATGACAAAGATTTTTATGTTTTTACTGGTTCAACAGTGGGAGTTGTTCCTATTCTTAGTAAAGGTACCTACAAGGGTAAAATTGAAAAATTGGGATCTGTTAAAACTAAAATTAATTAGATAGCAAATAACCGCCAACTACTAAAATAATAATTCCTGAGATAAGCTTTATATTTTTTAGAATTGACTGTTTTTTTTCACTTTGAAATTTTCTTTTGGACAAAAAATAGATATTTGTTTCAGCTTTATTTCTGAATTTAGGCCTTAAAGGTGAAGGAATTGATTTGTTCTCAATGTTTTTAAATTTTTTAGGGTTGATTTGTAACATGCTTCTATTAACTCCATTTTTAAAAACTTATCAACAGGTTAAAACTAGGTAAGCTGCGACAATTATGCAAATGATAATCATTCTCAAAATATTGTAAATGATAATCATTATCATTGACAATAAAAATAAATAGAATATAAACACAATCAATTATGGAATTAACGCCTTTAATTAGCTCATTTATTATCCTTTTAAGAGAAGGTTTTGAAGCAATGCTAATTGCTATGCTTGTCTTTATGTATTTGGACAAGGTTAAAGCAAGGCACAAAAGACCA
>MDTB01205568.1_pt1 | contig 10253 bp, 11 predicted proteins | sample 811161 | NCBI WGS metagenome assembly MDTB01 (sample SAMN05326650, study PRJNA326480) | marine metagenome | isolation source: seawater | place: Mediterranean Sea | collected 2009
CTAGACCCGGGTGGTTGGGGTCGTTCGTTCACGGGCGCCTTGGATATGTATGAAAACATGGCCGGACTGTGGATTGTCGGTGAGGATATGCCGCAGGAAACTAACGCGGTAACTCTGAACAAAGATGTAAAGGATCAATATGGGTTACCTGCACCGAACGTACATTTCACAAATCACCCGAACGATAACGCAATGAGGAATCACGCTTGGGGGCAAGCTAAGAAACTGTATGACTCTGTTGGAGCAACTCGAACGTATCCAACTCCCCCGTATCCTTCAACGCATAACCTGGGGACTAACCGGATGTCGGCTAAGGCGCAAGATGGTGTTGTTAACAAGTGGGGCCAAACCCACGACATTAATAATTTATTCGTGTCTGACGGTTCTCAATTCACTACCGGTGCCGCCGAGAATCCAACACTGACCATTGTTGCGTTAGCAATGCGTCAAGCGGACTACATCGCTAAGGAAATGGCTGCGAGAACTATCTAAGTATGTCTCGTTGATACGAAGCCCGGCGCGCGTTCTGTGCACCGGGCTTTTTTATGAAGGAACTCAGGATGAACAGCGATGTTGTTGCCACGGATTTAGGCTCACTTCCCGGCGGCGGCTTTGAAGAGGAGACGCCAATCTTTCGCTCAAGCCAGATTCTGTTGGATTCCGACCCCCGCAGTGGCGAAGGTTATCTCGATCTGAGCTTTGGTGACAAGCTTGCGTTTCAGGTTGATGGTGTGATCTCCGCAGAGGAAAGTGAGCGGCTGATAGCGTTCACTGAGGGACTTGGTTTTCGGGCCGCCGCACCCGGTATCCAGACGCCGCCGGGTATGCGCCAGAATACGACTGTCCATTGGATGGTGCATCCTAAAGATGCAGAGACTTTATATGGTCGGATCGCTTCTTTTATCCCACCCGTCCTTGAGGGTCGGGCGAGTATGCAGGCGCTGAGCCATCGTTTTAATACTTACCGATATTTGGCCGGTCAACAGTTTAGACCGCATCTTGACGGTGACTGGCCGGGCTATTGTGTTAACCCTAAAACTCGTCACTTAGAGTGCTGGAAGACGGGACGTTCGATGTTGTCGATGTTGCTCTATCTTAATGGTCAAAAAGAGGGCGTCGAGGGTGGTGATACCTTGCTGCTGGAGGCAGGGAGGGTGGTAGAGAGGGTCATGCCACGGCGTGGACGGGCATTATTCTTCAGGCATGGTATCCATCCACTGTCAGTTCTTCACGCCGGTGATGTCCTAGGCGAGGGTACCCCCAAATATGTGATCCGGATTAATGTAATGTACCAATCGGAGACGATTGGTTAATTATTGGACAACTCCTAGGTGATGCGCAAATAGTGCACTACGGGAAGAATTCCACAACGTTATCCACAGAGTTATTGGACTTCTCGATGTCAATATCCTGTGTCGTATAATGCCGTGACTCTTTGACTAGATGGCAGACATATTCACGAGCAGATGATCCCTTACTTATTGTTTATCTTGCTGTTTTCTTGTGTTCGTTTAATTAAAATTACAGGTCAATTTTTCCCCTAAAAATTAGTCTAATGAATAAATTAACAGTGAGCGTTATGTTTCCTCTAAGTTTTTGTTCATATAATCCGCGTACCGATAGGTTTGTGGGGGCGGTGTATCTTTCTAAGTAGTATCTGCGTACTACCGTTAAGACTTAGAGGCCTCTCATAATCAATTTTTTACAGAAGTCTAGGATGCTTACAGGATGGATACAGCAGGATTTAAACTCAATCATTCGATGCTCAGGGTGAAGGATCCGAAGAAATCACTCGATTTTTATCAGAATACTTTGGGTGCGAGTCTGATAGAGAGGTTTGTCTTCGATCACATGGGTTTCACTCTTTATTTTCTCGGTTTTGAGGCCGGTCTAGTTGACCAGATGCCCAAAGATCGCGCGGAGCGGATTCAGTGGCTCGCTAATCAGTCAGGGTTGTTGGAGTTAACTCACAACCATGGGACGGAATCCGACGAGTCTTTTGAGGGTTACCACAACGGCAACACTGAACCAAAAGGCTTCGGCCATATTTGTATCTCAGTGCCTGATGTCAACGCTGCCTGTGATCGGTTTGAGTCGATGGGAGTTGAGTTTGTGAAACGCCCCAACGACGGTTCGATGAAAGGTATCGCGTTTATTAAAGATCCAGATGGCTACTGGGTCGAGGTTTTTGCTCCGATCGATCTGACCAACGTTATTTTGGAGCACACTTAAAATAGTCGAGAGTCATGCGGTTCGGCCAAGATCGGGTTCTGGATCGCATGCTACGTTCTTATCTTATCTTATGTTATCTTGAATTACGGATGAGTCTCCCATACACACTGGCTAAGACAGGGGAGATTTGTTTGCGTCGTATTTTAATTCTTGCTGACTCATTTTTGGCTCTCCTTTTCGCACTCTCGGCGATCGGTATCCTTATCATCCTGTCCGGGTCTGCCATTGATTTGGATGTATTGATTTTTTTCGTAGTGCTGGGTGTTCCTTACGGGCTCCTGCGGTTCGTGATCCTAGGTAACCCGTTACCTTTTACCGCATTACCCAAATCAGAGCGGTCCGATAATTAGAGAGTGCGGAGATTTTTGTCGATGAATGAGGGTTCGGTTCAGGTTCTGGATCGGCCATTCCCGGTGGCTCACTGCACCCATCACAACTTAATTAATTTTCGTGAAGACGGTTGTCATGGCCGGATTATTTAGTTTCGGTCTCCAAAGTGACATCGTTTCCCTTACTGGCTTTCTGTCGAGGCTAAAGTATCGAAAAGTTTCGCCGCAAAATCGTTAGGCAACTCTCTGCCTATTGCTTCGCAACGACTCTCCTCGCAATAGGGCACTGATAGTTCTGTCAAAACACCGCTTGCGAGGTTGAGAACTTTGCCCCCATCATTTGTGCGGAAGATACCCTTGAATCGTTCAACATCAATGCCGTGCAACATCAATCTTAGCTGGGCAACATCAAAAAGAAATCGAGAATCGAATCGAAACCCTGAGCTCACAAATCCATTACCGGCGTTTGATTCGGTTACGTAGCCTGATTCGGGAAATGGAAGCGCATTCAATTGCATTTCAGCCTGGTGAAGATGGTCGTATGCTGGAGAGCATTGCTCGATAAACCGTGACGGACTGTCTAGTAGCTTCAAATCAAATACCCCGCGCTCCGAAAATATGACCTCGGTGCTTGGATCACATCTCTGACTTGCAAACGACAACAAACGCTCTTTGTCTAAGGGTTCGTAGAGGTCGTATTTATTACCAATGATGAGGTCAGCGCATTCGATTTGTTGGATGAATGTGTCGTTGGTGAGATACGGTTCTCGGTTGAGCATCCTGGCATCAACCAATGTTATTACAGCATTTAGCCGGATTGTCTTCTGGTTGAATCCTGAGGAAAGGGTAGCGATAACCTCCTCAAGATGTCCGAGTCCGGTAGGCTCAATTAGTAGACGGTGGGGGCGAGCCCGGGACAGGAGCTGATTCAAGGCCATCTGCATCGGGAGCCCGTTCGTGCAACACATGCATCCACCGGGAACTTCTCTTAGAAAAATTTCTTTTTCATTTATCGTACCGGTCTCCAGCAAACTGGCATCAACGCCTACCTCGCCAAACTCGTTGATCAAGACCCCCCAGCGCTCGTTCTGTGGTTTTTGGCTCAATAGATTATGTATCGCAGTTGTTTTCCCCACACCCAAAAATCCAGAAATAATACTGGTGGGGACATTAACGATACTGTGTGTGGATGTGGTCATAGTGGAATTTAGTGAGTTTATAGCATTGATTGTTGTTTTAGGTGCTCATTGGCGCGGATCTTTCTTCCCCTAAATCGCAGACGTTTCTGGCTTAGACAAATGTGCTGTTTCAGACCACGTTATCCGCACAAGAACTGCAGAGTCCGTGGATCTCCATTGTAGATTTTTTGGGTACTAACCCCGCTGTCTTGGCCACTGAACGAATCTGCGATTCAAGGTCGTCATCAATAATTTCAGAGACCTGGTCACATCCGTCACAGATAGCAAATCCTGCAATCTGATGGGCGCAATCGCTGTGCTGGCAGGCGACAAAACTGTTTATGCTCTCTAATTTATGAATCAGGCCAACTGCTAGCAATTTTTCCAGCGCCCTATAGATTTGCGGAGGTGCCTTTAATCCATGTTCTTTTAATCGGTCGAGCAGGGAATACGCTGTAAGGGGCTTTGGAGCCGATGTCAGCGTGTTAAGAACAAGTATCTGATTTTTAGTAAGTGATTTGCTCATGGCGTTGCCTTGGTACTCCTGTTATTCCAATATTTTCCCTTGATGCTTCTGATCTTCGCCGTTGACAACGTGCTACCTATGAATAGTAGCAACAGAGCTGCGACGATACTCGGTCCCGCGGGTGTGTCCCACGTGAGGGAGCTCTGCAGACCCACTATAACTGACAAAATCCCGACTAGAACCGCATATAGAGCCATCTGCTCCGGCGAATTAGAAAAACATCTCGCCGATGCGGCCGGAATAATTAACAGAGCCGTGATGAGTAACACTCCAACAATTTTCATCGAGATCGCAATCACGGAGGCCATGAGGATCATAAATATCACTTCCGCACGCTCGGGCTGGAGACCCTCGGCCCTTGCTATCTCTGGACTTACTGTGGCTGCAAATAATGGTCGCCAGATTATCCTCAGTATGAGTAATACGGCCGCACCACCCAGTCCGATTATCAGTAGATCGAATTGATTGATCGCCAGAACGTCCCCAAAAAGGAAACCAAGTAAGTCAACGCGTACCCACGTCATAAAAGAGAGTGCTATGAGTCCAAGCGCTAGGGTTGAGTGTGCTAGCAAACCTAGTAATGCATCGGACGAGAGGGGTGCTATTTGCCTCAGCATGAGAAGTGCGAGACCCATCAATACCGAGATCACAAATACCGCGAGTGTTATGTTGACCTCCAAAAGAATCGCGAGCGCGACCCCCAAAAGCGCCGAATGCGAGAGTGTGTCTCCGAAATAAGCTAAGCGGCGCCAGACAACGAAGCACCCAAGTGGACCGGTTACGATGGCGACACCGATGCCTCCTAGGAAGGCTCGAAAGAGAAAATCGTCAAGCATTAATGGAGGTCTCGTTTCTGGATGTAGGATTTTTCGCTATTGCTGCCGGTTTTTCTATGGATCCATCTGTACCGTGGGTGTGATCGTGCATGTGCTCATAGAGCGCCAAGTTGGCAGATATTTTTGAGCCGTACAGATTGCGAAACTCTGACGATGATGAAACGGCTCTTGGGGTCCCGGAGCAACAAATATGACCATTGAGGCAGATAACATGGGTAGTTGCTGACATCACGAAGTGCAGATCATGTGATATTAAAAGGATCCCACAGTTGAGATTCTTGGCAATTGTTTCGATCAAACTATACATGGCTTCTTCACCGGTATTGTCGACCCCCTGAACTGGCTCATCGAGCACTAAAAGTTCTGGTCTTTTTGCTATGGCTCGGGACAGGAGAACTCGCTGAAACTCTCCGCCGGAGAGGGTATTCACTTCAGAATTCATTAGGTGGGATGTGCCAGTCACCGCTAGGGCTGCCTCAATTTCAGTTTCTGTGCTGGAACCCGTTAAATTTAAAAATCGTTTAACGCGCAGAGGTAAGGTCCAATCAATCGATACTTTTTGTGGTACGTAGCCGACCCGCAATTCAGGCTTTTGGAGCGCTGTACCCTCGTCTAGATCTAAAAGACCGAGTGCCATTTTTGCCGAGGTCGTCTTCCCCGCGCCGTTCGGACCGATCAGTGTGACGATCTCACCCGCGTTAAGCGAAAAAGATATCCCTCGGACCAGCCATTTTCCAGCCCGCTTAACACCAGCGTTTTTCAATTCGATGAGTATTGATGAATCGGATTTTTTCATTAAATAAATTTAACCATTTTTGCTTTGGAATTTCTTCTATTACTGAAAGTGTTATGTTATAACATACATTGATTTCAAATACTCATTTAAGGATATATATGCGAGTAGTTAAGCTCTTATTACCATCTATTGCCGCAATCGCCAGCATAAACCTAGCCGTTGCACAGCCTAATGTGGCTACCTCGATAAAGCCAATTCATTCGCTAGTATCTTCCGTCATGGAGGGCGTAGCTACACCACTTTTGTTGGTCGAGGCAGGCTCACCACACACCTATTCACTTAAGCCAAGTCAGGCGAGATATCTGCAAGAGGCAGATGCAGTCTTTTGGGTTGCACATGATGTAGAGACATTTCTCGAAAAACCGCTTGAATCAATACCAAAAGATACCGTGGTGGTTGAAATGGGTGAGACGGAGGGTCTTGTTGAGCTGAGTCTTAGGGAAGGTGGACTGTTCGATTCTCATGGCCACGACGATCACGACGATCATAAAGAGCACGATGATCATAAAGAGCACGATGACCATGAAAAGCAAGATGATCATGAAAAGCACGACGATCATAAAAAGCACGATGACCACGCCAAGCATGACGACCACGGCCATGGTGAGCATGATCCACATTTTTGGTTGGATCCAATGAATGCTAAGGTCATGGTCCGAGAGATACAGAGCCGACTGTCATCGATTGATCCGGTGAATGCGGCACAGTACGAGGTAAATGCAAAGAAGACCGAAGCCAGACTTGATGAGCTTCTCACGGAAATAGAGGGTGAGCTCGCCGGATTACAAGGTAGTGAATTCATCGCTTTTCATGACGCATATCAGTACTTTGAAAACCGGTTCGGGGTGAAGGCTATTGGCACAGTTACCGTATCTCCCGAGGTAATGCCCGGAGCAAAACGTCTCAAAGAGCTGAGGGAAAAGGTCAAAAGCTCAAAAGCGACGTGTGTTTTTTCTGAGCCACAATTTGAACCTAGGGTGGTAGAAGTTATCACAGACGGAACCGATGCTAGGACGGGCGTATTGGACCCATTGGGGGCGGAGCTCAAGTCAGGGACCGATTTATACCCAAATTTGATTCGGCGAATGGCGAAGGCCTTCAAGGATTGTCTGTCGTCAAAGGACTAGATAGCCAAAAGTGCTGAGGTTTAAAATAAAAAATAGTTAGCTCGGATAGCTCTCCTTCTTGTTTGGAGGGGAGCAATTTGGAGGAATCCGAGAAGTGTGGCCTCGACCATCGAATTAAAGCTATCGAGTTTAAGGCGTTCCGTATATCGAGAAATCACTGTGATTCTGTCCGTTCCGCCGCTGCAAAATAAAATTTTGGCAATTGATTCTTCTCAAACCTGGCTCCGTACGTCTATGATTCGACGCGCGATGTAGGAGAATTTTGTGAAAGCAAATGTAGGTGGTTTCGATAAGCGGGCACGGATCCTCGGGGGATCATTTCTCTTAGGGTTGGTCATGGTGGGGGCAATCGGACCCTGGGGATTGATTGGAATAATCCCACTAGCTACGGGTCTAACTGGACGCTGTGGGCTCTATTCCATTCTGAGGATCTCTACTTGTAAACTAGGGGACTAGCGCTTGCCAGACGGTCGGGCGGATCAATAATGAGGCCGGACTCTGAAGACACACATCTCTATCCTGTCCCCTACAGCAATCCTTGGATACGGTTTTCCTGAGACATCTTTTCGGGAGGGCCTGTCGCGGAACCCTGATGCAATTGCGGTAGATGCGGGTTCGACAGATCCGGGTCCATACTACCTCGGCTCCGGAGAATCGTTTACCAATCGTGACGCCGTGAAGCGTGACCTGTTACTCATAATTAATGCAGGCCTCGAAAAAAATATTCCCGTGCTGATCGGGACCGCGGGTGGATCCGGGGCAAGGCCCCACCTTCAGTGGTGTATGGAGATCATTGACGATGTTCTCAGCGACCTAAATCGTTGCGCACTGGTCGCAGAAATCAGCTCAGATCAGGATCCTGATACCGTCGTCGATGCTCTTAGTTCAGGCCGGATTTCTGGGCTCGGTCCAGTGCCAACTTTGGATGTAGAGGCAATACAAAATTCTTCGAATATTGTCGCCCAGATGGGGGTCGAGCCGGTGATTGAAGCCCTTGAGAGGGACGCACAGATTATAGTGACGGGCCGGTGTTATGACCCGGCTGTGTTTGCGGCTGTGCCAATCAAGGCAGGGTTCTCCGAGGCGTTGGCTCTTCACATGGGTAAAATCCTCGAATGTGCAGCGATCGCTGCAGCCCCCGGGAGCGGTTCCGACTGCATGATCGGGGTACTCGATGAGACTGGTTTTACAATCGAGGCTCTGAGTCCTGAGAGAATGTGTACGGTCACTTCGGTCGCCGCACACACATTGTACGAAAAAGCTGACCCGCGATTTTTACCGGGGCCTGGCGGGGTTCTTGATCTGACTGAGTGTAAATTTGAGGAGGTCAATGAACGGAGTGTGCGTGTGAACGGAACCCGTCTACAAAAAAGCGCCCACTACGCAATCAAACTCGAGGGGGCTCGTCCCGTTGGTTACAGGACCATTTCTATCGCTGGAATTCGAGCACCTGACCTGATTCTTCAACTAGACGATGTTCTTGCGGCCGTCCGTGATCGCGTATTTTCTAATTTTCAGTCGATTAACCCAAGCGATGTTCAGCTACTGTTCCGTTGCTATGGTCAAAACGGCGTCATGGGCGAATTAGAACCAGTTACTGATCAAATCCCGTATGAGGTTGGTCTTGTTATTGAAGTCATTGCGAAGACACAAATGATTGCCGATACCGTGTGCTCGTTTGCCCGCTCGACCTTACTCCATTTTGGCTATCCTGGGAGGTTGTCGACGGCTGGCAATCTGGCGTTTCCTTACTCCCCGTCAGATATTTCCCATGGTGTGGTCTATGAGTTCAGCATCTATCATCTGATGACGATTGAAGATCCGATCGGTCCATTTCCGATCAGGCTAAAAGAGATGGGAGTCGCCTCTTGAAGTTATCTGATCTAGCAACCGTGATCCGATCGAAGAATGCAGGCCCATTTGAGTTAACATTCGATGTATTGTTTGCGACCAAGGATGATTTTGAGGTTGTAGTTCGTTCTGAGATTTTGTCTGCAAGGTCTTTCGCTGACCTGTTCCGTATTCCGGAGAGTGACGTGCTTTCTATCGTTGAGTTCGAGCCGGCACTCGCGATCAAGGTAACCATCAAGCGTGTCCGTGCGTCTGGTACATTTGGAGAAACTGATGTTTACGGGGCCCAGCAACATGCACCGCTGCTGAGCCTTGAAGTTCCAGACTATCGGTAGAGGTCTTCCATCGCCTTTCGGGTTGTGACTGCTTGAGTGGTCATATCAATTTCGACATCCTCCCATGAGATGATCTGGTCTTTGTTGACGTTATTTTTTAGTTTCACACGATGCGCAAGGCCGATGGGAAGTCCCGCGGCTGATAGTGATTTTTTCGCTGGCATCAGCTTTCCGTAGACGGTAAACCCACCCTCGCCGTCGAGCATCTCACCGGACTTCAGGTCACGTTTCGCGGTTGCGACTACGTCACTATTGAAACCAAGAGTTGAGCCGGTCGGTTTATTCAGAAGTGCAGCTGAAAGGATCGACATATTTAGCTCGAGGCCGATCAGGTGGAAGGGTTTGTACATCGCTGAATAGCGACCAGTTTCGTCAGTATTCATTCCGTATTGCTTGAAGCATGCAGAGGCATAGTCATTTGGTGCTTCGATTACGACGTAGACGCCCCAGCGGAGGTCTTTGTAGACAGGGCGTCCGTCACGTTCCACTGAGGTGACAACCTCGACTATCCCACTATCTGCAAGCTGTCCACCAACAGAGCGAGGTCGAAGAATGTGTGCGAGATCATCCATTCCCGCGGGTGGAAAATAGAGACCATCCTCAGGTGCCTTGAGTCCAGTACCATTTGAGATTGCAGCCATCTCTAAAGCAGATTTGGTGCCATCAAGGAAGCTGTTGAACATTTGGCTATTCATACCGGCCTGCGCCGCCTGTTCAGGAGTTAGGCCATAGTGATCCCAGACTGTGTCCGGCGTTGAATAGTGATATTCGGGCATATACTTGGTACCTTTTCCCGCCGCAACGACGTTGAAGCCTGTTGCCCGGGCCCAATCAACAAGCTCAATGGTGAGTGCTGGTTGATCTCCGTACGCCATCGAGTAGACGATACCCGCCTCTCGAGCTTCTTTTGCAAGGATTCCGCCTGCAAGTACGTCTGCCTCGACGTTGACCATCACAATGTGTGTCTTGCTGGCAATCGCCAGTTTAGAGTGAGCTATACCGGCCAGCGGATTACCTGTGGCTTCAACCAGAACATCAATGCC
>MDTB01033175.1_pt1 | contig 10252 bp, 13 predicted proteins | sample 811161 | NCBI WGS metagenome assembly MDTB01 (sample SAMN05326650, study PRJNA326480) | marine metagenome | isolation source: seawater | place: Mediterranean Sea | collected 2009
AGCAATAAAATAGCTAGACTAATTAATCGAATAAGCATAAATATAGAATATAAATAATCTTATATTGATTTATGTTCAAAGGTTCAATCGTAGCTTTAATAACACCGTTTAGAGACAATAAATTAGATGAGAGTAACTATACCAATATAATACACTATCATCTTAATAACGGTACAAATGGAGTGGTACCAGCTGGTACAACGGGAGAGTCTCCCACTTTGTCTCATAATGAGCATAAAAAAGTTATTGAGATTGCTGTAAAGGAGTGCAAAGGAAAAATTCCTGTTATTGCTGGCACGGGTTCAAATTCAACTTCAGAAGCTATTGAATTATCTAAACATGCAGAGCAGGCGGGGGCTGACGGTCTTTTAGTTGTTACTCCTTATTATAACAAACCAACTCAAGAAGGTCTTTATCAACATTATAAAGCTATCAGTGATAATGTTGGTATTCCAATTATAATTTATAATATTCCATCAAGATCAGTCATAGATATGTCAGTTGACACAATGTCAAGATTGTTCGAATTAAAAAACATTAAAGGTGTTAAGGATGCTACTGGAGATTTAAACAGAGTAACTCTCCAATTCAATAAAATGGGAAAAGATTTTATCCAACTAACAGGAGAGGATGACAATGCACTAGAGTTTAATAAGAGAGGTGGTGTTGGATGTATAAGTGTGACTGCAAATATTGCAGCAAAACTTTGTGCTGAATTTCATAAAGCTTCTTTATCAAATAATAATGAAACTGCAGAAAGTATTAATAAGCTTTTATCTCCACTTCATAAAGCACTTTTTATTGAGAGCAATCCGTCCCCAGTAAAATACGCTGCATCTCTTCTAAAACTATCTTCTCCCGATGTTAGACTTCCTTTAGTTCAAGTAAAGGAAACAACAAAAAAAGAATTACAAAAAGCCCTAGAATTTGCGAAACTTCTCTAATGAAATCGAAAACCGTTTCCCAAAAAGTAATTTGCTTAAACCGCAAAGCAAGTTTTAATTATTATTTTAAGGAGCTATTTGAAGCTGGCATTGTATTAAAAGGATCTGAAGTTAAATCGCTTAGAATTGGAAAAGGAAGTATAGCAGACTCTTATGCTGTAGACGTTAGGGGAGAAATATTTCTAATAAATTCTCATATTCCATTATATAAACAATCATCATATAATAATCATGATCCAAAAAGAGAAAGAAAGCTGCTCTTATCAAAAAAACAGATTAATACTTTAATTGGAAGAATAAACCAAGAAGGAATGACAATAGTACCTACCAAAATGTATTTTGATAAAGGAAAAGCAAAAATACAAATAGCTGTAGGCAAAGGAAAAAAATTATATGATAAAAGACTTGTTAAGAAAAAAAGAGATTGGCAGAGGGAAAAAGCTAAAATTTTTAGATTAAAAAATAAATGATTTATCTTAATATAGGATCTAATTTACCTTCGTCTAATGGAGGAAGAAAAGATAATATTGAAAAAGCAATTAAATTATTGAAAGAATTAAAATTCAATTTACTTGAAATATCTAGTTTTTATGAAACCCCCTCTTATCCGAACAAAAATGATCCAAAATTTATTAATTTATGTATAAAATTAGAAGCAAACCTTAATGCGATAGATTTTCTCAAAAAGATTAAAGAAATAGAAATCAAACTTGGTCGAAGGCGGTTAAAAAAAAATGAACCTAGAATATGTGATATTGATATTATTGATTATAATGGTGAAATAATTAATAATAATGATTTAACAATTCCTCATCCAAGATCACATTTAAGAAATTTTGTGATTTATCCTTTAAAAGAAATTGATCCTGATTGGACACATCCAGTTTTGAATAAAAAGATTGATATCTTTTTTCTAGAATTAGACAAAAATTCTCATAATGAGATTACAAGACTGAGTAAAAGTGATATATTGAAATCATGATTAATAACTTTGAACTAATAGATAAAATTAAATCTTATAATAAATTTCTTAATCACAATACTCTTAATAAAGCTTTTAAGTTTGCGATTGATGCACATAAAAACCAAAAAAGGGATGAAGGAGTGCCTTATATTATTCACCCGGTTGCAGTGGCAAAGATTTTAACAGATTTAAAATTAGACAGCGCTACTATTACAACTGGATTACTTCATGATACTATTGAAGATACTAAGGTTACTTATGAAACAGTTAAAAAAGAATTTGGTGAAGAAGTTGCTAATTTAGTTGAAGGAGTAACAAAAATATCGGCGCTCGAAGATAAAGCCTCAGAAGATTCTAAAGCAGAAAATTTTAGAAAATTAATTATAGCTACATCAAAAGATATAAGAGTACTACTGGTAAAACTCGCAGACAGATTGCACAACATGAGAACTATTCAATTTGTTAAAGATAAAGATAAAGTTGTTAGAAAAGCAAAGGAGACTATGGAAATTTATGCTCCTTTAGCAGATAGAATGGGGATGAATACTATCAGAGATGAGCTAGAGGATTTATCATTTGAAATATTAAACAAAGATGCGAGAGATTTAATACAAGAGAGATTAAAATTTATTAAAAATAACAGAGATGATAATTTTAAAGTTATTTCTAAAGAATTGATAAATTTACTTAAAAACCATGGTGTGACAGCTAAAATAGCTGGAAGAGAAAAAACTCCTTTTTCAATTTGGCGAAAAATGCAAAATAAAAAAATATCTTTAGAACAATTGACTGATATTGTAGGTTTTAGAATTTTATTAGGTTCTATTGAAGACTGTTACAAGACTTTAGGAATTTTACATTCGAAATATTCTGCGGTTCCCGGAAAATTTAAAGATTATATTTCAACACCTAAAATTAATAAATATAAATCTATTCACACCGCTCTTATCGGACCACATAAACAAAGAATTGAAATTCAAATAAGAACCTATGATATGCATGAATTTGCAGAGAGAGGTATCGCTTCTCACTGGAAATATAAGTCATCAGAAAAATTTTCTGAACTTTCATGGAAAGAATACGATTGGTTAAGAGACCTAGTTGAAATTATTGAAACTGGTAATAGTCCAGAACATTATTACGAATTTACAAAACTTCAAATGTTTCAAGATAACGTTTTTTGTTTTACCCCCAAAGGTGCAGTTATAAAATTACCAAAAAATGGAACACCAATTGATTTTGCTTATGCAGTGCATACAAAAGTAGGGGACACAGCAATAGGATGTGAAATAAATGGTAAGGAAATGCCTGTTCAAACTATTTTAAAAAATGGTGATATGGTAAAAATTCTTACATCATCTAACGTTTCACCTTCATTGCATTGGTTATCATCATCCAAAACTGGTAAAGCTAGAGCGGCAATAAGAAGATATTGGCAAGGTAGAAACGGTCATCAGTTAACTCAGAAAAAGGTTTATAATACATCTCTAATTATTGATTTACCTCATAACCCTGGTGTTTTGGGAGAAATAAGTACTTTAATTGGTATGAATAAAAGCAACATAATAAATATTGAATTATTGAAAAGAAAAGATGATTATTTACAATTTTCTTTTGATATACAAATTAAAGATTTGAAAAATTTTACAAACTTGATAAGTCAAATTAAGCAAAAAAATTATAAATTTAAAATAGTTAGACATAAAAATAAAAAAAATGCTTTCTTACAAAGAATCTTTGAAAATTTTAAAAGAGGCTAATGCCTTGATAGATGGACATTTTATATTATCTTCTGGATTACATAGTCCACAATATGTTCAATGCGCTCAATTAATGAGTAAACCTGATAAAGCAATTAAATTATGTAATTCGCTCTCAGAGAAGTTGAAGAATGAGTTTCAAGATTTTGATATTATTCTTTCCCCAGCTATGGGAGGCATAATTGTTGGCTACGAAATAGGAAAATTACTCAATAAAGAAACAATATTTTCTGAGAGAGTAGATGGTGTTTTTAGATTAAGACGAGACTTTACATTAAAAAAAAATCAAAGAGTACTTATAGTTGAAGATGTTATTACTACAGGCAAATCAAGTTTAGAATGCTCTAAACTGGTCACAGAAAACGAAGCAATTATTGTTGGCTATGGATGCATAATTGATAGATCAAATGGTAAATCCTCTATAGATGGAAAAATTATTTCACAAATTGAACTAAATATACCTACTTATTCAAAAGAAAAACTACCTAAAGACTTAGCTTCTATAAAAGCAGTCAAACCTGGAAGCAGAAATCTTTAATGGGGAAAATAAGACTTGGAGTTAATATTGATCATGTTGCTACAGTAAGAAATGCTAGAGGCGAAGACTATCCCAGCCCTTTAAGAGCAGCATTAGAAGCTCAAAAAAGTGGAGCTGACTCAGTTACTATTCATCTTAGAGAGGATCGACGCCATATAAGAGAATTTGATTTAAGAGAAATTAAGTCAAAACTAAAAATTCCACTTAATCTCGAGATAGCCGCAACTAAAGAAATGTTAAAGATAGCACTTAAAAGTAAACCCGATTTTATTTGTATAGTTCCAGAAAAAAGAAAAGAACTAACAACAGAGGGTGGATTAAATTTAAAACATAATAGAAGTTTATTAAAAAAAATAATTCATAAATTAAAAAAGAATAAGCACAGAGTGAGTTTATTCATTGAACCGAGTATTAAAGATGTAAAAGATTCTAAATTTCTTAATGCAGATTGTATAGAAATACATACTGGAAAATTTTGTAATTTAGTAAATAAAAAAAAAAAATTATATAAAAGAACTTAAAAGAATTAAAAATGCTGTGAATTTAGGAAATAAATTAGATTTAGAAGTTCATGCCGGTCATGGACTTACATATAAATCTGCTAAAATTCTTTCAAAAACATCCAATATAGAAGAGTTTAATATAGGACATTTTTTAATTGGAGAGTCTATTTTTATGGGTTTAAAGACAACTATTAAAGAATTTAAAAAAATTTTGAAATAATGAAAATATTTGGTATTGGAACTGATATTATTAAAACAAGTAGGATTAAAAATTCTATAAAAAATAAATTATTTTTAAACAAAATATACAATATTGAGGAAGTTTTAAGGTGCAATAAAACAAGAAATCGTTCAAATTGTTTTGCAAAAAGATTTGCGGCAAAGGAGGCGTTTTCAAAAGCTCTTGGCACAGGTATTGCAAAAGGTCTAAGCTTCAATGAAATAGTTATTTTAAATAAAAAAAATGGGAAACCATTTATCAAATTACTTAATAAGACAAAAAAATTCGTAGATAACAAACTTAAAAAAAAAAAAATATAAAATTTTTTTATCTATTACAGATGAAAAAAATTATGCTGTAGCATTTGTGACTATTTCAATATGAATAAAAATAACTTAGTAATAATTGTAATTGAGAATTTAAAAACTTTACTGTATGCTCTTATAATTGCAGTTTTGTTGAGATCATTGTTTTTTCAACCCTTTTATATACCATCATCCTCAATGGAACCAACACTTCTAATTGGAGATAGATTATTTGTATCAAAGTATGCTTACGGATACAGCAAGCATTCTTTCCCGTTTAGCCCTCCTTTTTACAATAAACGAATACTTTCAAAAGAACCTAAAAGAGGTGATTTAGTAGTTTTTAAAACTCCCTCAGATAATAGAACAGATTATATTAAAAGACTAATAGGTTTACCTGGAGATAGTATTCAATTTATAGATGGAGAAATATATTTAAATAAAAAAAAAATTATGAGAAAAAAAAATAAAGAAAATCTAGAAATTAGATGTGGTAATACAATTTTTCCTGTTATCACATTCGAAGAGACATTACCTAATGGAGTAAAATATAAAACCGTTTACAACAGTCTAGGAACACTACAAAATTCTGATAAATTTGTTGTACCAAATGACCATTTTTTTTTCTTAGGTGATAATAGGGACTGCTCCAAAGATAGTAGATATTTATCAGAAGTAGGATATGTCAATAGATTAAACTTAGTAGGTAAAGCAAAAATAATTTTTTTTTCGAATGATACTATAAAAAGTAGTTTTTTAAAATTTTGGAACTGGAAAAAATCTTTAAGACTAGAAAGAACATTTAAAAGTTTATGATATATAAATTAAAAGATTTAGAAGACATAATAAAATACAAGTTTAATTCTAAAGATATTTTAAAAAAAAGCCTAACTCATAAAAGTTACGATGAAAATACAAATAATGAAAAACTTGAATTTTTAGGAGATCGTGTTTTAGGTCTCATTATATCAAAAAACTTATTAATAAAATATCCGAATGAAAAAGAGGGTATTATAGATAAAAAATATGCTAACTTAGTAAACAAGAAGAAATGCGCTGAAATAGCCGAAACAATCAATCTAAAACAATTTATGTTGTTAGGTTCTAATTATAAAAAGAAAGATCAAAAACATGAAAAAATATCAGGAGATTGTCTTGAGGCTTTAATAGGAGCAATCTTTGAAGACAGTTCTTTAAAAAATGCTGAAAAATTTATTTTAAAATATTGGGACTCTTCTCTTAAACAATCTGATTTTACAGTCGTTGACTCAAAAACAAAATTACAAGAATATAGTTTGAAAAAATATAAAAAACTTCCTACCTATACATTAGTAAAAACATCTGGCCCTCATCACAAACCGATTTTTAAAGTCACTGCAATAACACCAAATTCAACAAAAGTTACTGCTTCAGGATCATCCAAAAAAGAAGCTCAACAAAACGCTGCAAAAAAATTACTTGAAGATTTGAAAATATGAATTGGGAAGATGAGGGCTATCTATTAAGTAAAAAAAAATTTCGTGAAAATGCTGTTATAATAAGTGCCTTTACTCAGAAGTATGGTAAAATTACAGGAATTGTTTACGGGGGGACATCGAGAAAAATTAAGAACTACCTACAAATTGGAAATAAAATTTTTATTATACACAGTTCCAAAAACCGCAATAAATTGGGATATTTAAAAACAGAAATTATTGAAGCTATAAGTCCTAGATATTTTAATGATAAAAAAAAATCTTATGTTATTTTGTCTATTACCAGTTTGTTAAATTCTTTACTGCCTGATGAAGAGACTTATAAAAATATTTATCTTTCTCTTAACAACTTAATAAGTAATCTTGAAAATGAAAATTGGCCTATCATATATTCGTTCTGGGAAATTAATCTTATTAAGGAATTAGGTTTTGGATTTAAAACTGACAAAACGAATTTATCAAATGATATAGTCTCATTGAGCATAGATGATGTTGTATACAAAGTCCCAAAGTTTATTGTTAATGAGGAAATACCTGATAATTATTCTAACAAAACTATTAATCAAGCTTTAGCTTTTACTAGAAATTTATTATTGAATAAGTTTTACTTGCCAAATAATTTATTTTTACCTAGATCCAGAGTATTTTTAGAAAATAGTTTTTCCTAGAATGAATTTAGTTTTTTAGCTATATCTAAAGAAAAATAAGTAACAATTGCATTAGATCCCGCTCTTTTTAGAGATATTAAACTTTCATAAATAGCATCTTCATTTAAATGTCTGTTTTTAATAGAATTCATTATCATTGAATATTCACCAGACACTTGGTAGGAGAATACAGGAATTTTAAAATTTTGCTTTATTAGACTTATAATATCCAGATAAGGCATGCCAGGTTTTACCATTATAAAGTCTGCTCCCTCTTTAACATCTAAACCAACTTCTCTTAATGCCTCAGTATAATTTCTTATATCCATTTGGTAAGTTTTTTTATCACCTTTTAACTTTTTTTTTGATCCTACAGCATCTCTAAATGGACCGTAAAAATTGGAAGCATATTTAACAGCATATGATAATATTTTAGTATCTTTATATCTATTTTGGTCTAAAAATTTTCTTATCGTTCCTATTCGTCCGTCCATCATGTCAGAAGGTGCTATTACATCTGAGCCCATAGCAGCTTGAAGCAATGCTTGTTTTGCTAAAATCTTAACACTTTCATCATTATCGATTTTGTTATTTATGATTACTCCATCATGACCGTGAGATGTGTATGGATCTAAAGCAACGTCAGTCATAACCCCAAATTTTTTATATTTTTTCTTTATATATCTTATACCCCTACAAACTAAATTATTATCATTTAAAGCTTCAGTGCCATTTTTATCTTTTTTGTTTTCTGAAGTATAAGGAAACAATGCAACCATAGGTATCTTAAATTTTTCAGCCTTGTCCAAAACACTTGAAAGTCTATCAATTGAATATCTATTTACTCCCGGCATGCTTTTAATTTTTTCTACTTTATTTTTTCCTTCTTTAATAAATATGGGTAATATCAAATCATTTACAGACAAGTCATTTTCTGAAACTAGTCTTCTGATCCAATCAGTATTGCGAACTCTTCTCAATCTTGTTGACGGAAATTTCCCTAAAATCTTCATTTTTTTTATTTATAAAGTAATATTTTTTATGCGACAATTATAATATTATACCTTATAAGCAAAGTAATTTATTAGTTAAATATGTCTAATTCAGTAACATTTGAAGACTTCTACCAAGTACCAGATCTTTCTTTTGATATTAATAAATTAAGAAGCGATCTTGAAGTTATTCTAAAAAAATCAAATTACCAAACACTTGGTATAACTAACTTTGCTGCAATACCAATGAATAAAATTCCAGGAGATGAAAGTTCAGTCCAAGGTCACAACGTTAGAGGGATCTATTGGACAAAACCCGACGAGTCTGGAAAAGAAGTAGTTAGGGATAAACCAATTGATGAGTCTAAATACACTGAACTAACAAAAGATTTTAAAAATACTTACTTTGAAGAAGTTTATAAAAAATTAAGTTCCAAATTTAAATTGGGAAGAGTTAGAATATTATTGAAAGAACCTAGATCAACTTTAAGTTGGCATAAAGATCCAGAACCAAGATTGCACATTCCATTAATAACAAATCCTGGATGTAAAATGGTTATAGAAGATGTTGCAAAGCATATGCCAGCTGATGGAAAAGTTTGGATAACTAATAACACAAGGTATCATAACTTCTTTAACGGTGGGGAACAAAATAGAATTCATATAGTTGCTTGCATGTTAGAAAATAGATTCAACTAATTGAAGTCAATTTTTAAAAAAATCTGTATTTCATCCGATCACGCTGGTTTTGAAGTTAAAGAATTTATTAAAGAGTTAATAATAAATTCTAAAATATCAATAACCGACTTAGGGCCCTTTATTGACAAATCAGTTGATTATCCAGATTATGCAAAAAAGGTTTCACAAAGAGTTTCTAAAAAAAAAAGTGAAATTGGCATATTAGTATGTGGTTCAGGAACAGGTATGGCTATTTCAGCTAATAAAACTAAAGGAATTAGAGCTGCAGTTGGATATAGCTTGAAATCTACTCAATTGTCTCGTCAGCATAATAATGCTAATATATTGTGTTTGGGTTCAAGATTGACTAAAAAAAAAGATATAAAAAAAATTATTTCGACTTTTTTGATAACGAAGTTTGAAGGTGGAAGACACAAAAGGAGAGTAAAAAAAATATAAATGTCAACTGTTACTAAAATAAATAGAGAGCAAAATAGTTTTTTTGAAAAAGATTTAAAAGTCTCTGATAAAGAATTATTTAATTCAATATCAAAAGAATTTATAAGACAAAAAAATCACATAGAATTAATTGCTTCAGAAAATATTGTTTCTAGAGCAGTTTTAGAAGCTCAAGGTTCAGTTTTAACAAATAAATATGCCGAAGGATATTCCGGAAAAAGATATTACGGAGGCTGTGAATACGTAGATATTTCAGAAAATTTGGCAATTGAAAGAGCTAAGAAACTTTTTAATTGTAAATTTGCAAATGTTCAACCTCATTCAGGCGCTCAAGCTAACGGAGCAGTATATTTAGCTTTAATTAAACCAGGAGATACCACATTAGGTATGAGTTTGAATTCTGGTGGACATTTAACGCACGGAGCTAAACCATCACAATCTGGAAAATGGTTTAACGCAGTTCATTATGATGTACAAAAAGATACAGGCCTTATTGATTATGAAAATGTTGAAAAATTAGCATTAGAACACAAACCAAAACTGATAATAGCTGGAGGTAGTGCTTATTCTCGCGTAATAAATTTTAAAAAGTTTAAAGATATTTGCAAAAAAATAGATGCTTATTTATTGGTCGACATGGCTCATTTTTCAGGACTAGTTGCAGGAGGAGCATATCCTAATCCTTTAGAATATGCTGATGTCGTTACTTCAACTACTCACAAAGTTTTGAGAGGGCCACGAGGTGGAATAATATTGACTAATAATGA
>MDTB01132001.1_pt1 | contig 10252 bp, 10 predicted proteins | sample 811161 | NCBI WGS metagenome assembly MDTB01 (sample SAMN05326650, study PRJNA326480) | marine metagenome | isolation source: seawater | place: Mediterranean Sea | collected 2009
GGTGTTTCGCTATTATTATGTTGAGCGGTAAAGTATTTTTTGGAGAGCACCTTGATAAACAAAAACTAATTGGGATTGGTTTTATTTTGTTAAGTTCAGTAGTGCTAATGTTTGAATGATTCAACTTTTTTGTTTTATTCTTTGTCCGATTTTTTTTACGATTGCTGGAGAGTTTTTATTAAAATATAGTGTTGATGGGCTACCAATTGGTTTGAATCTTGCGAGTTTACAGCTTATTTTAACAACCCCTGGTATAATCATGGGCTTATTGTTTGTTTTTTCTGCCTCCATTTTATGGATTATTGGGATGAGTAAATTTCAGCTATCTTTTATGTACCCCTTTATGAGTTTAAACTATATCTTTATAATTATTGGATCCGATGTGTTACTTAATGAAAATGTGCAAATTAATCGGTATATTTCAATTATATTAATTTTTATTGGATTAATAATTATTTCACGAAGTCATAACATCAAAGTAAAGGAGTAAAAATGTCAGTTAAGGATTTATCACAAATTATTTCAAAAATCGAACCAAGTTTAACCATGAGTATTACTGCATTAGCAAATAAGTTGAAATCTGAGGGGCAAAGCGTCATTGGCTTTGGTGCTGGCGAGCCTGATTTTGATACTCCAGAACCAATTAAACAAGCGGCTATTGCTGCTATTCAAAATGGGAAAAGTAAATACACGCCAGCTGCAGGATTGCCTGACTTAAAATCAGCTATTGTGGATCGGTTATCTGAGGATTATGGGGTTACTTACACCCCAAAGGAAATTGTTGTTTCCTGTGGTGCAAAGCATAGTTTGCATAATGTCTTTTATGCGATTTGTAATCCAGGCGATGAGGTTATCGTTCCTACACCGTTTTGGGTGAGTTATCCTGAACAAATTGCACTAACTGGTGCGACTATGATTCCAGTTGAAACAACCGTTGATACTGATTTCAAAGTTTCAATTGATGCATTAGAGCATGTATTTTCTTCTAAGACGAAAGCGATTGTATTAAATTCACCATCGAATCCTACTGGAACTGTTTATTCAAAAGACGAGTTGAAGGTGATTGCAGACTGGGCTGTTGAAAAGGATATTTGGATTATTTCAGACGAAATTTATGATAAGCTCACTTACTCTGAAACACATTACTGTATGGCATCTTTATCGGATGATATAAAAAATAAAACCATTTTAGTGAATGGTGTTTCCAAATCATATGCAATGACGGGTTGGCGAATTGGTTATTTTGCAGCGCCAGAGCATATTTCGGGAGCTGTTGCACGTTTACAGTCTCATACAACCTCTAATCCAACATCAATTTCACAATATGCTGCGATTGAAGCATTTCGAATGGATCAAGCTATCTTAACAGAGATGAAGCAAACATTTGATCGGCGTCGAAAACGCATGATTCAATTGTTGTCAGAAATTCCAGGAATTAGTATTAATGAGCCACGTGGTGCGTTTTATGCATTTCCAAGAATTGATGCTTTATTTGGAAAAAGTACAATTAATAATAAAAAAATTACAAATTCAATGACATTTTGTGAATTGCTATTAGCAGATGCTAACGTTGCTTGTGTGCCTGGTATTGGCTTTGGTGCCGAAGGCTACATGCGCCTTTCTTATGCGACATCAGATGAAAATATTGAATCAGGCTTAGCTCGAATGAGTGAGTGGGTATCGACATTATCTTAATTAACTTGGCATAAAAGTTTTATGTATCAGGGTGGGAAAAGCAATCAAAGATTTGGCCAATACATTATGTGTTGGCCTTATTGTTTTAGGCCCCTATTTTTTGGGTATACTTAAATTATGGGGACATCGACAAATGAATATATTGCAAATTGTTGGACCATGCTTGATGACGGGCGTATTCGTTGTGATGTATGTCCACGCCAATGTAAATTAAGCGACGGACAACGTGGGTTTTGTTTTGTTCGTCAACATAAAGATCAACAATTAATTTTGACGACCTATGGTCGCAGCAGTGGTTTTTGCATTGATCCAATTGAGAAAAAACCGTTAAATCATTTTTACCCAGGGTCCAGTGTTTTGTCATTTGGTACAGCTGGTTGTAATTTAGGCTGTCGATTTTGTCAAAATTGGGATATGAGTAAAGCTAAGGAAATGGATCGTTTAACAGATGAGGCAAGCCCTGAAAAAATTGCAGCGGTTGCTGAACATATGGGGTGTGAGTCTGTAGCCTTTACTTATAATGACCCAGTTATTTTTATGGAATATGCGATGGATATTGCAAAAGCGTGCCGGAAAAAAGGCATTAAAACAGTCGCGGTTAGTGCCGGATATATGATGCCTGAAGCGCGATCAATTTTTTATCGCCATATCGATGCTGCTAATATTGATTTGAAAGCATTTACGCAGATGTTTTATAAGCGATTGTGTTTTGCTCAGCTTGGACCTGTGTTAGATACCCTGACTTATTTGAGGCATGAAACTAATGTCTGGTTTGAAATTACCACATTACTTATTCCTGGCGAAAATGATAGTGATGATGAAATTCAATCGTTGTCTGAATGGATTAAAGGTGAGTTGGGCGTGGATGTTCCATTGCATTTTACTGCTTTTCACCCTGATTTTAGAATGATGCAAACTGCGTCAACACCTTCTGAAACATTAATAAGGGCTCGAAATATTGCGCTTGATGTTGGTTTAAATTATGTTTATGTTGGCAATGTTCATGATACAGTTGGTGGGAGTACCTATTGTCCTAATTGTTCATCGTTAATTATTGAACGTGATTGGCATGAGTTGGGGGCTTATCATTTAATCGACCATGCTTGTGCGACTTGTGGCACACAGATTCCAGGTGTCCTACCAAATAAAAAAGGAACATGGGGGCGTCGTCGTCTGCCATTGCAGTTAACCGATTTTCCAGATTAAAGAACATTAATGATTTGTCACTTTAAATCGGTGGATTATTTTTAAATGTTTTTGCCAGTTCTTCGTTTAGTTTTGCATGAAAGCGATCTTCTTGTGGTTTTGCAATGATGGCATTAACTGGACAAACATCCAGACATGCTCCGCAATCTATGCAAACCTCAGGATCAATTACCATAAATGGTTTATCGTTGTGCTCTCCAGGATAAATGCAATCCACTGGGCACACATCAACACATTTTGCATATCTTTCACCTAAACATGGCGCTGTTATTACATATGTCATATTATATAAATCGATATAAACGGTAAAAACTTTACAAATCGATTAAAATTTTTAAACCTTTAATCATTTTTTGAAAATTAGGTATAATACGCCTATGAAACGTGACTTGCCTACAGCTAAAGAAATTAAGGCTTTACCAAAAGATGGTGGTCCTAATTATAATCGGCTTATTTTTGAAGATAGTCTTTATTTGAAATGTCATGCGCATCAAGCCATTGATTGGTATCCTTGGGGACAAATGGCATTTGATTTAGCAAAAGTAACCAATAAACCATTATTTTTATCGATTGGTTACTCTTCTTGCCATTGGTGTCACGTTATGTCTGAACAGACGTTTGATCGTTCAGATGTTGCTCAACTTTTAAATTCACATTTTGTTTCAATAAAAGTTGATCGTGATCAATACCCCGATATTGATCAGATTTACATGAATGCAACACAGCTGCTAACACAACATGGAGGATGGCCGAATTCCGTTTTTTGTTTGCCAACGGGTCAACCGTTTTATGCGGGCACCTATTTCCCACCAGATGATCACGCTCGAGGCCCTGGTTTCATAACATTACTGTCTCAATTAGCTGGTGCATGGAAACATAATCACGATGAGATTCTTAAACAGGCAGAAGAGCTTGAACGGGTGATTATAAAAATGAATGCGCTAAATAAAGATCCACATGAGTCTTTGAAACTTCGTTCTGGTTATGATGCTGCAATTTCGTCTCTTATTAAGGAATTTGATCAGGATTATGGTGGATTTGGTAGGGCGCCAAAATTTCCTCCATATGCTGCATTACGTTTGTTACTTCAAGATGGTCAGCATCAGGAGAAAGTAAAGAAAACATTACGTGCTATGGCGTTTAGTGGGTTATATGATCATGTTGAGGGAGGATTTCACAGGTACAGTACTGATCAAGAATGGCACTTGCCACACTTTGAGAAAATGTTGATGGATAATGCACAAATGATTGAACTTTATTCTCTGATGGCCCGTGATGAAAAAGATCCTTTGTTTGAACGCATTGTTACAGAAATTATTGATCATTTATTACGTAGTTGGGCATTAAATGATGGGGGGTATTTGGCAACGATTGATGCCGACAGCGCTGGTGGTGAGGGTCACTATTATGTTATTTCTTATGACGAGCTTTCTCGTCTTGCTGATGATGCTACCGTAAAGGATTGGGCCGCGTATTTTCAGATTACGTCAGCTGGTAATATGCGAGATGAGGCGACGGGTGAATTAACTGGACTTAATATATTTCATCCATTAGATGAATCATGTTCATTTGATTTGTCTTTTTTTAAAAAAACACTTCGATTATTTCGAGAGCAACATCGTGATGCTCCTCAAAAAGATCATATGTTTATGTTGGCTCCCAATGCTTGGTTAGTAAAATCGCTTTACATCGCTGCATCTGTATTTTCAAAAAAAGAATGGCGTTTAATGGCAGATCAATTAATGGATCATGTCTTAAATTATATCCGGTCCAATGTGAAAACAGTTTACTTGGATGGTGTTGTCTATGCCTTGGCTGCGTTAATTGCAGGGAATCGACCCATGTCAGATTGTGAACCTTTATGGCAATTATTATGTGATGAATTTTATGATTTTTCTCAGGGCGGTTTGTGGTATTCTCAATACGATCATCGCACGCCAATGTCTCGAATAAAAGATATATATGATAAGGCGGAGCCTTCGCCGAATGGTGTTTTTATTGCTTGCGCAATTCAATTATATCATCAATCAAATGATCCTAAATACTATGAAAAGGCCTTGGATGTAATGACCGCGTTTATGACCAATGTGATGCAATCGCCTAAAGGGTCTGAGACGTATTGGTTAGGGGTTCAGTCTTTTTGGCAATTGCATGATGTTTCTTCACTTTTTCAAGTTCAATTTATACAGTGTATTTGTTTAGGTGAGGATGTCATCTCAATTCAATTAGATTTGAAAATAAATGCTGGTTATTACTTAATGCATCAAGAAAAGTTTATGTTGATGATTGAGTCTGATTATGAATGGCTTGATCTTCAAGTTGATCCTACCAAAGCACGCCGAATGGATTGGTCGCCAAAAATCGTTTCTTGTGCATCTGATGTTGTTCGAATTAATGGTCGATGTAAAATAATGAATATTCCTGATGTGCTTAAAATACGTCTTCCAATTTGTTCAGATACGGTTTGTCACGAACCTGTTCAATTGTCGCTCCCAATTCAAAAATAGGGGGATGGGCATCTTATTATGATGCCCTGTTTACCTAAATCATTCAGATGAATTAGTATAGGTTATCTTGAAGCCCAGTGGGCCCCAATAAATCAACGAACGGATCAAGTTTTTTAGTTACAGAACGTGATGTTGCTGTTCCTTTCTTATTTCGTGTTCGTTTCTTTATTCGATCCACAAATTGTGTTAACTGGGTGGATGAGAATTCGTCTGCAGATGAATGCATTGCCAATTCACTGTGAATTAGATTGAAAAATACATCGTTATTGTTTGTTGTTGAACCAACTTGTCCAATGGTTTGAATGTTCACATCGTTGAACGGACCTCTAATTTTTCTAGCCATTTTCTCCCTCCCCAATTTTAGCCTCTTCACATCAAGTATCGTTTTATTTTGTCAGAATTTTGTATTGAAAAAAATTAATATTTACTCATATTTTTACTATACTGAACATGTGAAAGAAGTTCATCTGAAAGTTTATGGGCGTGTCCAGGGTGTGTTTTTTAGACAATCATGTGTTGCACGTGCAAATGAATTGGGGGTTTTTGGTTGGGTTAAAAATTGTTCGGATGGCACTGTTGAAGCACTGTGTCAGGGTGATCAAGATCAAATAGATCGGATGCTTGACTGGATGTCGCTCGGTCCACAAAATGCTGATGTTGAAGATGTGCGTGTTCTTTTTGAAAAAGACTGTACGAAACGACTGGAAGGATTTAACATAATATATGAGGAAAGCGTATGATTAAAGTTTATAAGTTTGGTGGGACTTCTGTAGGATCTGTAGAAAAAATTCAAGCGATTGCTGATCGCGTGCTCTCAGAGCCTGAGCATAAACATGTTATTGTTGTCTCAGCAATGGGCCATACAACGGATCAATTGGTTAAATTAAGTTCTGAGATTTCTAATTTACCTGCGCCTCGGGAATATGATGCATTAATTTCCACTGGTGAAAATGTATCTGCTGCCTTATTAAGTATGTCGATTATTGCCAAAGGTGGCCAAGCAATTTCATTAAATGGGGCTCAGGCAGGTATTTATACAAGTAATGGCCACAAACGAGCTAAAATTATGGATGTTAAGCCTGATCGAATACAGACTGAATTGGACCAAAACAAGGTTGTGGTGGTTACTGGTTTTCAAGGTATTTCAGAGTACAACGATGTTACTACGATTGGTCGGGGAGGTTCGGATACTTCGGCGGTTGTTTTAGCTGTTGCACTCGGTGCTAAGGAGTGTGACATCTATACAGATGTTGATGGTGTTTATACTACGGATCCTCGACAAGTTTCAAATGCGACCAAGTTGTCATTAGTTTCATATGATGAAATGTTAGAATTAGCATCCATGGGTGCCCAAGTTTTGCATCCTAGGGCTGTTGAATGTGCGAAAGAAAATGGTATTATTTTGCATGTGCGTTCTTCATTTTCACTGGATGATGGCACAAGAATCAAGGAGTTGAACCCAATGGAATTAAATCGAACTGTTACTGGGATTGCACTAAAACGAGATGAAGCGAAAATATCGGTAGTTGGGGTTCCAGATCGGCCAGGGATTGCTGGAAAGCTATTTAGCGAACTTGGTAAGCATAATGTGAATATTGATATGATTATTCAAAGTAATGAACAAGAAAATGAAACGAATACAATCTCGTTTACTGTATCAGAGGATGATTTTAATGATGCAAAAGAGATTACCCAAACAATCGCTAAAAATCTAGGTGCTGGTGACGTTGTTGGGGATACTAACATTGCTAAAATTTCGATTGTCGGAGTTGGTATGATATCTAAACCTGGTGTTGCTGCAAAAATGTTTCAAACTTTGGGTGATCATAAAGTTAATATTCAACTTATAACAACATCCGAAATTAAAGTATCTTGTGCCATTGAATCAGCACAGGCTGATGTTGCTGTTGCAGCTTTACATGAGGCTTTTGGACTTCATCAACTTTAATGATTGATCAATTACCAATTTATGCTTTATGTTATGGTTTGGGTTGGTTTCCAATTTATTACCTGTATCGAAAAATTGAATCATTGATTCCTTTTTCTCTTAAAAAATCGACCGTTGTTTTTTCTTTGTTTCCATTTGTTCATCTTATTTATATCGCGCTTGAAATTTGTCGTGGTTATTGGTTAATGCATATTGTTCATGAGTGGTTAGTTTATGATCTTGATCTTATATTAGGTGTTATGTTGTTTTTACTTGCGATTGGTTATCCATTATATTTAACGAAGCATTATCGTACCCGTATTTGGCTGTCGATTTTGGGTATATATTCGTATTTATTTCCAATGTTTTTTTGGCTGGTTCCTCTAATTTTAATTATCATGTTTTTTTTAGGGCAACGAACCGTTGTTTCCTATGGTGTTTTAGGGGTGGGCTTTTTAATTATAGGATTTGTTCAAGGTGGCAATAGTTTATATGTGCTACTTTATTTTGGTTTAATGGTTTATTTATTAGTTAAGAGTTATTTTGACTCACACGTTTATGTGAAACGCTAATTCATTGTTTTAAATTGGAATTTTAGACGTTACGTTCACCCAATCCCTTGGGTTGATTCGAATACTTTGAACACTAATCCCAAAATGCAAGTGAGGCCCAGTTGCAATTCCTGTCGATCCAACAGTTCCAATTATATCGCCTTTTTTTACTTTTTGATTTGCTGAAACATCTAAACTATTTAAATGATTATAAATTGATAATATGCCCCAACCATGATTGATCATAACGGTATTGCCATGTATTTTTAACTTTTTTGCCATTACAACAGTGCCTGTTTGCGAGGCTTTAATATGGGTTCCACGATTTGCAGAAATGTCGATTCCTGAATGGGACCATCCTGGTCGATTGTTATAAATTCGTTGGGTGCCATACTCAGAACTAATTCTTCCTTCAACTGGCCATAAAAATGAGCCTGTAAATTTTTTTGATTGTGTGATTGTTTTAAACTTTTTTCCTATTAGGCGACTTTCTTTTTTTCGGTTGGGTTTATCTTGGCTAATTTTATATTTTTTGGGTTTTAATTTAATGTGCTCCTTTTTAAAATTGGCAGCAGAAATATTAATTGGTAATTGTGTTTGGTATTTACTTCCGTCTGTAAATGAAAACGAAAATTTTAAATATGTTTTTTTTGGTTTTAAAAATCTGCTGACACCGACGCATGTTAAGTATTCGTAATGTTCATTTACTTTTTTAAATAGTTTAAATTTTGATTTGCTTAAGGTAACAGTTCCAGATCTTATTTTTTTGCTTGTTTTAATTTTTACCCAAATAGCGTCCCCTTGTTTTGGTGTTTTATTCAAAATATTAACGGTAACTAACGGATGTGAAAACGTTAATGTTGAGCATAAAAACCAGATTATATACAATTTATGTAACATTTTAATTATCCTATCATTCTCATTTTATTTGGACAATTATCAATTATCAGAGATGAATTTTTTACTTTACTTGATGTATAATTAAAGTAATTAAAAACTTATGTGTTTACAGGGCAGGCTGCATAGAAAAGTGTCAATGAGTGGGAAACTCTCAACTCGCTAGAGGCAACCTGCATCAGGGAAAAGGCTAAAGATGAGCCATATTTAAAATACATAAATTTTTATTAAATTTCAATATATTTTATTAAGGAGTTTTTTTATGAATAGTGTTTTGGATATTCTTTACAAACAAATTAAACAGCGTCCAAGTCAACCTGCATTGTATTATTTGGATGATGAGGCATATGTTCCAATCACGTATCATGAAATGGCATTGGGTGCGGAACGATTAACTCAATTTATACAAAACCATTGTGAGCCAGGTCAAAATGTTGTTATTTGGTCGTCGAATTGTTGGCAATGGGCCATTACAGATATTGCTATTCAATTGGCTGGTGCTGTTTCAATTCCAATTTATCCAACAGCAGGAGTGGACCAAGTTGACTATATTTTTAATGATGCAAAGCCTGTGTTGGTTTTTGTTGATGATTTATCTGACGAACGTTTAAAAGCCGTTGAATCGATTGAATCAATTAAGAAGGTTGTTGCTTATGGTAAAATAGAAAATCGATCTGGAAGTGATTTAGCTACTGACTTTAATGATGTTATGAATAACTTACCTGAAGTTGCAATGTTGAATGATCCAAATTGGGTAAAGGATCGACTCGATGATTGTTTAACTGTTTTATACACATCTGGAACAACTGGTGTTTCGAAAGCGGTCCCTTTAACACATAATAATATTGTTCAAAATTTTCTTGGTATTTTAGACATTATTCCGATCACTAGCTCTGATTCCTCGTTATCTTTTTTGCCACTGTCTCATATATTTGAGCGCACCGTTGGTTTCTTTTGTGTTTTAGGTGTGGGGGCGCGTATTTATTATGCTGAATCATTGGATACGGTTGCTAGAGATTTATTGGTTGCTAAACCAACGTTTATTATTAGTGTTCCGAGACTTTATGAAAAAATTCATCAAAAAGTTGTTTCCAATGCGAGTGGCGCAAAAAAAGCTATTCTAAACCTAGCCTTAACTATTGGGCGTGTCTTTAAACAAGGTGGGTTGTTATGGAAAATTGCATATAAGGTTGTTTTTTCTAAAATTCACGAAAAGACAGGTGGTAATGTTCGCTTTTTAGTTACTGGTGGAGCGCCTATTTCGCCGGCAATCGAGATATTTTTTAACTCTATTGGGTTACCAGTTGTTCAAGGATATGGCTTAACTGAAACATCACCGATTATTACGGGTAATTTGGATCAAAAAGTTGGGTCTGTTGGAAAACCTCTTGATAATCTAGATGTTCGCATTGCTGATGACGGTGAGATTTGTGTGAAAGGCCCTAGTATTTTTTCAGGATATTCAAATA
>MDTB01196933.1_pt1 | contig 10252 bp, 4 predicted proteins | sample 811161 | NCBI WGS metagenome assembly MDTB01 (sample SAMN05326650, study PRJNA326480) | marine metagenome | isolation source: seawater | place: Mediterranean Sea | collected 2009
CTCGTGTTAAACAGTATGTTTATAATTCTGGTACGAAGTTTAGCGACTGGGACGTTGTGCATTTAATGTACACCAAACGAACGGCGACCCCGTAAAATGAGGATTGTTTTTATTTGCCTTTATGTGTTAACACGTGAACAGGTGGTATTATGTCCGCGTCTAGGCTGATATTTGACGACAAAGACCGCGTTGGCCAATGGGTTGCGCAGCAAGTCGATCAGGATTCGTCGTGGGGTGATTTCTACGCGATGGGTGCTGAGGCGAACGGTGAGTTAGTTAGCGGGATCGTTTTCAATAATTTTAACGAGTCTAACGCAACATGCCACATCGCTGTCAGCAAACCTAACAAACTGTTTATAGAGCTGCTGGACCATGGGTATGTATATGCGTTCGGCCAGTTAAAATTAAGACGGCTGACAGGGTTGGTTGCTGCTGACAACCATAAAGCTCTCAAGCTGGATAAACACATAGGCTTCATTGAGGAGAGTGTGATGCAACAGGCAGGCAACAAAGGTCAAGACATTATCATGCTCGTTATGTGGCCAGGAAACTTCTACAGAGGACACAAGAATGGGCAGTAAAGGCGCACCACCCCCCGACTACGGCCCTCTTGCAGCTGCAAGTGCAGAAGCAGCATCCATACAGGCTGGGCTTGGCAGGGATCAACTGGCGTTCGCCAGAGAACAATACGACCGCACTGCACCCCTGTTGGAACGTATCACTAACCAGCAGATGGCTGCGCAAGACGAACAAATGGCGCAAGCTAGGGACTACTATAATTATCAGCAGGACACGTACCGACCGCTTGAACGGGGGTTGGTGGCAGATGCGCAGCGGTTCAACACCGAGGCGTACAGGAACGACTTAGCTGCCAGAGCCGCAGCCGACGTTGGTGTAGCGTTTGGGCAGACCCAAGCCATGAATCAACGAGCTATGTCAGCTATGGGGGTAAACCCGAACAGCGGACGGTTTGCGGGGATGCAGCAGGCTACTGGCATAGCTCAAGCGGCTACTAGGGCTAACGCCATGACGGGGGCTAGAACACAAGCCGATCAAATGGGCTACGCACGTAAACTTGACGCTGCGGGTCTTGGTCGAGGGTTGGCTGGTGCTTCACTTGGCGCGTACGGTGGAGCGACAGCTGCGGGTTCACAAGCGGGACTTAATGCTCAGTCAGCCGGTCAGAACTACATGGGCAACATGGCGGTCGGCGCAGGTACTATTGCGCAGGGTCAGAAAATGCAACTGGGGGGTCTAAGCAGTGTTCTCAACGCGCAAACCCAAACGTATATAAACTCCAACGATAGTCCGTTGGGTGATCTGGGTGCCCTTATGGGCGGTGCCGCTTCGTTAGCCAAAGCTGGCGGGTTTGCCGCTTTGTCAGATCGACGATTAAAAGAAAACGTTGTCGAAGTTGGTGTTGATCAGCGCACGGCCCTGACCCTGTATGAGTTTAACTACAAAAAAGAAGTGGGCGATCCAAACATCCGTTACCGCGGCGTGATGGCCGACGAAGTTGAACTTGTCTACCCAGAAGCGGTCGGCGAGTACAACGGGTTTAAAACTGTGCACTACGCAATGCTCGGCATTGAGATGAAAGAGGTGGCGTAATGGCTAGAGTCAACAAGTGGAAGCAGTTTGGTGATGCGTTTAATGCTGTTTATGATGCGGGTAATACATTCGGCAGCGCGATTGAAACCGGTAAAATTGTTCTCAAAGATTATGAGGACGAGGAAGGCCAAGAACTTACAGGGTTGGCTAGAGACCGAGCGCAGATGGATGACTACGCTGCTGTCGAGCTAAAATACGGCGACCCCATGGAAGCCTTGCGAATGCGCACCGGCATAGAAACCTTGGGCCAGAACCGACTTAAAACAGACTACGAGACCGACACATACGACGAGCGCGTAAAACAAGGCGGCGTTCTTACAACCCAAAACATGGAATCTGTAATAAGTGCCCGAGGTGCTGCTGCGGGGTTAAACCGTGCAAACACAAATAGGATAAGACTTGGTACTGACATTAGACGCGCATCAAAAGATTCTGAAATCAGTGCCAACACGACGAAGTACGGTATGGAAACGGCGCGGGATGCTGGTTTAACTAAAGCCTACGAAGACGATAGCTATGTAGCAGCGCTTTTAGCGGGGCAAAACCAAGAAGAAGCAGAGGCCACCTTAGCGACAAGCACCGCCAAACTACAGAACACGGTTATTACGGACCCTATATACGGCGCGGACTACCTCAAGGCAGAAAAAGCCAGAATGGGGAAAATTGCTACCATAGCGCAAATAGAACAACAAATTGCCAACGACCCCCAAACTCTGGAAAAAGCGAACGCTAACTTAACAAGCCAGCTAAATGCGGCGCAGACAGCAGTGGCAAACAGCGCAACTGATCTACAACTGGCAAACACTCAGGACTATCAAGATAATAGGCTTCAAACAGGGCTTTCTAACGCAGAAGCAGCTGCCAAATCAGCACAGGAGGCTGCAATTCTAGCCGAACAGTCGTTGGCGGCAAACACCTTTATCCGCGAATGGGGTAAAACAGCCAACCCAGACGACCCTACATCTATGCGAAACTTAGTTGCCGGGTTAACTCGAATAAACCCAGCCGTCGGCATGAAGCTGTCTCAGGAATACGGTGAGCACGAACTGTGGGATATGACCAACCGCGCTTTACGCATGAGAGCCGAGACTAATCAAGCGCTCCAGACTAAAGGTGCTGCGGGGGCGCAAGAGATACTAGACAAATATAACGGCGATGCTCTTGGTATCAAAGTTATTAAAAACGACGACGGCAGTATGTCGATGGTCGAAACTAGAGCCGGCGGTCCCGGTGGGCAAAAAACAGAAGTTGTCCGCACCATAGCCACGGGCAAAGATGAAAAAGAGTTTATGCAAGACCTTAACGCAGCGTTGGACCCTGCTAGCTTGATGGAATACTCTATGAACTTGGCCGATATAGAGTACAAACGAGCGCTAACTAAATTTAGTAACGCTCAAGCTGAGGCGGCTGCGGCAGGTAAACCTCTGTCAGCACAAGATGCAGCGTACAGAACTATGATGGACCCGGAAGCCACTGCTGCTGATAAGCAGCTAGCGACAATGTTTTTGTTCAGGGACAACCCCGAATTAGCCAATCAGGCAATGGAATCTATGCGGCTGGACGGGTTGATTAAAGGGGGCCAAGATGGTGCGGTTCCCGACAAGCTTGCTCCTTCTGTAGACGTTTCCGGGAAGAAAACTCCAGAAGAACAAAAACTGGCTGAAAGTGTAATGTCCACGTTAACAGCCCCCGGGGCTACATCTAAACAGCGCCAAGAACTTCTTAGCGGCGACAATAAAAAACTTATGGAGAAGTATTTTCCAGATATTTTGAAGCTCGAGCAGAATAAAAATGAAGCGGCAAAAACCCTAGAAAATATAATAAAAGATGGTCCAAAATTTAACGCAGATCGTCTGGAACAAACCATAACATCTTTTGAAACGGCTGCTGAAAAAAGTAATTTACGTCGAGCGGCGCGTGCCAGTTTAAAAGCGACTGCTGCTTCGTTGCGTGACGACCCTGCTAGCGTTTTGCAGATTGTTCTTTCCAACTTAAACAGCCAGCTGAGGAACGAAGACGCAGCGGGTCGTGCGGGTCTAAACGCAAAACAATCTAACGATGTGATTAGGAAACAAGCTGCGCAGCTAGAAGCATTAATTGCAGAATTGACGGCAGACAGATAAAGGGCGAAGACATGGCAACTTATCTGGAGCAAGTACGCAACGCTTTTCCCGATCTGACCAAAAAGGGCTATAGCGACGAAGAAGTCGTATTGTGGCTAGCTGATAAGAACGGCGCAGACCCGCAGGAAGTTGGCGAGTTTTTAGGCGTCTACGACCCCGACCAAGGTGATTTTAGCCGCGGTATAAGTGCTGGGGTAGACTCTACACAAGCTATGGCTTTCGGTGCTGGCGCTTTGGCTGCGGACACTTTTGGCGCAAATGACGCACGGAATAACCTACTGCGTGGCTATCAGAAAAACATGGCCGAGGTTCAGCTACGGTCCCGACCAACAGATACATACGAAGGTATCAACAGCTTAGGAGACGCCGCAGACTTTGCGCAGTATTACTCTGGTTACGGACTAGCGCAGGGCGCTCAAGCACTGGCCACGGGGGGTCTGGGTACCCTCGTTGGTAAGCAAGTCGTTAAGCAAGGGCTGAAACGGCAGACCAAAGACTTACTAGCAGATAGCTCCAAGGAACTAATCGAACGAGGCGGCAAGATAGGTGGCTACTCGGGTATTGGCGTGCAGGCTGTTGGTACAGAACTTGGGGCCACTTACGGCGGTGCGGTCGACCGTGCGTTGGAGACAGGGCAGAGCATCGACGACATAGATAAGGCGAAAGTTTACGGGTATGGTACCCTTGCTGGCGCGATGGAAGGCGTTGCTGACGTTGCTACCCTGGGCCTCGCTCGGATGGGGCCGGGAAAAAGCCTTATGGACGCCGCGTCAAAAAGCCGTGTACGTGGTGCGGCAGCGGGAGCGACAAAGGGTGCCGTGATTGAAGGGGTTACGGAAGGCGTGCAAACGGGCCTTGAAGACTTGGGGGCTGGGTACTCCCTCGACGAAGCTCGGTTCTTTGACCCAACATCTGTTCTTGCTGGGGCCATCGGTGGGGGACAACTCGGGGGCGTTGGCGGTGCTTTGCGCAACCCCGAATCTAGTGCAACAGACCTAAACAAGACATTCGAAGGCGCTAAGGACCGAGTTGGCGAACAGCTAGAGCTTGACCTCGACGACCCGACCACCCCGGAGCAGTTAGAGGCCCGATACGCGGAAGAAGAACGCAAAGCCGAAGCGGTAGACAGGTTAACTAGAGACCGGCAGGCCGCTAACAATGAAGCTATTCGTGCTGAAGGTGAAATATTTGATACCGACGAGTTTAGAAAACAAATAGCCGCTGGCATCGAAGAGTCTGTCGCGGACCGTAATTCTGACCTAGGTCGAGAGTTTCTTGACGTTCTAAACACACCCACCGAAGACGGTGCTAGTGGAATATTTGGGGCTAAAGCCGTTAAGAAAGCTCGGGATAAATTTATCAAAGATAAAATAGCAGCCCAAGAAGGCTCTATAAACCAAGCATACGAAGCGGAGCTAGTACGTCGTGTAGCGGAAAAGGCCAAAAGCCAAGACCAGATCGAACTAGACTTCAACCAACTTACAGGCGAAGAAAAAGAAGCAGCGGCGGAGCAAGAACGCCAGCGTGAGATAGACACTCCCGCGCAGTCCCGCAAAGATGCTATTGTGCAAACAGAACGCTTGTTTGGACCTGACTGGGTTCAGAGCGGCAAGTACGACGACCTTGCTTCGGCGGTAAACGGCAAAGCATTTACCAGAAAGAAATACGCTGAAGCCCTCAAAGCTGCGGTCAACCCACAAGATGCACCTCAAGCAGTGGAAGCACCTGCTAGCCCACAAGCTGCACCTGTTAACGCGTTAGCAGAAACAGAAACGGCCCCGGCGGCTGCGCCCCCTGAAAATGCACTTGAGTTTGGGACAACCGAGGACAGTAAGCCTGATGTGTCGTCTAGTGCGCCTGTAGTCAAAGCTACAAATAACCTAATCGAAAAACCACTGAACAGTAAAAAACTAGGTCTGTCTAAAAACGAGCAAAAGATCGCGGATGTTTTGCAAGAAGCATCTCAGGATGGAACGCTTGATACCTTGTTTGAGCCAGATGGCACACCGATGCACACCGAAATACGGGCACGGGCAGAGTTAAATTCTAGGCAGGCTTCTCGCACTAGCATCGACCGCATAATGAACAAGATCGCTAAGGCGCAAGGGCTTACCGTCGACCAAATTAAAACAAGGCTCCGCGACACTAGATACCGAGACGGGCAGGGTAACGTAAGAGCCGACGAGAGCGACGGTGAAGTTAGTGTAAACGCTCCCACTGAGGTAGCTCCTCCGGTCGGCTCCGAAGGTATATCGTCTATAGGTTCTGCTGCGGGTTCCCAGTCAGAAGGTGCCGGTCAACAAAGCTCAAAAGCAAAAGCCGCTGAAAACGCCCGTTTTAAAAAACTAGGAATGACACCTGCGCAGATTAAAGCGTTCAACGAAAAACCAACAGAAGATCGTGCAGCACTCGCTGCGGAAAACGAAGCAAAAGCGGCAGAGAATAAAGACGCTAGGATGGCCGTTCACCGAGAAACTTTGCAGAGTAGGCTTGGTTTTATACGCAATAGTTGGCAGGACCAAAAAGCACCGGGAGATGTAAATTTTTCTGCGCTAAATGAAGAACAACAAGTTGAGTTTATGCTGTCTATGGGCGAGCATATGGAGACAAGCATTGCCGACCCGGCTAAAGCAGACCTTACACTAAAAGCTGACATAAAAGCCTTGTCTGACGCGGCGGCTACAAACGCTAAGGAGATAACAGATGAAACAAACCAAGTCGAACAAGAGCCAACAGTTGAAGTTCAAGAACGACGTACGGACCAAAATCTTGCCGATGCTCCAAGACGCGAAGAAACAGGGGCTTCCGTTGACGCCGATGGAAGAGAGGCTGCTAGCAGCACACAGCAAAAAGCCCCAGTCGTAGAAACCAAACCTAAGAAAAAAGTACTTAAAAAGCCAGCTGCTGCCGCAAACGAACCTGACGCGCCCAATGTGTCAACACGTACACAGACAAAGTTTGGTATTCCGCCTGCGCCTGTTCAGCGTGCGTCCCGCACCGCGTTTGAGCAAGAGGTTAAGAAGCTTACCGGTAGTACGACCAACATGCGTATTCACGTGTTCGATACCGAGGGCGAAGCTATACAAGCTATCGAAGCTGGCAACGTGCCTGACCCTGATTTACAGCGGCTCAAGAAAGCCAAACCCTACGGCTGGGTTGTAGAAGACGACAACGGCGTTCCCCACGCGCACTTTATTCTTGATCGCGTTTCTGCGGGGCGTGAGAAAGCAGCCTTCCTGCACGAAGTGGGGGGTCATGTCGGCATTGATACGATCATCAACCCTGCTGATCAGAGGGACGTCGCCAGTCAAATCTACGACTGGGCCGATAAAAACGATGACACGTTAGAAAGCCAGATTGCTCGTAGGGCCATTGCACGTATGGACTTCGCTAACATGCGCGGGGGCATATCCGACGGGGCTGTTATATCTGAAGCAGTAGCGTACTTTTTAGAGGAAGCTTCTATTGCTGGCGTTGACCCAAGTGTAAACACCACTGTGGCTAAGTTCGTTAAGAAGCTACGTGACCTGTTTATTACGGCACTCGAAAAGATCGGGTTCGGTGAGACAGACACGCTTACTACACAAGACATCGTCGACCTTGCTTACGGTGCTGCACGCGTGGAGTTGATGCACGGCGTTTCCGAGGTAAGTGTACAAAACCCTATGACAACGCCGTCTTTAACTACCGCACGCTACGGGGTCATCAACCGAGACTGGGTGGGAGACAAACTTGGCGGTCCAAATGCTGTAAAGGCTTACGACACGGCGGCAGAGATAGCCATGAAAGCCTCTACTTCCCTGAAGTTCGTACATAACATTGTTCGTGACAACCGAGAAAGTATGCCAGCGTTGGGCCGGTGGTACGACGCCATGCTCAAGGTCGAAACCACACGGAATGAAATAAAGCAATCGTTTCAAGACATCGCAAAGCAAGCGCGAACCCTTTCGTCAGATCGTCTTGCGGCGGTAAATAAGTTTTTAGGCGAGTCAACTTTTGACCAGCATTGGGGTTACGATCCTAAAGATTACCACCCTAACTTATTCGTGGGTAAAAAAGTCGAGGTAAACGCCGTTAAAAAAGCGCAGTTTGACCGAATGTCGGACGGCGAGAAGCAAATTGTTGCTGATATATTTGCGCACGGAGAGCGTATGCGTCAGCGTAAAGTTGCACTTGCTAAGAAGCTGGGCGTTGCAGGTAAGTTTTTTACCGATGCTTCGTTGGAGGGTCCGTACGCTCCGCTTAAACGCTTTGGGGGCTACGCTGGTGAGTTAAAATCGGGGCGTCTGGCTGAGGCAGAAAGGGCTGCGAACGCAACGGGTGCCACGAAGAAGCAGAAAGAACTTTACGAAAAGCTCAAGTCCGACAGAAACCATTACGTTATAAGTTTCTTTGACACGATGGGGTCAGCTAAACAATTTGTTGACCAGAATAAAAATAACTACGCGTTTTCACAGGCGTCGGAACGAGCGCCAAACTTAGACAGCGACCGCTTATCTAACCCAGAAGTGTACGAAAAGGTTATGGGGGCGCTAGCCGCCAGCACTGACGCATCTATGGACAGTGGCGCAAAGACAGCGTTCCGCGAAATGGTACGCGGCATGTACTTTCAGTCTATGGACGAGCGCAGTGCGCGTACGTCAGGAGCCAAACGTCTTAATCGTGCTGGCTACGAAGCAAACATGATGCGGTCGTTCTTGAGCCACGCAAACTCTGAGGCCAGCCTTATCGCACAGATGGAAAACGGCACCGAGGTTAACACAGCTTTTGCAGAAATAGAAAACCAAACCAAATTAGAAGAAAACGGTAATCTACGAGACCCAGATAAACAACGTGCGTTTGTTAGCATTGCGGGGCACTACAGAAATACGCTGACTCGTAACGAAACGCCGATTCAAGACCAAATCACTACGATGAACTCCGTCTACATGTTGCTGACCAGCGTGGGGTACCACCTGACAAACGCAACTCAGCCGATGATGGTCTCTGTCCCACGCATCGCTGGCGACTTTGGCAACTACGGCAGCGCTTGGAGCGCCATGTTCCGAGGCTATAAGTATTCTAGGGCCGCAGCCAAAATAGGGCTGAACATGGAGACCGAGATTGATCTTGAGAAGGTGCCACAAGAGTACCGTGCGCTGTTGAAGAACCTACAAGATCGTAATTTAATCGACCAAGGTATGGAAGAAGACGGGTCGTTCGACCGGTTTAACACAGGCTTCGAAGCCCTTAATCGCGCTTCTGACGTTTTGGGCACTGTGACGAGCAAGCTGTATAATGTCGCTAAGTTTGTAGAAGCCCAGAACCGTATTTCTACTGCCGTCGCCGCATACGATCTTGCGAGAGCTAATCCAACAAAGCTAGCGACGATGAGAATGACGCCCGAGCAGTACGCGACCGCCGTTGTCGAGGACACGCAAGGAAACTTCTCACAGCTAGATGCGCCGTTGCTGATCAAGTCACTGCCCAAGGTTGTCACTCAGTACCGCAAGTATCAGCTACTCATGGCTTGGCATTACGCTTCTGCGTACAAGCAAGTTAGGTGGGGTTCGCCTGAAGAAAAAGCAGCTGGCGCACGTATCCTTGCGTACTCTATCGGCCACGCCGCGATGGGTGCGGGGGCTACCGGTGTTCCACTTCTGACAACGGCCTTCTGGCTGGCAACGTTCCTCGGCGACGAAGACGAACCGCAGGATTTAGAGCGCTCTATTAAAGAAAAAATTGACGATGGTCCGTTGGGCCAAGCCCTGTCTCGTGGCGTATTCTCTACATTCGGCCTCGACCTAAGTACGAAGCTAAACCAAGCCAAGATATTCCACCCGTTACCCTACGTTGACTTTGAAGCTGGTGAGGAGGGTGCGCGTAACATCATCATGGGGGCAGTCGGACCTGCTGGTACAACCGGCGTCAACTTCTTCCGCGCAGCCGAATACTACGGGCAAGGCGACCTTCTAAAAGGCATTGAGTATTCGATGCCCAAGGGTATCCGATCAGTGGCAGAAAGCTACCGACTGGCAACAGACGGCATGACCACCAAGTCGGGCACCATCGTCGTAGACCCTAGAGAACTGGACGTTAGCAGTCTTCTCATTAACGCGATGGGTTTACCCGCCAGCGAGATCAATCGTCTCAAGTGGACGAAGCGCCAACAGTACGAGTTGGAGCAATATTTCAACAAAGAGAGTGGAAAGATACGCAGGAAGTACATCGAAGCTACGCGCAACAGAGACCGTGAGGGTCAAGCGGAGATGCGCAAAGAGTTTCGAGAACTGCAAAAAGCTAAGGATCGTGTGCGCCCATTCTTTAACGACGCTCCCGGTGCGTTGAAGCGCCAAAGCATAACTACGCTGCTACGAGCGCCACGAGCGAAAGATAAGTTAGAAAGGCGTGAGCAAGAAAAACTCCGTTAAGTTTTCTTCACCAGCCGCGATTTCTCCTCCCAGTACGCGGCCAACTGGACCCAGCAGGCGCTCTCCCCCTGTTGGGTCTTTTTTTGAGTGTGCCAATTTTGTGCCATA
>MDTB01218894.1_pt1 | contig 10252 bp, 1 predicted proteins | sample 811161 | NCBI WGS metagenome assembly MDTB01 (sample SAMN05326650, study PRJNA326480) | marine metagenome | isolation source: seawater | place: Mediterranean Sea | collected 2009
CTGTCGGTACTATCTATATGGCTGGAGTCCTTACTCTCAGCTCCCTGCCCACACTGCATTCGACGCTTTGAGTTGCTTGCCCCGCTACTCTTAGAAGAGCACGTAGGCTGGCGACAGGGGTGGGGGAAACCCGTTCACGCCCCGGATCGCGGGGCTAACTTGAGCGATTCCCCGGGGTCAATTGCCCTCTTACAAGGCATGTTCCCCCGCCTTCTCTCCGATACCACCCGTGCTTGGGGTCTCCCTCGCTCCAAGGTAGATGCTCTGAGTCTGGTGGCAGTGCAAGACATCGCAGTAGCTCTCAATGATTACAGTGCATGCCTCGCACAGCAGGGAGGGGTGGCTAGGGCTGGCGAGGCCGTAGTGGCCATGGTCAGTGCTCTCTCACTCCACTACACACAAGAAAGACTTTTGAACGTGGGTCTGGTCGCGCACAGCTACGACGTCAAGGCGAGCTTCCTCCTGTCAAGCGCCGTGATCGCAGCACAACAGGCGCAGCGGCATATTGAGTGGAAACAGGGTCTCCGCGGACCCTCGATGCTTAGAGGGCAAGACGAGCAGGCAATGGCTGTCCTCCGCAAAGCTGCGAGTCCTACCCACAATGCCATCGGGGACGGAAGGGGACACGTCGACGTACTCGATGAATATAGACGCCGCAAGCCCTTATCAATCGCTTTCTACTGCTACGAGTACGGGAATGCGTATTGGGGGCAGTGGGGACCGTCCTCTGCCGGCGGCATGGGCGGTTCCGAGGAGGCAGTGCTATACCTGTCCCAGCAATTAGCGCAGTTGGGTCATCACGTTGTCGTGTATGCTGACCCACCTGAGCAGGATTTGGCTCATCCAACCCCCGAGGGTGTGACTTGGAGGCACCACTCCCAGTATGATCAGGACAAGAAGGAGGACCTCTTCGTTAGTTGGCGTTACGGAATGAGCATGCAGCTGGGCGCCAAGAGTTCTAGGAGATATCTGTGGCTGCACGACTTGGTAGGAACGGAGAGCATGCCACCGCCAGATACGGTGGCTATCGATAACCTTCTCGTGCCAGGTGAGTTCCATAAACAGGATGTCCTAAGTCACCTCTTGAGTGTAGGCTGGAGCGCAGCCCAGGCAGAGGCTCTGGTCTATGTCATGCCCAATGCTGCTGTCGATTCCCGGATCCTCCCATTCATGGAGGGTAATAACGACAACCTCCACTTCGTGTACGGTAGCTCCCCTGTTCGTGGACTCGAGCACGTACTGGTGGTGTGGCCCCGGATACGCCAGGCGCTGTATGAGCAAGTAGGTCGATTGGCAACGCTGAGTGTGTACTATGGCTTTCCTCCTAAAGTGGTAGAGCAACTGCGTAAAAGCATGGGGTCGGATAAATTCGACTCTTTCTACACGAGAGTGACGGATCTGCTAAAGCAGCCCGGGGTTGCCTACTACGGGGCCGTGAGCCATGAGGTCTTGGCTACTGCCTACGCCAGTGCGGGCTTCCTCTTGTACCCCACACAGTACCCTGAGACGGGCTGCATCACAGTGCAAAAGGCTATGGCAAGTGGGGCTATACCTATCACGAGCAAGTACGTAACTTCAGTTCTCCCCTCCCTCACCGTCCCTCATGACATGGGCCCAAGCGTGCCTCTTCGCCCCGATATGGAGTACATGACTTGGCTTGAGACACACTGGATCCCAGCCGTCATTAAAGCTGCCACGACTGATAGTGTTCAGCTTGAGAACCACCGCGCCCGCATGAAAGGCGCGATAAGGCAGGAGTACACCTGGAGAGCGAGCGCAGAGAAGCTCGTGGAACTCGCATACAAAACATAATTGTTACAATGTTTACATGTATACAATGTAGCGAATTGTTACAACAGGCTCCCTCGATTGGAACTCATAGCTTTCGTCTTGTTTCAAAAATACGGTTTATGTAGGTAACTTGCCACACGGACAGACACACGAGAATGACGGACTCAAGCACGGTCCAGTAGAGCACCTCGCCGTTGATAGCATCCAAGCTTTCCTTGTGTAAATCCTCTCTCTGATTCATGAAGTTCTCGTGGTCCTTAATAAAGTCTAGACCTTGCTGCAGCGTGTCAAGCTCCACCAACAGAGAGTTGTAATTGCTGCTCCCGCCACCCTGCTGCTTGGCTAGGCCTACGTGAAAGTTGAACGCAATGGTAGAGGGAATAAACCCCGAGTTTGAGTCATTCTTGACACCATTGGTCAAGCACATGGTGTAGTCCCCTTTCATCACTGCATCGAATTGGAACGCCTCCCCCGATTCTTCACTCTTCTCCTCCACGTTGCCATCGTAAACCTTTTTATAGAACATCTGTTCATCGGGATGTGGACCAACTACTGAGATTTCAACAATGCTCTCCTCGTCGCTCAACACCTCGTACTTGCCCGTACATGTAGAGCCTGAAAGGGCAAATGCCTGGAAACATTGCGTCTCTCGGTCATATAGGGTGATAGTGTACGCGTACACACGCAAAGTGGTCAAAAATAATAATAAAAGGGTTGTAAGTGTCGAACACAATGATAAGATCATGCCAGTCTGGTGAGTACGTGAGCAAAAGCGACAATTACTTCCTCCTTCCCACCCCTCATGTCTTCTTACTGGTGATGTGTCGTTTAATCTTCCGTCGTGTTAGAGATATTACAATAAATTTATTTGCTTTCAATTCTTATCTGCGTGAGCGCTTATCCAGATGCGACATCCATAATCATGGCTACGCCAGCCAGCACCCACTTACCACTGCTGGTCTTGGTCTTGAGCTGCGCGCAGAACACAAAGGTGGGTCCGCGCATCTCGGTCTTGTATGTGGGGCACACATACACACCAGAGGAAACGTCGGCTTTATCAGCGGCAAGGGCTCGCACGTTGATAATGGGCATCTTAAAGAACATCTCCTTCGGCTTGGAACGATCTAGCAGCTGAGAGGACACGTCCCAACGCGCACCCTGCAGGTTAAGACCACTGATGTAGGCACCTTCGATGGACTTGCGGTCGATCTCATCCACCGATAGTTTCTTGGTGGGGTCCGTCCACGTCACGAGCTTATCCAGCTCCCACTTGTTGGCCTGAGCGGTCACCTGGCAGATGGCCGTGAGGAAGGACTGGGGGTTGACCATGCCCGACAACCAGGTTACCTTCGGAATCTCAGCGGGGTTGTTTTGCCACTCCTCAAGCTGAGCCAGCCTCAAGGTGAAGTCAAGAAGCCATGGGGTTAAAGCGCGCATAGAAGGCCACGCCCGTTTCTGCCAGGAAGCAGGAATCCTATCGAGGTACAGGCTATTCTTGAGCGCGTCCATGGCATCCGACATGGTCAGCTCGCCGGCGAATCCGAGTTTGAGTTCATTCAAGCTGCGGATGAGCTCAGACAGCAGGTTGTTGTGCACGTCCATCTCCTGGATAAACACGTTCTGATACGGACCCTGTTCCTCGAGCCCCCTGGCAATGTCCTCCGTGTCGAATTTCTTGTCAGCGTAGCGGTCGGCTATGTCGTTACACGCTTGCTCGGCGATGGCATCCGGTGACATGTATCCCTCTCCACCGCCGCTGTCGCGACTCTGCAGCTCCATGATGGTCTCCATAATGCGGTTGGACATGGTCGTTCGGAAGTCGATCTCAGCGTTCGGATGAAGGCCGAAGGCTACTGGAGTCTCCTGCGTGAGGCCAAGGTCAATGTGCTCCAGGTACTTGTCATAGCTGGTAGGTGGGGGGCATGTGAAGCTCATGTTCTTCTCCTCGTCGTTGTATGGGAACATTTCGGTCTCGTCGAGTAACTCGTCCTTCATGAAGAAGTCCAGATATGTGTTGCACATCAGACGATCGAAATCGTTGACAATGTGGCCACCGTACATGATTTCACCAAAAATGTATTTGAGATCATTCCAGGGGATCTTGCCTCCACCGCTGTTCTCCATGTAATTGGACAAGACTGTGCTACTGTCTCTCAAGTCGCCGATGGCGAAGGGGTACATCATGTTGAAGCCCATAGGGCCATACTGTTTCCTCTCGATCATGACGGCGTGGAAGTGGCACAAACCAAAGAGAATGCTCTTCATCTTGCTCTCTCCCTCCTCGAATGACTCCTTGTTCAGCGAGGCGAAAGCACGCTTGATGTTCGCCTTGAGGCCAGCGGGAGGCTCATTGGTAATCTTGATGCAACGGTTCAGCAATCCAATGGGGATGGCATTGCTCGCGTCCGAGGAAAGGAACAAACGGAACTTTTTGTTGGAGCCTTCGAGAGCGAAGTCATCGAGTTTCTTCTCTAACTCGGCCAGCCATCTGGGCATCAAGTGGACGTTGTTCAGAACAACCCAGTGTCCCTGTCGATGTGCCATCTCCAGATTGCGCATGGCTACGACGTCCTGGCCTTGTCCCATAGAAACTCCGTGGTAGGTCTCACCAGCTACAAATCCATACTTGACAGCCAGGTTATCCAGATCGCCCATGACGTTCGCACCAGGCGAAAGAATGAAGTAAATTGGAGTGGTAGGGCTGGAGTCCAGGTAGCTGTTGTCGAGCACGTCGAGTGCGGACAAGGAGGAGTCACAGTCGGCATAGGCGTTGCCACTAGGCAGCGTCTGGCGAATGAAGTCAGTCAGCGCAGTGGCAATGCGATCGGGGCGCAAACAGCGCACCACGAGCATTTTCTGGAATGGCAGTCGGTCCAGGCCGGCCCAGTCCAGGGGCAGCTTCTCCGACTCGGGGGTGATGTGGTTGTACCACTCCCTGAATCGGGGAGCGGCTTCCACCAAATCAGACGCGAACTTCGAGAATTCTTCCAAGTCCGAGAGGCACAGCACGCTCTCCCAGGCAGCGGTGGGCAACCAGGAGAGAGTGTTCTCCTCGCCTTGTCGACGGGGTGCGCGCAACAGGAACTGGAAGAGCGCATCGTTGATAAGATGGTCGTCGCCGAGGTTGCCTCGCTTCATCAGGTTGAAGGTCAGTTGCGCGAGGAAAATGAGCTTGTGGCGCACAAATAGGCCGCGGCTGGTCATCGTGTAGATGGTCAAACGCAGGCAGGCCTTTAGGTTTGCGACTCTCTGCTCTACCTTTTCGTCGGGAATAGCCCTCTCAATGGCGAAGAAGAAGTAGGTAACAAAGCTATCAAGGGAGTACTGATACATGTGGTCGATCGCGCATAGCTTGGTGAGCAAGAAATAGAGCATCGCTCCTTCGCTGGCAGCTGGACGATAAACTTCACGAGCGATGCCGATATCGATCTCTGTCTTCCTCCCCTTCTCCATGGCCGCCTCGATCTCGCGAGAAGTTGCTTTGGTAGCTTCAAGGCCCTCGATAAGCGGTACGTCGCTGAGAATGTCTTCGGGGGCATTTGCCAGACGCTCTAGCAGGTCGTCCTCTAGTTGCAACAGCTGGATCTTGTACATCTGCTTATTCGACTGCAACTCAGAGGAGGCCTCTTCGAGCTCGGGGCGCTCCTTGCCCACCACCTTGGCCAACAGCTGGTCCTCCAACCCTCGCTCGGTGGCGATGAAGTTGATCAATGTGCACTGGGCGGCGATCTCGGGCTTGTAGTGCGGGTTGCTAAGCTTAGTCTGCAGGTACAGCTTGAACTTCTTGTCGTACTCGACCTCCTCTCCGCCGAAGCGCAGGTACAAGGCGCGCCCCTTCTTGTAAATGGCTCTCGACAGAACGGGATCAAGTGTGGCGTCGATCTCCTCTCCCAGGTTCTCGATAATCACCACCTTTCCACCCGACAACGCCTGCTCGATCTTTCGCTGCCAGCCTTTCTGGTTGAGTTGGAACACCTCGAGTCCACCCTCAGAGCCCTCCTCCTTGCTGCGCAGCCACTTGATGCCCTGCACTTGAGGGTCAATTAGCAAGGGCCAGCGCTTGCAAGATGAGATGACGGCGCCATTCTCCAGGGAAATGCGGTCGGCAGGCAGACCTTCTGAAATCATCTTGGCGTCCTGGGCATCGTTCGACAGCATCTTCAGTGGATCAACCCCCTCTGTTATGGGTATCGCACGAGTGATGAGGTCTGGGAGCCAGGTGTCACGCCACAGGAATTCACGGTTATCTTGGTCGAAGGCGCCTACGTACGAAACAAAGCCAGCCGCAAGCATGCAGTCTCCGATGAGGGTGGTGCTCGCGTGGCGCAGCTTCTCGATCTCGCCACCCCACCGGACATTCTCGCTCTCCAAGCCGCCAACGAGGCGCTCAGCCAGGCCGAGCCTTTCTTGTCCAGCAGCGGCTTGCGCTTCCACCGCAGCCTTCTCCTCTGTGGCCTCCTTGAGCTTCTCTCCAAGAGCAGCGAGCTTCGCGTCACAAGCAGCCACGATGGCTTGTGCCGCGGCGAGAGACTCCTCAGCAGCCTTCTTACTAGCACGGGCAGCCTCAAGGGAGTCCATCAGCGGCTTCACCTTCACGTAGATACGGTTAAATTTGACGATGTTCACCACCCAGTTACACAGGTTGGCAGCAGCCATGGACTTGCCCTCCATGATCTTTGCATCAAAGATGTCCTGTGACATGATGGGCTCCAACTTGTGGATCTCATCTTCACTGATGTCTTCACCACGGAAGGCCACTAAGCGGCCCTTGAACTGATCGACATTGGCCATCATCTTCTTCGCGCGATCCCACTTGTGATTCTTGAACTCTTTTTCGACCAGAATAAGCACGGCAGCGGTGACCATGTCGACACCTCCAGGCGGATTCGCCAGATTCTTCAACTCCGTGAGCATGTTCTTAGACAGACAATCCACAGCAGCGGCAGCGGCCTCCATGGCAGGCTTCGCTTGTGAAAGCTCTTCCTCGGCCTGTGCCTCGATTTCAGCAGCAGCAGCACTAGCAGTTCCTGCCTTCTCTGCCTCAACATTCGCCTTTTCGTTCTGCACATCAGCATCGGCCTTCTCTACGCCAATCTCTTCAATGAGGACATTGGTGGCAACTTGCTTCTCCTCTACGAGAACCATCTGGTGAGTGAGGTCAATCTTCAGCTGGTCTACATCGTCGGCGGTCTTGCGGAGGGTAGAAAGGCCGACGTCGAGGCGATCGATCAACTTCGTCATGTATTCCCTCTTCTCGTCCAGCAGGTACTTGTAGAAGCTAATCAACTCCAAGTAGGACTTGGGTGTGACGTAGTTGAAACGGCCCTGGGAGTCCAAATACTTCTTACTACGATCAGTCACGCTCAGGTGCTCATCAGCCATGTGAATGGAAAGCTGATCCCGAAGCTCTGGGCTGGGTAACTCAACGTCGTCCAAGAACTTGGAGGCCACGCTGATCAGGGCATCACGAGGCCAGGGATGGAAGAAGTCGATGGCTGTATTGTAAATCAGGGCAGGGAATCTACGTGCGCGGACACGGAAAACATCTCCCACTGGCGAGAAGCACAAAACCACGTGCAGGTTAGTTCGCACGCGAGAAATGAAGAACTCCAACATGGCTTCCGGTAGATCAGGAATGCCCGCGGCCTTTGCCTCGTTGCGCAAGTTACCGATCATGCCATCCAGGTCCTCCTTCGGAAAAAGACCGGAAATCCACCCCGAGGCCAGAATACTGTTGATGTAGATCAGAAATTTCTCATCCACCACCTGGGTGTCGGTCATGAGAAAGACCATGGGGACTCCTTTCACTCCAGCGAGCTTGAACATCTCTCGGAAGCTCTCGAGCAGGTCGTCGACTTTGAAGGAACCAGTGACCTGGAGCTGCTTGACCTCAAAGCCGCTGATGAAGGCAGCAAGACGCGACAAGGACTGCTTACCACTGCCACCTACACCGATGAGCATAGCGTTGCCAGCAGGATTGCTGATGATACGGCTGATTCTGGTGATATGCTCGGCAGCCTGCTCGAATAGAACAAGGTCCATCATGGCGTTGTTCTCGTTGTACTCGAGGAGTTTGTTGTCTACCACACTCTTCAAATGTTCTGTGGATGGCACGGGCAAGTAGGCTCCGGTGGCGCTGTTCGCCCATTGCGTATAGATGATGACCTCCTTCTTGTACTCATCGTACTGCTGACCAAGGAACTTCTTCATGTTATCCTTCACCAAGTTGTCGTAAACTTCGAACTCATCGATGGTGAAGAAGCGATCGCTGATCACGCGAGAGAACTCGTGGATCCAGAGCTTGTACATATCCTCAGGCTTTTCGTAATCGGAGTTCTTGGACATACAGAGGCCCTGGAAGATGTTGGTCAACTCACGCAGGTTCCAGTTATACGTGAACTTGACGGCAGACGGAAGGAACTTATGTATGATATCCTCGTACAGGTGCAAGGAGCACTCCACGATGCTGTGACACGCATCGACAACCTTATCTTGCCAGCCCATGACGTGTCCACTGAGCAAGGAAAAGAAGATCGTGTGCAAGTCTTGCTTCGAAGGCATAAGGCACGCAAAGGTGGCAAATAGACGCTGCGCGCGCTCACAGATAGTGAAGCTGCCCGCGGTAGGGTTCATGGCGCCAATGTACTGGATATCAACAAGCTCTTTCCGGAGCCCTAAATCCTCTCTGTCGAAGATGGTGCCGTAGGCCATATGCTGGGTCAGCAAGGCAATGCTGTTCTGTGTTCCGTACGTCTCGATGTATGGCAAGTTCATGTCGTCGATGAAGACGATGAGGCGCTTGGAGGCAGGAGGGCCATAGCGGCGACCAGAGCGCTTGTCAATAGGCAGCTCAAGGTCAGCTTGGAGGCTCTTAGAGTCGGTGAAGTACGACATATTGATGGTGTTGGTGAAGAAGCCGTCAGCGTCCTTGTCCAACGAATTCAAGTACTGGTGAATCATACTTGTCTTGCCGCTGCCACTACCCACAAGCATCACATGATGCCCCTTGCGCTGCAGTAGATTCATTAGGTAAGTCATGCGCACTGTGTCAGAGGTAGGCACAAACAGTTGCGTGAAAGGGGTCTCTCCAGGCCCACCACCGATAGGGATGGGTGTGTAAGACGGCACGCGGGTGCTCCACTCCACCCATGCATCCTCCTCGAAATCCCACACGTAATCGAAGCACTGCGCCTCCTTGGGGAAGCGATTAGCGAACAAGATGGCCGTTTCATCGCTAAATTTCTTGCGGTAGTCGCCTGATTTATCTACGATCATAGGGCCTCCAAATGCCCACATCAATGCAAAGATGAAGACATTCTCCACGATTTCGGTGCTCTTCTTGTCGAAGGGGATCTGCTCCATCAGACCCTCCAGAATGTACATGATGGTGCTGATCTTGTTGAGGAGATACATGGGCGTACACTCCACGTAATTTCGCCTCACTAGCTCGGTCATAGGCTCAAGGTACTTATCAAAGAACCCGATCAAGAGGGCCTTATCAGAGCCGTTAGGATCCAAGCCATCGTTCTCGCGCTTGGTCAGAAACGATTCCATGAAGGGCCTCCATCCGACGTCCGTCTCATTGATGTACAAGATACCAGCACGTGACACCGTAGCAGGAGTCGCGTTCTTAAGGGAGTTGATCTCAAACACCATGCGCATCGCCGCACTGAGGGGGATTCGCTCATTGGACACCAAGGTTAACACCTTGTTGTCGTCCATCACCGTGTTCATCGACTCGATCCAGATAGCGTCGATATCGCCATCGAGCACCACCCATTTGTACGTCTGATAATCATGGAAGCCTTGCTCGCCGATGTTTTTGGACATACCTCTCATAATAATAGATAGTACGCCGTCCTTCCAGTCCTTGGCAAGTGTCATGAACCCGTAGAGCTCATCCCCTGTGACACTCTTTGGGTTAACGGGCTCGTACACGCACGTCTTCTTGGGCTTGTACTCGTCCTTCTCGACATCCCAGTTGTGAGCAGCCACCAGAGCCCTCCAAATGCAGGTTTTGCCGCAGCCAGTGGGGCCAAGGAGCATCACAGAGTGACGCACGTCGAGAAGCTCCTGAAACTGAAGGACCTTGAGAACGAACATCTCGTCCGGCTGGAGCTTGAGATCCACTGTGACCTTCTTCACGACAGACTTAAGATCTTCATTCACCAGGCGCTCGGCTTCCATGCCCATGAAAAGATCGGCAATGAGACGCAAGAAGATGGGTGTGTCTTGGGCAGGAATCTTGGGCGTATTGAAGTCACGAAGAGCGCGCATTAATAGCTCGTCCTCGCCCTTCTCGGGTTCGCCTCTCTTCAGGGCTCCGGCAACACGCAATACAGACTTGACTGCACGCAGACCCCAATCGTAGTGAGCCTGTTTGGAGAGGAGCTCCGAAGAAAGCTCGTACAAAGTCACGAACTTGACGGACAAAATACGTGCACCCTGGAACCCTTCAGAC
>MDTB01230327.1_pt1 | contig 10252 bp, 14 predicted proteins | sample 811161 | NCBI WGS metagenome assembly MDTB01 (sample SAMN05326650, study PRJNA326480) | marine metagenome | isolation source: seawater | place: Mediterranean Sea | collected 2009
ATGGGGAAGAAAAACTGTACTCATTTGAATAACTGAATTAAGAAGGATATCCATACCAAAATTCCAGTCGTCCTCATCAACTTCATCAACAGTTCCAACAACTGATAAACCTGCATTATTGAAAACAATATCAATATTGTTATGCTGATCAACTATCTTATCTGGTAATTCCTTAACTTTATCTCTATCACTTATATCAAAGGCATGAGTGCTAATGGAAACATTCTTATTCTTTAAAAGAGCTGCTGTTTCATTTAAGGATTCTTCATTCCAGTCAACTAATGCTAAGTTACAACCTTCATCAGCTAATTGCTTGGCTAAAGCCCTACCAATCCCAGAACCAGCACCACTTATGAGAGCTACTTTATTCTGAAAGTTTTGCATAAATTTTTTTTAAAAAATTTTATGTTTTCCAATAAGAATTTCATAGAACATTCTATAGTCACCAATTAGACTAAAGAAAGGATATGTAAAAGTAGCAGGTTTATTTTTTTCAATAAAAAAGTGTCCAAACCAAGCAAAGCCATATCCTGCAAGCAGAGCAAAAAGAAGGTTTAAAGGATTTAGAGTTAAAACTAGTCTAACTAAAAAAAATATTGAAAAGCATGTTCCAATAAAGTGTACTAGTTTAGTTTTTTTATCTTTATGCTCGTCAAGATAATAAGGATAAAATTCTTTAAATGTTTTAAATTTTTTCACTTGAAAAACACCCATAATAAATTTGATAGTAAAACCATCATAGTAAGAACAACACTGACAGTGTGAAGTCTTTTAAAAGCATTATCATTTCCTTCATCCCTAGCTCTATTAGTCATGGGCACTATGTAGTAACAAATTAGCATGGATAGTAAAGAGCCAAAAAAAATAATCAAGCCCAATGTATTAGATGAAATAAGAGATAAAACAAATCCTACCAAAGACAATACAGCAACAAACATAAAAAGCTTTGGAAAGATTGTTCTTAAAAAAGGTCCAGCATCACCCAAGCTCAAAACTTTAAAAACTGATGGAGCAATAATTGCTGTTTGAAAAAGTATTACACCAGAGATTAAACCTGAAAGTAAAATTTGTAAGCTAACTAACATATTTGTATTTTATATTATTTAATCAATATCTATAGCAAATTGTTTAAGAATGCTCATATCAATTAATTTTGTTACTTTCTTATTGGTTCTTTTCAAAAAGATTTTTGGAGCACAATTATTTTCATATGCTTCTTGCCAACGCAATGCACATACGCACCATGAGTCGCCCTCTTTTAAACCAGGAAAATTAAACTCTTGTCTCGGAGTGCTCAAATCATTCCCCATAGATAATGAAAAATCTAAAAAATTGTTATCAATTAAACAACAAACTATATGAAGACCGTGATCATGTTCATTAGTATTACAAAAACCATCTCTGAAGAATCCAGTAAGTGGATCAGAGCAACACTCATTGAGTGGCTCATCAAACACATTAAATTGCTTCATTATTAATTTTGAGGTAATTCGTTAATTATGATCAGAAGATGATAGCTGTTCAGCTGTATCAATTATTGAATCTTTTGCTGAAATATACTCCCAGTCAAATAAAGACTTTGCTAATGATTTATCAGTATCAACTCTTTTACTAAGCGATTTTGTTACACCTGAAAGCTCTTTGATAAATAGTGCTAAAAACTTCACTAGCCAGTTTGGCATTTGTTTTGTAGGAGACTTCTTAAACCCGGCATCATTTAAAATTCTGCCAACATCTACAAAAAACATCTCTGACTCACTTACTATGATTCTTTTATCATTAGTTGAGCTATTTAACATTGAAAAAATGTGAGCCTTTGCAACATCTCTAACATCGACATAACCCATATGGGTTGCTGGACAAGCAGGAAGCTCTCCATTTATCAACTTGGAAACTAATGAGTTTGAAGTGCCCATATCACTTGTTAGCATTGGACCAAAGACGCCTACTGGATTAATAACAGTAAAATCAAATTTATTATCGGCATCAAGCTTATCTACAAATTCCCAGGCCTCCCTCTCAGCTAAAGTTTTACTTTTTGCATAAGGTGTAATACCTGAATCTTCTCCTGTATTTGACCAATCAGACTCATCAAAGATTTTTTCACTTTCATGGCCATATGCAACAGCAGCAACTGATGATGTAAGAACGACTTTTTTTACATCAGCTTTAGAACATGCATTTAAAACTCTTAAAGTTCCATCAACAGCTGGTCTAATTAAAACATCTTCATCACTTGGGACTTCTAAGATAAATGGTGATGCAACATGAAGAACATAATCACAACCATCTACTGCCGCATCCCATCCTTTGTCTTCTAGAAGATCGCAAATATGAAACTCAAGATTTAGATCTAAGTTAGGATATTTATCCATAGCTTTATTAATCTCATCTTTTCTAGACTCCGATCGAATCGTTGTTCTAACCATGAAACCTTTTTTGAGAAGTTGATCAATACAATGTAAAGCTATAAATCCAGATCCACCGGTTACCAGTACTTTTTCCATATAAGCCTCTTTTATTTATTGCTTAAGTTTTTTAGATCAAAATACAAATACCCTGCACCAAATACAATAAAAGCTCCAAAGAAATATAAAGCTAATGTTTGAGCAGTTTCCATATCAAGCCTTTCGGTTTGATATAAAAAAAGGATCACAGATGTTGAAAATCCAAGAATGACTAAAACAATGGTTGCTATTAATTTATTTTTATTCATAAATAATTGTTATTTATTATAATAAAACTATGACTAGTTCATCTACCCTATTTCCTAAAATTTATCCATTTAATAAAGGTTTTTATTCTGTAGATGGTCACAATATCTACTATGAAGAATGTGGTAATCCAGATGGTAAACCTGCTGTTTTCCTCCATGGCGGGCCCGGAGGTGGTGGGGAAAAAGCTGCATAAATCCTTTATATCATCAATTAATTTTTAAATACCTATATAATCAACCAATCTATAACTGGACAAAATCTCACTGTTGATGGTGGATTGACTTTAAACTGATGCAAAAAGATATTTCTCTCTCCCAATCTGATATTGATAGAATAATTGAAATGGCTTGGGAAGATAGAACTACTTTTGATGCTATTGAATCTCAATATGGTCTTAAAGAGCAAAAGGTGAAGGAATTAATGAGGGAACATTTAAAAACTTCCTCATATAGGTTGTGGAGAAAAAGAGTTCATGGAAGAAAAACCAAGCACCTCTCTAAAAGAGATTTCACAATAGGTAGGCATAAATCTTATGATCAAAATAAGCTTTAAATTTTTATTAGCCCTCTCCATCATGTCTTCATATTTGATTGCAAATGACTTTAAAGCTAAAGCAAAATTTAAACCACAGTATCCTAAATCAGCTTTTGTAAAAAGAATAAGTGGATATGTCGTTGTTGAATTTGTAATAAATGAAAAAGGTCGGACAGAAAATCAATTTATTTCATCAGCAAAATGTTTTAATTTAGTTGATAAGAATGGAGACTATTACTGGTATGACTTCCAAAATGAAGAAATTGGAGATGCTTATGATTGTAAATGGTTTGACTTTAAGGCATTAAAAGCATCAAAACAGCTCATATACGAAAACTATATCGGAAAACCTATAGATCATTCATATAAGTACAACTTTAAACATTGGAGTCTTATTAAGGTTGACAGCGTAATTGATCTTGAAAGTGGTGATTTTGTTTTAAAATAAAATATGTCAAAATTCATTTATGTACTCTAATTATTTTATAGCTGCGTGCCAGATATTTCTTTTAATTGCTCTCTTATTTTTTGGGTTGGAGTATTTTCTTTTAGGTTTAGGTTGTTTTGTGATGGGCTTTAGCTTTTTTTCATTAGTAAATAATCAATCAGGCTCTAAAGGAATTACTGAACCTTACAAAGGAAAAAGTGGTAAAACCTATACCGCAAAACAAGATAGAGAAGATCATATAGTTTAATTTATACTGTTTTAGTGAAACACATAGATAATTAAAGAAAACAAAGTTCCAATTCTTTTTAGATTAAACGTAATTTCACATATGTTAAAATCATACAAATGATATATATAGTTCTAACAACAATGTTAATGTACTTGTTGCATCTAGCACTTCCAAAAATACTTACCTATAAAAATCATCGCGATTTTTCATCTATCCAAGTTCGTTTAGCTAGAGATCCTAATATCCCTAGTTATATTGAAAGAATGTACTCGGCAACACGTAATTTACAAGAAAGTTTACCCATTTTTTTTGCATGTGCGGTGCTATCGATTGTTATGGGTGAAGATTCAACTATCTACGGACTTTTATGGGTAATATTTAGAATAGTTTATTTCATTTGTTATGCTAACAAATTAAATCCCTACAGGACTATTGCTTGGCTTGGATCAGTAATTTGCTTGATCTTAATGGCATTAAATTTAATTTAATTTAATTTAATTTAATTTAATTTAATAAAGATTCTAGCGCTTCTCTTACCAGCTTATTAGGAACTTCTTTCTTATCAATATTTAAACCATCTCTTAAATACTTATTTTCACTTAAAGCTAAATCAATGCCTTTATTTGTTAACTCATGAACATAACTGATTGTTGCTCGATTTAGTGCATTACTAGCTGTCAGAGGAACTGCACCAGGCATATTTGTCACACAATAATGAACAATACCTTTATGTATAAATGTAGGATCATCATGTGTTGTAGGCGAGGATGTTTCAAAGCAACCACCCTGATCAATAGAAATGTCTACCATAACTGTTCCAGGATTTACTAAATCAAGCATGGTATCAGTAACTACTTGTGGTGCATTTTTACCAAGTGAGTAAACAGACCCAAGGATTAAATCCGAATTTTTTATAGATTCAGCAATTGAATCTGGAGTGGAAACAATATAGTTTATTTTTTTATCTCCATACTTTGATTTTAATTCATTTAATCTTTCTTCAGATAAATCTATTAAGTTAACTTCTACACCATTATTAACAGCTTTTTGTAAGGATTCCTCGCCTGCAACACCGCATCCAATAATAGTTACTAAACCTAAATCAACTCCATCCAATTCGCCTATAAGAACACCCCTTCCCTTATTTTGTTTTAATAAAAAATAATTGCCTACATTAAAAGCTATTTGCCCAGCAATTGCGCTCATTGGTGCAAGAAGTGGAAACGTATTATTTGGACTGGTTACTGTTTCATAGGCAATACCTCTAACACCAGTATCTATGAGTTTCTTAGCTAATAAAGGATTTCCAGCAAGGTGAAGATAAGTAAAAAGTGTAGTATCTGAATTTAAATATTGAAATTCAGACTCCATTGGCTCTTTGACTTTTACAATCAACTCAGATTTTTCATAAACTTCGGCAGCTGTATTTAGAATTTTTGCTCCAGCCGCCTCATATTTTTCATTTATGAAGCCTATTTCTCTTCCACAATTATTTTCTACAACAACATCATGGCCATTTGCAGTTATTTCTGAAACAGATTCAGGTGTTAAGCCTACGCGGTGTTCATTATTTTTGATCTCTTTTGGAAGTCCTACAATCATACTATGAGGCCTTTTTTAGTTAGATCATCCATGGTCAGCTTGAGTGAATGTTCTACTATGTCAAACATATCATTTATTTGAGGATCAGTAATAATCAATGGTGGACAAAAAGCTATAACATCGCCTATTGCTCTAACAATCAAACCATTATCTTTTGCATGTTCGGCAAAAATCTTACCAGCAACTCCCTTTTTTTCGAATACTTTATTAGAGTTCTTCTCTGAAACAAACTCCATAGCTCCAATAAGACCAACTCCCCTTGTGTTGCCTACAAGATCGTATTGATTGCATTTTTTTAATCTTTCTTTGAAAGTTGAACTAACCTTATTTACATGATCCAACATATTTTCACGCTCATATATTTCTAGAGTTTTGACAGCTACAGCACATGCAACCGGATGGCCTGAATAAGTATACCCGTGACCAAAAATTCCAAGTTCATCACTTTTCTTGGCAATAATGTCGTAGCAGTCATCTGAGATGATTACAGCACTTATTGGAAGATAAGATGAAGAGAGGGCCTTTGCAACAGTTATTGAAACAGGTTTCATACCAAAAGTTTCAGCTCCCCATACATTGCCTGTCCTACCAAAACCACAAATTACCTCGTCATCAATTAATGGAATTTCATATTTATCAAGAATAGGTTGAATTGTTTCAAAATAATTCTTAGGTGGAATAATTACACCTCCAGCACCCATTAATGGTTCAGCAAACATTGCTGCAATAGTTTCTGGATCTTCTTTATTAATGTGGTCCTCTAAATCCTTACCCAATCTTTCAACAAAAGACTCTTCTGATTCACCTGAATGTTTGTTCATGAAGTAATGTGGTGACATTGCATGAGAAAAATTATTTTGAGGTAAATCAAAGTTTCCATGAATTGTTGGGAGTCCAGTTAAAGAGGAAGTTGCTAAAGTAACACCATGGTAGGCCTGAACACGTGAAAGAAATTTCTTTTTCTTGGTTTTCCCAAGTGCATTGTTTATGTACCAAAATAATTTTATTTGCGTATCGTTTGCATCAGAACCAGAGCTTCCAAAAAAAACTTTTGCTTTATCAAATGGAGATAGTTCAACTAATGTTTCTGCAAGCTCAATTGCTGGCTCGTGACTTTTAGAAGCAAAAAGATTTCCATAAGGAAATTTCTTAAATTGCTCCATAGCAGCATCAGCTAACTCCTGATTGCCGTGCCCTAATGCATTGCACCATAGGCCAGCCATTCCCTCTATATATTTATTGCCATCTGTATCATAAACATAAATACCCTCTCCTCTCTCTAATATAAATGGACCGGAATCTTGATGTGCAATTAAATTTGTATTTGGATGAAAGAGAAAATCTTTATCTTTTTTAGATAATTTTTCTGTGAGACTGTTTGGTCTAGACAATTTTATTTCCCTTTAATAGTGTAAGTGAATTATACATAATTTATACTTATCAAGAACACAAATAAACCATGAAAATTCTTCTTTATTCATTCCTTTTGATAGCTTTTGTATTATCTATATTTTTAATTCCAAAGGCCTTAAGAGTTCACAAAGTAAAAACTTTATATGATAAAGATAAAATCATTTACAACTTTGTAAATATGGACAAAATATTTCCTTCAAGAAGTATTAAGGCCTCGAATAACCCAGAACCAATCAAAAGAAATATTCAGATATTACCGGAAGTCTTTTCCTTTGAGGGAGAAGAAAAAAATCTCCAAGAATATTTAGATTATTTCTTGTCTGATGGGATGATAGTTATTCATCGAGATGAAGTAGTTTATGAAAACTATTGGCTTGGCAATAATGAATCTAAAAAACATATTTCTTGGTCTGTAGCTAAATCATTTATATCTGCTTTAGTAGGCATAGCATTTGAAGAAGGGTTAATAGATTCTTTGGATGATCCAATAACTAAATATCTAGCTGATTTTAAAAATACAGGATATGAAGGTGTGTCTATAAAGGATATTCTTCAGATGTCTGCTGGTGTTCTTTTTAATGAGGATTATGCAGATTATAATTCTGATATAAATAGATTTGGTCGAGCTATTGCTACAGGCACATCTATGCGTAATTTTTCTAAAACTTTAGTAAGGGAAAAAGAGCCTGGAACCTATATGCATTATGTAAGTATAAATACTCAGATTCTTGGTTTTCTTCTTCAACAAATTACAAATAAAACAATCTCGGAATACCTATATGAAAAAATTTGGGATCCTTTGGGTATGGAAGATTCTGCATATTTTATTTTAGATGATGCGGGTGATGAGCTGGCATTAGGCGGCCTAAATGCTAGCTTAAGAGACTATGCAAAGTTCGGTCTTTTGTATCTTCAAAAAGGAAGATGGAATAATACGCAGATCCTCTCTGAGAAATGGATAGAAAATTCTTATAATACTGACGCAGCACACCTTGTTCCGGGAATAAGAGAAACATCCTCCAATCCATGGGGCTATGGTTTTCAATGGTGGGTGCCAGGCTTCCCAGATACTGATTACACTGCATCAGGTGTATATAATCAATATATATACATAGATCCAAAATCTGAAATAGTTATTGCGAAAACTTCATCAAATTATAAATACACATCGGAATTACAAATGTCGAAGGATATGCACATGGCTATGTTTAGATCTATAGCTCAACATATTAATTCCAGTAATTAGAATGATAAAACAAAACTATGATGCTGTTATCATTGGTGGTGGGCACAATGGATTGGTCTGCTCGTTTTACCTCGCCAATGCTGGTCTAAAAGTTAAAGTTCTTGAAAGAAGAAATATAGTTGGAGGAGCTGCAGTAACAGAAGAGTTTCATCCAGGCTTTAGAAATTCAACTGCTAGCTATACAGTTAGCTTACTAAATCCAACTGTTATTAAAGACATGCAGTTAAAAGAAAATGGCCTTGAAATCATCAAAAGACCAATTTCTAATTTCCTGCCTATCAATGATACTGATTATTTAAAAGTTGGAGGATCGCTTGAATCTACTCAGAAGGAATTCCAAAAGTTTTCAAATCATGATGCAAATGTTCTTCCTGAATATTATAGACGCATAGAAAATGTTGCAGATGTTCTAAGAGATTTAACAACCAAAACACCTCTTAATCTGAAGGGTGGATATTTTAATATTGCAAAAACAATTTTTGATCTTGTTCCAATTGCAAGGAAGACAAATGAGCTTCAAGAAGATCTATTTAATTTATTTACAAAAAGTGCAAAAGATTTTTTAGATGCATGGTTTGAAAATGATCATGTAAAAGCCTGTTTTGGATTTGACTCAATAGTTGGAAATTATGCGAGCCCAGAAACACCTGGTTCAGCTTATGTTCTTCTTCATCATGTATTTGGAGAAGTTGATGGCGAAAAAGGAGCATGGGGACATGCGTTAGGAGGAATGGGATCTATTACCCAGCTAATGAAAACTGCATGTGAAGCTAAAGGCGTAGAAATTTCTACAAATGCATCCGTAGAAAGCGTGATTATTGAGAACAATAATGCAAAAGGAGTTATGTTAGAGGATGGAAAAAAAATATTTGCGAACAAAGTTATTTCAAACCTTAATCCAAAACTATTGTTTAAAAAGCTGGTTAGTGAGTCAGATGTGGACCCGGACTATCTTAGAAAGATATTGAATTATAAATGTGGTTCAGGAACATTCAGAATGAATGTTGCTCTTTCAGAACTTCCTAACTTTAGCTGCCTTCCTGGTAAAGAAGTTAGCGAACATCATAAATCAGGAATAGTAATAGCTCCATCCTTAACTTATATGGATCAGGCATTCACTGATGCTAAACAATATGGGTGGTCTAAAAATCCTATTGTTGAAATGCTCATACCATCTACTGTTGATGACTCACTTGCGCCTGAGGGTAAACATGTTGCTTCATTGTTTTGTCAACAATTTGCACCAAAACTTCCTGATAATAAATCTTGGCATGATGAGAAAAATAATGCAGCAGATACAATTATTGAAACTGTTAATCGTTTTGCCCCAAATTTTAAGGAATCGGTTTTAGGAAGATCTATTCTATCTCCACTGGATCTCGAAGAAAAACTTGGACTTATAGGTGGTGACATAATGCATGGAGTTATGTCCCTTGACCAAATGTGGGCTGCTAGACCTGTTTTTAATTATGGTGATTATAAAACTCCAGTTAAAAATCTTTTTATTTGTGGCTCAGGAACTCATCCCGGTGGAGGTGTTACAGGTCTTCCTGGGAAAAACTCTTCTAGAGAAATTCTTAAGGCATAAAAAAACCCAGGACAAGCCTGGGTCTTTTTCAGAAATCTTAAATTAAGAATCTGATACTGCTGCTGCCCAAATTACAACACCGAATGCAGTCTTATTAACTAAGTCTGCTAAGTTGTAAATAATGTTCAGTGCTTCAGAACTACCCATTAAATAACCGATAGGATAAATAGCCCAACCTACAAGAACAATCATTCTAATAGATTTAAAAGCCATTTGTGAGGCCGCATTTCCACTTGATGCATTAACGTTGGCAGCTTCGCCAGCGAAGATCAAGTAAATAATGTAAGCCCAACCGATCATACCAATTGCGAATGCAGGAATTTTTTCCATGTATCCAGCTTCACCCAAGTATCCACCGACTAACATAACCAGTGAACCAACAAGAAGTTTCCAGAATAAGCCTGCGCTTACGCTAGTAACAGCTGCTAGGATGAGGTAGAACTCCACTATTTGAAGTGGAACAGTAATCAACCAG
>MDTB01243193.1_pt1 | contig 10252 bp, 5 predicted proteins | sample 811161 | NCBI WGS metagenome assembly MDTB01 (sample SAMN05326650, study PRJNA326480) | marine metagenome | isolation source: seawater | place: Mediterranean Sea | collected 2009
CTGAGCCAGGTGCAGCAGCGAAGATGTTAAAAACTTACGCAAAAAACTTTGAAGCTCTTGAGATCAAAGCTTTGGTTGTGGAAGGGCAGCTTCTAGATGGATCACAAATTGATGTTCTTGCATCACTACCATCTCGTGAAGAAGCATTAACTCTTATTGCCGCGTTGCTTCAAGCACCTATAGGTAAATTTGCATCACTTCTTAATGAAGTCCCAAGCAAGTTAGCCAGGGTTCTTAATGCAGTTCGAGACAACAAACAGGCTAACGCCTAAATCTAGGAGAAAAAAATGGCAATATCTAAAGATGATATTTTAAGTGCAATAGAAGAAATGTCTGTAATGGACCTAGTTGAATTAATTTCAGCAATTGAGGAAAAGTTTGGTGTAACTGCAGCTGCTGCGGTTGCTGCTGCGCCTGCCGCTTCCGGTGGTGGAGATTCCGGTGAAGCTGCTGAGGAAAAAGATGACTTTGATGTAGTGTTAACCGCTGCTGGAGATCAAAAAGTTCAAGTAATTAAAGCTGTTCGTGGCATTACTGGTCTTGGCTTAAAAGAAGCTAAAGATCTAGTTGATGGTGCTCCCAATACGCTTAAAGAGGCTGTGAAGAAAGCCGATGCTGAGGAAATGCTTAAGCAACTTACTGAAGCAGGAGCAACAGCAGAACTTAAATAATCTTTAATTTAAATTTTTACAGGGCAACATATGTCATATAGTTATACAGAAAAAAGAAGAATCAGAAAAAACTTTGGCAGGCTTCCAAAAGTTATGGAACTTCCCAAACTAGTTGAGACCCAACTTGAATCCTATTCACAATTCTTGCAACAGAATATTGCAGCAGAAGATAGGGAAAATAAAGGTCTCGAAGAAGTTTTTCAAACTCTTTTTCCTATAACTAGTGTTTCTGGTAATGCTGCCCTTGAATATGTTTCATATCAGCTAGGAAAACCTGGGTATACAGTTCAAGAATGTCTTATTCAGGGTTTAAGCTATTCTGCACCTCTTCGCATTGTTGTTCGATTGGTAATCTATGATAGAGACACTAATTTTCAGGAAGTAAAAGATGTTAAGGAAGGAGAAGTTTTCATGGTAGAAGTTCCTTTGATGACTGAAAATGGTTCATTTGTTATTAACGGTACAGAGAGGGTTGTAGTTAATCAGTTACATAGGTCACCTGGAGTATTTTTTGATCATGATAAGGGCAAAACTCATTCATCTGGAAAGGTTCTATATTCAGCGAGAATTATTCCCTATAGAGGATCATGGCTAGATTTTGAATTTGATCCAAAGGATAACCTCTATTGTCGAATTGATAGAAGAAGAAAAATTCCCGCTACTATTGTATTGAAAGCCATGGATATGGGCACAGAGGAGATACTTCAGCAATTCTATGAAGTTGATACAGTCCAAGTTGAAAAATCTGGTATTAGTATAGAGTTAATTCCATCTAGACTCAGAGGTCAAACACTTCCGGTAGATTTAAAAATCAAATCTAAGGTTGTTGTCGAGGCAAATAAGAGAATCACTGCAAGACATGTTCGTGAACTTGAACAAGCGAAAATGACCTCATTAAAAGTTGAGGACGATTTTTTGCTTGGCAAGGTTCTTGCAAAAGATATTTTCAATCGAGAGACTGGAGAATTACTCGTGCTAGCTAATACTGAAGTTGATGAATCAGTTATAGAGTCAATTAGGGAATTTAATATAGCTGAAGTTCATACTTTGTATATCAATGAGTTAGACAAAGGTCCCTATATTTCAACTACACTTAGAGCTGATACTACGTCAAATAGATTAGAGGCTCTCGTTGAAATCTATAGAATGATGAGACCAGGTGAACCACCAACTAAAGATTCAGCAGAACAATTATTTCAGAATCTATTTTTTAATCATGAGCGTTACGATCTTTCTGAGGTTGGACGAATGAAATTCAATAGAAGACTGAAGGTTGACTCTAAGAAAGATATCCCTGGTATTTTAGATCTCGATGATATTTTATCAGTTATGAAGGGTATCGTTAACATAAGAGATGGACATGATACTGTTGATGATATAGATCATCTTGGTAATAGAAGAGTTCGTTCTGTTGGAGAAATGACAGCAAATCAATTTAGGGTAGGTTTGATTCGTGTAGAAAGAGCTGTAAGAGAGAGATTGAGTATGGCGGAAGCTGATGAGCTTGGACCACAAGATCTCATTAATGCAAAGCCTGTTACTGCAGCAATTAAAGAGTTTTTTGGCTCTAGTCAATTATCCCAGTTTATGGATCAGAATAATCCTTTATCGGAAATTACGCATAAGCGAAGAGTATCAGCTCTTGGGCCAGGAGGATTAACAAGAGAAAGAGCGGGTTTTGAGGTAAGAGATGTTCATCCCACTCATTACGGTAGATTATGTCCAATTGAAACTCCTGAGGGGCCAAATATTGGGTTAATTAATTCCTTTGCTTGCTATTCCAGAACAAATGATTTTGGCTTTATAGAAAGTCCATATAGGAAAGTTTTAAAAGGCAAGGTGACTAACGATATTATTTTTCTTTCTGCTATAGACGAAGGCGAGCATATTATTGCTCAAGCTAATGCAGTTCTAGATAAATCAGGTAAGTTTTTAGATGATCTGGTACCAGTAAGACATAATGGTGACTCTGCTTTAATGAGCCCAGAAAGAATTGATCTTATGGATGTTGCACCACAGCAAGTTGTTTCAGTTGCTGCTTCTTTAATACCTTTTCTAGAACATGATGATGCAAACAGAGCGCTTATGGGTTCAAATATGATGCGTCAAGCTGTTCCGGTCCTTAAGCCAGAAAAGCCTTTGGTGGGAACTGGTTTTGAAACCATTGTTGCGAGTGATTCAGGAGTTTGTGTTGTAGCAAAAAATAATGGAATTGTTGAGAATGTTGACGCTGCAAGAATAGTTGTGAGAGTTACAGATTCTAAAAATTCAAATAATGCAGTTGATATTTACAATCTTACAAAATTCACAAGATCGAATCAAAATACTTGTATTAATCAAAGACCCTTGGTCTCTGTTGGCGACAAAGTAAAAATAGGAGATGTTCTTGCGGATGGTCCTTCAATAGATAATGGTGAATTAGCATTGGGTCAAAATATTCGAATCGCATTTATGCCATGGAATGGGTATAACTTTGAGGACTCAATTTTAATGTCTGAAAAGGTTTCAAGAGAAGATAGATTTACGTCTATTCATATTCAAGAGCTTACTTGTATATCAAGAGATACAAAGCTTGGTTCAGAAGAAATTACAGCAGATATACCAAATGTAGGAGAGGGCTCTCTAGGGAAGTTAGATGAGTGTGGAATGGTATATGTAGGTGCTGAGGTAAAGGCAGGAGACATTTTGGTTGGCAAGATTACTCCAAAAGGCGAAACTCAATTATCTCCTGAGGAGAAGCTTTTACGAGCAATTTTTGGAGAAAAAGCCTCAGATGTTAAAGATACGTCATTGAGAGTTCCCTCGAGTATAAATGGAACAGTTATTGGTGTTGAGGTTTTCACTAGAGATGGAATGGAGAAAGATGAAAGAACTATTTCTATTGAGTCCGATCATCTCTCTACAGCGAAAAAAGATACTGATGATCAAATTAAGATTATTAATGATGCAACTAGAATCCGTTTGGTGGATATTATCAAAGGTTCTAAGATTTCCAAAGGTGCTAATTTTAAAAAAGGCTCTATTGTTTCAGCTGAAGACTTATCAACAACCTCTTTAGATGATTTATTAGCTATTAGAACATCAGATGATTCTGTAAATAGTAAAATTGAAGATACTGAGAAAGCATTAAGTGAATATCTCAAAGATATTCAAGAAAGTTTTGATGAAAAAAAACAAAAAATCACAAGAGGTCATGATCTAGCTCCTGGAGTCATTAAAATAGTAAAAGTTTACCTAGCAGTCAAAAGGAGAATCCAACCCGGAGATAAAATGGCTGGAAGACATGGTAACAAAGGCGTTATTTCGGAAATTATGCCCATAGAGGATATGCCTTATGATGCAAATGGTAATCCAATAGATATTGTTCTAAATCCTCTTGGAGTTCCCTCTAGAATGAACGTCGGTCAGATTCTTGAGACTCATATGGGGTCCGCAGCAAAAGGCATTGGCGATAAAATTAACAAAATGATAAAAGCAAGAGCTAAATCAGATGAGCTGAAAAAATATCTAGACGTTTTATACAACAAAAATGCAACAATTAAAGAAGATTTAAATCTTTTTAATAATAGTGAGATTCAATCTCTTGCCTTAAACCTAATAGATGGGTTGCCAATTGCAACTCCTGTATTTGATGGCGCTAAGGAATCGGAAATAAAAGATTTAATGAGACTCGCTGATCTTCCTGAATCAGGCCAATTAACATTATTTGATGGAAGAACAGGCAGACAATTTGAGCGCCCTGTTACAGTTGGATATATGTATATGATTAAGTTAAATCACTTAGTTGATGATAAGATGCATGCTCGCTCTACTGGTTCATATAGTCTTGTTACTCAACAACCTTTGGGTGGCAAAGCACAATTTGGTGGTCAAAGATTTGGAGAGATGGAGGTATGGGCTCTTGAAGCATATGGAGCTTCATACACTCTTCAAGAGATGCTCACTGTTAAATCTGATGATGTCTCAGGAAGAACTAAAATGTACAAAAATATAGTTGATGGAAATTATGAAATGGATGCAAATATTCCAGAGTCATTTAATGTTCTTACAAAAGAAATTCGATCACTTGGAATTAATTTAGAACTTGATTCAGAAAATTAGGAGAAATAATTGAAAGATTTATTAAATTCATTAAAAGCTAAACAAGAAGATTTTTCTTCAATTACCGCTGGATTAGCTTCCCCTCAAATGGTTAGATCTTGGTCTTTTGGAGAAGTTAAAAAACCCGAAACGATTAATTACAGAACCTTTAAACCAGAAAGAGATGGTTTATTCTGCGCTAAAATTTTTGGTCCGGTTAAAGATTATGAATGTGTTTGTGGCAAATATAAGCGAATGAAACACAGAGGAGTCGTTTGTGAAAAATGTGGCGTAGAAGTTACTCTAGCAAAAGTCCGAAGAGATAGAATGGGTCATATTGAACTTGCTGCTCCAGTTGCTCATATATGGTTTTTAAAGTCACTTCCATCCAGAATTGGGCTCTTACTTGATATAACTTTAAGAGAGATTGAAAGAGTTTTATATTTTGAGAGTTACATCGTTACTGATCCTGGTCTAACAGATCTAGAAAAATGCCAAATTTTAACTGAAGAAGAATTTGTAGAAGCGTTTGATGAGTTTGGGGATGAGTTTACAGCATCGATGGGAGCAGAAGCAGTTCAAATTTTATTACAAGAAATAGACTTAGCGGAGGAAATTAGGATTATTCGTGAAGAGGTTCCTCAAACTAACTCAGAGACTAAGTTAAAGAAGTTATCTAAGAGACTAAAACTTTTAGAAGCATTTAATGAGTCAGGAAATAAACCTGAATGGATGATAATGAATGTATTGCCTGTTTTACCTCCTGATTTAAGGCCGTTAGTTCCTCTTGAAGGAGGACGCTTTGCTACATCAGATCTTAATGACTTGTATAGAAGAGTTATCAATAGAAATAACAGATTAAAGCGATTATTAGAACTTAGTGCTCCAGACATTATTGTAAGAAATGAAAAGAGGATGTTACAAGAAAGCGTTGATGCTCTTTTAGACAATGGCAGAAGGGGCAGAGTAATCACAGGAACTAATAAACGTCCCCTAAAATCTTTAGCAGATATGATTAAGGGTAAAGGGGGAAGATTTAGGCAAAATTTACTTGGAAAGCGTGTTGATTACTCAGGCAGATCGGTAATTGTTGCTGGTCCTAATTTAAAATTACATCAATGTGGGCTCCCTAAAAAAATGGCATTGGAGCTGTTTAAGCCATATGTTTATGGAAAGCTTGAGCAGCAAGAATTAGCAACAACAATCAAAGCTGCAAAAAAATTAGTAGAACGAGAAACTCCTGAAGTTTGGGAGATTTTAGAAGAAGTTATTAGAGAGCATCCAATTCTTCTTAACAGGGCCCCTACTCTTCATAGACTTGGCATACAAGCCTTTGAACCACTTCTTGTTGAAGGTAAAGCAATTCAATTACATCCATTAGTTTGTGTCGCATTTAATGCTGATTTTGATGGAGATCAAATGGCTGTTCATGTTCCTCTCTCAATTGAAGCGCAGTTGGAAGCAAGAGCTTTGATGATGTCGACTAATAATATTTTGTCACCCGCAAATGGCGAACCAATAATCAATCCAACTCAGGATATTGTCCTAGGGCTATATTACATGACAAGGGATAGAGTAAATGTGAAAGGTGATGGCAGGATTTTCAGTAATCCTGATGAAGTTTTAAGAGCATATGAATCTGAAACTTTAGATATCCATGCAAATATCAAGGTGAGGATTACAAATGCAGATAAAGGAACTTACCTCGAAGATACTACAGTAGGAAGGGTTCTAGTTTGGAGAATTTCTCCTCTCGAGGTTGGGTTTGATAATGTAAATAAAACTCTCGATAAGAAGTCTGTTTCTAATCTTATAGATATTTCTTATAGAAAAGCTGGCCTGAAAGCAACTGTAATATTTGCTGATCAGTTAATGTATCTTGGTTTTGAGCACTCAACACGGTCAGGTTCATCGATTGGTGTGGATGATTTTGTCATCCCTAATGAAAAGCCATCAATTATTGAATCGGCCGAAAAAGAAGTTAAGTCAATAGAATCTCAATATGAGTCTGGGTTAGTCACTCAAGGTGAGAGATATAATAAAGTGATTGATATTTGGTCTCGAGCAAATGAAAAAGTGGCTAAAGCCATGATGGCAAAAATTAGCACAGACCAAGTTGAAGATACTGATGGTAAAGAGGTTGATCAAGCTTCATTTAACTCTGTATTTATCTACGCTGATTCTGGAGCTCGAGGTTCCCCAGCTCAGATAAGACAACTTTCAGGAATGCGCGGTCTTATGTCTAAGCCAGATGGATCTATTATTGAAACGCCTATTACGGCTAATTTTAGAGAGGGCCTATCTGTCCTTCAGTACTTTATATCTACTCATGGAGCTCGCAAAGGTCTAGCTGATACCGCCCTTAAAACTGCAAACTCCGGTTATTTAACAAGAAGACTTTGTGATGTTGCCATGGACTCAGTTGTTGTTGAGGATGATTGCGGCACTAATCAATCAATTGTTGTGTCATCAATTGTTGAAGGTGGAGACATAATTCAGCCACTTACAGAAAGAATTCTAGGCAGAGTAATTGCTGAACCAATTTCGGATTTAGAGGGAAATGAGATATATTCTATAGGTCACCTTATTGATGAAGAATCAGTTAAAAAAATAGATGAATTAAATATCTCTTCATTAAAAGTTCGTTCTCCTATGACCTGCGAAGCAAGTTATGGTGTTTGTGCTATGTGTTACGGAAGAGATTTGGCCAGAGGTCATTTGGTTCATAGAGGAGAAGCTGTGGGTGTTGTAGCAGCTCAATCTATAGGCGAACCTGGAACTCAATTAACTATGCGTACATTCCATATTGGTGGCGCTGCCTCTAGCTCATCAGAAGATAATGCAATTGTTGTTAATAATGCTGGAATGATTAAATTTTCTTCAGATATTAAAACAGTTACTAATAAAGATAAGAATGAAGTAGTTGTTTCTAGAAATAGTGAAGTCACTTTAACTGATGAAAAAGGCAAATTGATAGAACAGCATAAATTAATTTATGGCTCTACATTATTTGTTAAAGATCAAACTAATGTTGAACCAGGGCTTAAAATTGCGGGTTGGGATCCATATACACGACCAATCATAAGTGAGGTTGAAGGCATTATTCAATTTACAGACATAGATGATGGCGTAACCGTTCGATCAAAAACTGATGAACTAACTGGGCTCAGTAGTATAGAGGTTATTGATGTTGCTGAAAGACCATCTGCTGGAAAAGATAAAGTTCCATCTATTGCTATAGTTAATGCAAAAGGTAAGCCTATTCCATTAGGTGAGCATAAAACGCCGGCTAATTATTCATTGCCTGCTAAGGCATTGGTTAATTTGAAAGATGGCAAGAAATTACATGCTGGAGAAGTATTGGCAAGGATACCCTTAGAGGGATCAAAGACTAAAGATATAACTGGGGGTCTTCCTAGGGTTGCCGATCTTTTTGAGGCAAGAAAACCTAAAGATGCGGCGGTACTCGCTGAAGATAGCGGAATTATTGCATTTGGAAAAGAAACTAAAGGAAAGGTTAGATTAGTAATTTCTCCTGACGGAGCAACCAAAAAAAATCAAAATGTTGAGATGCTAATTCCCAAGCATAGAATTTTGACAGTTTTTGAAGGTGAGAGAATAGAAAAGGGTGACATTATTTCTGATGGTCCACTAAGCCCTCATGATATTTTGCGCTTAAGAGGAATTCCTCAGTTAACTAATTTTATTGTTAACGAAATACAGGATGTTTATAGGCTTCAAGGTGTTCTTATAAATGATAAACATATTGAAACCATTTTGCGCCAAATGCTTAGAAAGGCATTAATTATTGATGGCGAAGACACTAAGTTTATTCAAGGCGATCAGGTTGAATATGCAGAGCTAGTTGAAGAAAATTCAAAAGCAATTGCAGCGAAAAAAGAGCCTGCTAGATTTGAACGAGTATTACTAGGAATTACCAAGGCTTCATTAACAACTAATTCATTTATTTCGGCTGCTTCTTTCCAAGAAACTACTCGTGTTCTGACCGAAGCATCTGTAACGGGAAAAGTAGACTATTTAAGGGGCCTAAAAGAAAATGTTGTTGTAGGAAGATTGATACCTGCCGGAACAGGAATGGAGTTTCATGATCAAATGGCAGCCAAGAAAGCAAGCGTTTCATCTGAATCAATGCTATCTGAAGATGAAATCGAGGCAGCATTAAGACAAGAGTTACAAGAAACCGAGGAATAATGTTGACCCTAATGAAGCATGCCTATAAAATCGCGATCAACTATTAAATTATGGCTACTATAAATCAATTAATTAGAAAACCTCGCAAACCTAAATTGAGGAAAACTGATGTACCTGCATTGGAGAAATCTCCTCAACGAAGAGGTGTTTGTACACGCGTTTATACAACTACACCGAAGAAACCAAATTCTGCTCTAAGGAAAGTTTGCAGGGTTAGATTAACAAGCGGATACGAGGTCACTTCATATATTGGTGGTGAAGGCCATAACCTTCAAGAGCACTCTGTTGTTTTAATTCGTGGTGGAAGGGTTAAAGATCTTCCAGGTGTTAGATATCATACTGTCAGAGGCTCCCTAGATACATCAGGTGTAGCAAACAGGAAACAGCGTAGATCTAAATATGGCGCTAAAAAAGGTAAATAGTTATGCCAAGAAGAAGAAGTCCTGAAAAAAGAAAGATTCTACCCGATCCAAAGTACAAAGATATTATTGTAGCTAAATTCATGAATCACATTATGAAAGATGGTAAAAAGTCTGTTGCTGAAAAAATAGTATATGGTGCTTTTAACAAAATTGATCAAAATTCAAAAACAGATCCAGTTGAAGTCTTTAAAAAAGCTTTAGATACAATCGGACCAATGGTAGAAGTGAAGTCTAGAAGGGTCGGAGGAGCAACTTATCAGGTGCCAATTGAAGTTAGGCCTTCAAGAAGACAGGCCCTTGCAATGCGATGGTTAGTTGAAGCTGCTAGAAAAAGGAGTGAGAAGTCAATGGATCATCGGTTGGCAGGTGAACTGGCTGATGCAGCAGAGGGCAAAGGCTCTGCTGTGAAGAAAAGAGAAGATGTTCATCGAATGGCTGAGGCAAACAAAGCTTTTTCTCACTTCCGTTTTTAATTAGTAACATTTCATAGGTTTAAAAATGACTAGACAAACTGAACTTAGTAAGTACAGAAATATCGGTATTTGCGCTCATGTTGATGCGGGTAAAACAACTACTACTGAAAGAGTGCTCTTTTATACCGGTCTATCCCATAAAATCGGTGAAGTTCATGATGGCGCAGCAACTATGGATTGGATGGAGCAAGAGCAGGAAAGAGGTATAACGATAACATCTGCTGCTACTACTTGCTTTTGGTCAGGTATGGAGCAGCAATTTCCGCAACATAGAATTAATATTATCGATACGCCAGGCCATGTAGATTTTACAATTGAAGTTGAAAGATCTTTAAGAGTTTTAGATGGAGCAGTAGTGGTATTTTGTGGAACTTCTGGTGTTGAGCCTCAATCA
>MDTB01040683.1_pt1 | contig 10251 bp, 4 predicted proteins | sample 811161 | NCBI WGS metagenome assembly MDTB01 (sample SAMN05326650, study PRJNA326480) | marine metagenome | isolation source: seawater | place: Mediterranean Sea | collected 2009
ATCAACAATAATATTAAAAAAAATTTTAAATGAAAAAGATCTAGATAATAAGATATTATCATTTGTTAAAAGATTAAGTAATAAATATAATATATTATTTAATAATGATATTAATAATAATTTAATAATATTTATTAAATTTATAACAAATATAATATTAAAAAAAATAAAAAATATATATTTTTATAAAAGTAATAATGAATTAATTAATAGCATAAATATAGAGTGTTCAATTTCTAATATAATATATTATGCAAAGAATAATAAAAATATAATAATAGGTATATTTATTAAATATATAAAAGATAATTTAAAAGTAAAACATAAATATAATGATTTAAGTGATATAAATTCAAAGAAATTGTATAATGATATATATAAGAAATGGGATAAAATACCCAATTATATAAAAAATTTTTATAGAAATTTTATAAATATTATAGATATTAATAAGAATACAATAATAAATGAAGATAATTATAAAAATATACAATCATTCAAAGATAAACGATTTAATTTCAAGAAAGGTTATATAGGTTCTATAAGAACAAAATTTAATAATATAATTCCAAAAATAACTAATAATATGCCATATAAATTATGGTATACTAATAATAATAATAAAAAGAGTTACATAAAAATAAACGATGTATATAATAATGAAGATATACTAAATCAAATATATAATAAAATATATTTATATGAAAACAACTCAGACAATATAATAATAGAAATAAATAATTATGATATTAAATTAAAAAATAATATAGAATTCGATAATAATGAATTTACAATAGATATAAATAAAATATTAAAAAAAATATTTCACTCAATAGATAATAAAAATAGTAACAATAATATAAATATAATAGACAAAGTAAAAAAATATAGTTTAATATTAAGCTTTATTAATAGGGAACAAGAATTATTTTTATTTTTACTTTATAATTATAATATTAAAAATACAAAAGAAGATATCGAGACTATAAATCCATATACATGTTTTAAAATTTTACAAAATTATAATGTAGAATTGTATAGTGATGGTAATGTAATACAACTAGAGAATATATTATCATGGAACAAACATTATAATAATGAATATAATGAGAATTTATTAGATATAACCGAATTAAGGAGTAAAATTGTATTTTTAAATTATTTTCAATTATTAATAGATTATGTAAATAATAATTTACAATTTGATAAAATAAAAGAAAAAAATATTAAAATAAAATATATAAATAACTTAAGTAAAATAAACATAATAAATAAAAATAGTAATAAAACAAACTTAAGTAATAGATTAAATTATTTGAAAAGAAAAACAATAATAAGTATAAATATAATAGAAGAAATAAATGATTATAAAAATGATTATGATATAACATATTTAAATATATTTTTAATAAAGAATATATTATCAAATAAAAACTTAGTAGAATTGGATATTAATAATAATTATGGATATTTTGAAAATTTAATAATAAATACATTTTTAGAAACAAATAAGTATAATTTAAATATAAAAGAGGAGGAATTAATATATAAAAAATTAAATAATATGGAGAGTTTAAAAGTAATTATTAATAACTTAAATATTAATTTAATATTATTTTTAAAATTCAAGGGAATATTTGATTATAATAAAACAATATTAAATATAAATAATTTTAATTTAATATTAAGAAATAAGATATTAAATATAAATAAATATTTTAATTTAAAATTGGACATTATTAATATTTTTTTGAATAATATTGAAAATAGATTAATGTTATCAAATACGGTTTAAATATATAATTATTATCATAATATTATATAAATAATAATTATATATTATGCCTGGAGGATTGATACAAATAGCAACACATGGTAGTCAAGACATATATTTAACTGGTAATCCAGAAATAACATTTTTTAAATCTGTTTATAAAAGACATACTAATTTTTCAATAGAGTCTAAAGTATTAGAATTTGATTCTGGAATAAATTTTGGTGAATTAGGGTCGGTTACAATACCTAAGAATGCTGATTTAGTTCATAAAGTATATTTAGAATTAAAATTACCGGAAATAAATATAAAAAGAATAAATACAAGTACTGGTAATAATGATGTATTATTAGAATCAATGAAACTGTATAAAGTAATAAAGAATTTTATGAAATTAAATTTGAGTTCATATAGATTATCATTATCAGAATATACACCAGAGAATGTATTTGATTCTGGAGCAATTATAGAATCAATAAAACAAGCATTTAATTCAGAATTAAATAAACCAATAATAGATCAAACAGATCTTACAGCAGAGGATGAATTAAATAAATATTTATTAAGATATTATAATAATGATGAGAGATTAAGAGACAATCAAATAAAAAAAATAAGTTTAAAATCATTATTGGATAATTATAATGATAATGATCCAAAAGATACAATAATGAATGCTATAGAATCAAATATAACAAATAGTATAGAATTAAATAAAGAAATATATAATAATTATTTAAGAATAAAGGAGGAACATGATATTGAATCAAATGATAATACAAAATTTGCATGGGTAAAAAATATTGGTACATCAATAATAGAATATATAGAAATAGATATAGGTGGACGAACAATAGATAAACATTATGGAGAATGGATGTTTATATGGAGTGAATTAACAGAAAGTAATTTTAAAAAAGAAAATTATAATAAAATGATAGGCAATGTAGATATATTGACAAATTATGACAATAATATAAAACCAGAATATAATTTAATAATACCATTATATTTTTGGTTTAATAGACATAACGGTTTGTCTTTACCGTTAATCGCAATTGAATATCAAGATGTAAAAATAAATGTAAAAATAAGAGATTTTAATGAGTGTTGTTATATAGAAGACAATGTTTTAGTAAAAATAAATGATAATGTGACAGATTATAAACTAAATGATTTAGTGAATGAAGATATAATAAAATTAAATGGTACAATATCAATAGATTATATTTATTTAGGAAATAATGAAAGACAGTTATTTTCACAATCAAAGCATGAATATTTAATAGAACAAACACAATATCAAGAGTTTCCGAATATAAATAATGTTAATGAACTATTTAAATTTAATTTTCTATATCCATGTAAAGAGATAATATGGGTATTACAAAAAGATAAATATATAACAAAAACCAGAGACAGTGATAAATTACAATGGGATAATTATAGTTTGTCAGATAATTATAAAGGATATCCCATATTAAAATCATTAATATATTTAGGTACATATGAACGTACATTAAGAGAGGGCCCATTTTATTATAACTATTTATTACCATTAAAATATCATTCAAAAACTCCTAGTGATGGAATAAATGTATATTCATTTAGTTTAAAACCAGAGGAATATCAACCATCTGGATCCTGTAATATGTCTGAGATTACAGAATTATCAATGGAATTTCAATTTGATAAATCATTATTTTATAATTCAGATACATGCACGTTAAAAGTATTCGTTACAAATTATAATGTATTAGCAATATCAGGTGGTATGTGTGAAGTAACTTTCGTCTAAATAAATAATTAATATAAAATAAATATTTAAAAATAAATATTTATTTAATAAATAAATAGTATAAATATTTTATAGATGAAAGGTGGTATTATTCAATTATTAAGTAATAAAGGAGTGTCAGATAAATATATATCAGGTGATGCTAATATAACATTTTTTAAAAATATATACAGACGGCATACAAATTTTAGTAAAGGTGATATATTTTTAAAACCTAAATCAAAATTAGATTTTGGCAAGAAAGCGATATTTAAAATAGATAGATTAGGCGATTTAATAAATTCTCTAATTTTAAAAATAGAATTACCAGAGATAGAAATAAAATATAGAAATATATCTTATACAGAATTAAATGTATATTTACAAGAAGTAAATATAATGGATTTATATGAAGATAGTAATAAATATGTTACTGATATAGATATAAATGATACAATTAATATATTAATAAATGAAGTGAATTATTTATTAGATTTAAATCTAGTTTACGAAACAATAATAAATGAAATAAATATTTTAAAAAATAAATATTTTGAAAATGATAAAAATAGAGATACAAGTGATTATGATAATTATTTACTAAATTATTTAGTAGATAAGTATGATACTAATAATATACAATTAAAATTTATAAATGCAATGATTATTGATTCAAATAATAAAGAGAATGAAAAGAATGATTTACTAAATATGAATGTTTTTCTAAAACAATTAACGAAAAATTATAAAGAACAAATGATTGGAGACAGTCTTGATGGTGAACAATTAATAATAAATTTAATATCAACAATAAAATATAATAATTTATATAATTTTAATAATAATTTTAATTTAGATGCAAAACAATTTTTTTATAATAATACAAAAAAAGAATATAATTTATACAATCAAAAAACAAATTTTGATGAAACTGAATTGTCATTTTATTTTAATAATTTTTTTCTTTTGAATAATAGGAAAATATTAAAATCATTTGATATAAACATATTAAAGGACAAATTAATATCAGAATTATTTTGGAATTATTATGATACTTCAAATATATATTTAAATATATATGCTTCCTTAAAAGAAGAATATAAATTTATTTTTTATAAAAATGATTTAAATATAATAAAAAATATGTCATTATTAGAAACAAATATTGATGATAAATTTATTAACACAAAAAAAATATTACCATATGATTTAAAAATAGATTATTTTAAGAATAAATTAATAACAGGATTAAAAATATTTTTCCCAACAGCAAAAAGTTTAGATATAAATGTTGATATTAACACAGTAAATTTATATTATAGAGATTATGTAGATAAAAAAATAAATAGCTATCACCATAAAAATATAAAAATATTAAAACATAATATGATTAAAGAATATTTAGAATCAGATATATTAATAAATAATTTATCAATAAAAGTGAGTAATTATCTCCCTTTCATTAATAATGAAGAAAGTATACAATTAAGAAATAAATTAAATAATTGTTATTTATTAAATTTAATTTATTTATCATTACCAAATAATTTAAAAAATACAATATTAAATTTTACAGAGAATATATATATAAATCATGAAGATTTATATGATAATTTGACTCATTATTTTGAAGAAAGTATTACTAGTATTAATAACCAATTTTATTTATCAAATGATTCACAATATAATATAATATTATCGAAATCAGATGTTAATTATTTAGAACAATTATATGATAATATGAAAGAAAAAGGAGAAGACATGGAAAGTAGTAATAAAATTATAACTTATATTTTTAAAAAAGAAAATAAAGTAATGTATAATGGAACAGTATATAGCATATTAGATTATATATTTATTATATTTCAAGATGCAATTAAACAATCATTAGAAGATTATAGATTTTCAGGAGAATTTATAGATGAAATATTATTTAATAAACAAATAGATCAAATATTTAATTTATATAAAAAAAATATAGATCATTTACCAAATAATTCTATATATATTTCTAATAATCATAATTTATCAAATTATTATCAGATGAATTTATTAAATAATTCATATAACAATTATTATGATATATATACGTGTATAATAAATCATATAAATAGTCAATTTAAAGATAATTATAATAATTTTTATTATAAAGAAATATTAGATGATAAATTACTAATTAATTTAAGATTAAAAAAAAAAAATACAGAAATAAATAATAGTTTTTTAGAACAATATATTGAAAAGAATACAAATGATGATATAATAAAAATAAATTATTATGATATTAAATTAACAATACTAAATCAATTCATAAAAACAGATCAAATAATTTTTCCGATGCAAAATATAGAAGGAACAATAGATAATTTTTGGATACAAAGAAATGAAGTATTTTTATTATTAAATATATTACATTTAAATTTATTAAAAATAGAAGATTTAAATTTTTCAAAAAAAGATTATGAATTTTTGGGATTTAATGATTTGTATGATTCTGTAATGAGAAGATTAATAGTAGATAATAATACATATATATTATTTAAAGATTATATAAATGGAAATTATAATGATCCTCCATTTAATGGAGGTATATATGATAAAAATGTAGTTACACGATGGTTTAAGACTGATTATGCACATTATTTAAATGATAATTATTTAACATTAACAGGTAATAATCCAGAATTTCATAAATTAAGTAGAGAAAAATTTAAAATAATTTCTAATAATTTAAGTGAATATTATAGAGAGGGTGTTATGGACGTAATAAATAGATTAATATATGATTTTGATATATTAATAACATCATCAATAAATAAAGATTCAAATCAAGATTTTTATAATAAATTAAAATTTAATGATATTAATAATTATGATAATGATAAATTAAAAGAATTAACCAAATTATTTGATTTATTAAAAAGTAAAACTTCCGAAGAATTATTAAGAGAAAAAGATAAATTTATTAATATAATGAATTTCAATACATTAAATTTATATAATGATATTGATATAATAACATCTAAATATAATTATTTTAATAATTCAATAGATATATATAACTTTATTAAAGATAAGTTGATAAGTAAATCATTTTTATTATCTTTGGATAATAAAAAATATTTCGATTTAAAAAGTCGAGATCCGGATTATATAAATAATTATTTAATAAATAATTATTATAAAAAAATACGAATATCAAATGATATAATAAATAAAATTCAAGGTAATGATGGAAATGGTGGATTAAAAGAACAATTACAAAAAATAATAGGAAACAAGAAAAATGCTAATTTTTCTTGGGTTGAATCAATAGGTCATCATATTATAAAAAGTGTAAGTTTATATTTAAATGATCAATTAATTGATAAAATTACAGGTGAATGGATACATCTCCATTCTATATTATTTGGTAGTAAAAAAAAAAAAGGAAAAACTTATGCAAGAATGATAGGACATATGCCACATCTTATTTCATATAATAATTTAAAAAAACCATCTACAACATTATATATACCATTACCATTTTGGTTTTTTAAATTTCCAAATCAATCAATACCATTAGTAGCATTACAATACTCAGAATTAAATGTAGAAATAGAATTAAGAGAATTGAATGAATGTTGCAATTATGAATTTTTAACAGAATTTAATAGAAAACCAAAATTAAAATGTGAATTATTAGTAGGTTATTTATATTTAGATGAGAAAGAAAGATCTTTGATAGCAAATGGTAAAAATGAGTATTTAATAGAACAATTACAATATAAAAATTCTATTATTATAACAAAGAATGATATAATAAAGGATAATATAATAGAATTAGATTTTACATTTAATAATTGTGTGAAATATTTAGTATGGACATTTCAACCAATTTCTTATAGAACATCAAATTATGAATTAAAAAAATTAAATAATTATTTATTATCAGAAGAAGAAATAAATAATAATTTTAATTTAATAGATACAAATAATATAAATTTATTAAATGTAAAAAAATATTCTGAAGAATATAACGAAATGTTATTAAGTAAATCAGAAGAATACAAAGAATATCATTTTTTTGAAGAATTAAAAATATTATTTGATGGAATAACACGTGAAGAATATAAAAAAAATAATTATTATAATTATGTTCAACCATCAACTTACTTTAAATCATCTTCAATAGATGGCTTGTATATGTATAGTTTTTGTTTAAATCCAAAAACTTATCAACCATCTGGAGCAGCAAATTTAGGATTAGTGGATAAAGTATCATTTAATATGAAAATAACAAATAAAGCAATAGAATTATTAAATAATAATAATAATATTAGATTTTCAATATATGCTGTAACATATAATAATTTAAGAATAACAAGTGGATTAGGTGGATTATCATTTTACAAATAATAAAATAAATGTGTATTTTTTAAAAGTTTATTATATCTTATAATAATAAGTTAAATATAATAAATGACTGGAGGAATTATTGAATTAGTTGCAAAGGGATATCATGATATTTTATTAACAGATAATCCTGAAATAACATTTTTTAAAATAGTATATAAGAGACACACAAATTTTTCAATAGAATCAATAAAACAAAAATTTTCTAATAAATTAAATTTTGGAGGAAAGGCATCATGTGTATTGTCAAAAGTTGGAGATTTAGTAGGTGATTTAGCTTTAGTAGTTGTTTTGCCAAAAATATCATCTAGTAAAAATAATAAAGAGGGTGTTGATAAATTTAAAAATTTTGCATGGGTAAAAAAAGTTGGTTTTGCTTTAATAAAAAGTATTTATATTGATATTGGTGGACAAAAAATAGATGAACATTATGGTGATTGGATGAATATATGGTATGAATTAACAGGTAATAAAGATAGAGGATTTAATAAGTTAATAGGAGATGTTAAAGAATTAACAGATTTTTCAGAAACAAAAGACAGTTATACATTATATATACCAATTAAATTTTGGTTTTGTGGAAATAGTGGATTAGCAATACCAATTGTTAACTTACAATATAGTGAGGTTAAAGTAACAGTTGAGTTAAATGAAGTTGAAAGTTTATATATTACAACTCCTACACATTATATTAAAACATATGATGATATCTGTAATTTTGAACAATTTGAATATATTACACAAACAATAGATGGAGTTGAAAGTATTGGTATATTTATTGGTTTTGATATAAATGAAAAAAAATTATATTATACTAAAATATCTAGTAATACTTTTAAGGGTATACCAAATCCTTTTAATAAAGATAATAAAGAAATAATAGAAATGAATACTGATAAATATAAAATAACAGGCTCTATATCGAAATTTGAAATAAACCCTGATATTAAAGGAAATGAAATAATAGTTTCTGATTTTATAGGTAATCTAAATTTAAATGATTGTTATTTATTAGTAGATTATATATATTTAGATGGAGAAGAACGAAAAAAATTTGCCTTATCATCACATGAATATATTATAGATTATATTAAACTAGCAGTAAATAAAGATATTAGTAGTAATTTTTTTTCTGAAAATTTATTATTAAATAATCCATGTAAAGAAATATTCTGGATATTTCAATTAAAATATTTAAATAATATTAAGTTTTCATCAAAACAATCACAATATTTTGATAAATTTAATTATACAAATAATTATAAATATGTAAATGATAAATTAATAGGAAATAATAATATTTTAAAAACAAAATTATTATTAAATGGAACTGATAGATTTCAAATAAGAGATGGTGATTATTTTAATATGACACAAACATATCAAAATCATAGAAATTCTGATTTTACTGGTATTAATACATATTCATTTTCTCTATTTCCAGATGATATTCAACCATCAGGAACTTGTAATATGAGTAAAATAGATCAAATATCTATGGAATTTTATGTTAATAAAGATATATCTTATACAAACAATGGTTTATTAAGAATATATAGTAAGCATATAAATGTGTTAAGAATATCGAATGGATTAGGTGCTTTAGCATTTGTCCCTTAATTTTTATTATTAATAAATTAATTTAATATTTCTACAAATATATAATAAAAATATATTTATATTATATAATTTTTTATCAAATATAATATTATTATATATATATAGATATAAATATGAAAAACAATATTTTAAAAGAAACATTTACAAATACTAATAATAATTCTCAAAATCAACAAGATACAAGTAATTATAACCCAAATAGTCCAAACTTTACAGGTTGTTATCCTGGTTTTTTTTTTGTAAAAGATTGGAAAACAATTAATGGAATAAAAGTTAATGGTTGTGTCCTTAAGAATCAAGTAAACACACCAGAAGTAACACAACAAGTAACAGTAACACCTATTCCAATAAATAAACCCACTGAAAAACCAATTAAATTTATTCAAACAAAAATGCCACAAGTAATTAAAAAACTAAAAGTTCTTCAAGAAAAAATAAAAATAATAGATAATGAACAACAGTATAGAAAATACAAGGAATATTTTAATTATGTTTATTATACATTGACATTATTTGCAATATATATATCATATAGATGTAATGGTAAAAAATTTAAATTAGATAGTATTATTTATTCCATAATTTTTGGACCAATTTATTTAATTTATAAATTTACAACAGACTATAAAAAATGTTTTAAATAATTAAATTAAATTAAATTAAATTAAATTTAATTTAATTTAAT
>MDTB01085780.1_pt1 | contig 10251 bp, 7 predicted proteins | sample 811161 | NCBI WGS metagenome assembly MDTB01 (sample SAMN05326650, study PRJNA326480) | marine metagenome | isolation source: seawater | place: Mediterranean Sea | collected 2009
GAAAAGCGTTCCGCAATGGCGGAAGATAATGGAGTTTTATCTTTAATTGACCTTGAGGAGGAACTTGCCCAAGAGAAGCTTAAGAATAACCAATTGCAGTCAGAGCTTGCACAAATAAGTCCAGCTAGAAAGAAAACGGTTGATTTGCTGGAAGCTGAACTTGCTTTGACAATGAAAAAAATTGAAGATTTAGAGGCAAATGACATTGGCAGGGCAGAAGAAATTGCCAAGCTAGAAAGTGAACTTAAAGATGCTCTTTTATCGAATAAATCTAATGAAAGCACTGAGGGTAATGACTTAGATCAGATTGCCATGGTTTCTGACCTTGAGAAGCAATTAGTTGATGCTCAGAACCGAATTTTAGAGATCCAACAATCACGAGAAGAAAATTTAACTCCAGGTGAATCAAATATATCTTCGGATCAATTCGCGAAACTCGTTGAAGAACTAGCATTGGCAGAAGGCACCATATCAAAATTAGAGAATTCTTTAGATTCTCAGGAAACAAAAAGGAAGAATTTACAGAATCAACTTGATGGTACCATAGCACGTCTTGATGAAATTCAGGCTCAATCGGAACCATCACTAAATGACCCTGGGGATTCTTTATTTCAAGCAGAGGGTATTGTCGCAATGGAAAGTGAGCTTCTGGAAGCACAGCAAACAATTGATAACTTGTTAGCAAAAACTGAACTAGAAGGAACTCAGAGAAAAAAACTTGAAGATCAGTTGGCTAATGCACTAGCTAAGTTGGATAAAATTCAAGGGGTAGAATTTACGAGCGAATCAGTTAACTCCGATGAAATTAGTGAACTCAAAGATCTGTTGAAGGAGAAAGATATTAAACAACAAGAATTAGAAGAAGAATTAAGTAATGCGATTATCGATATGACTGAAAAAGAAGCAGAGCTTGAAGCTGCCTCATTTCTTCGAGAAGAAGTCGAATTACTTGCCAAAAAACTTGAAACTGCAGAAGCTAAAATTACAAATGTAGAAAATGATTCATCAGTAAATCTTGAAATTGAGCTTTTACAGGAAGAAATTAACTTGCTGAAGACAGAGCTAGAAAATGCAAAATCTGAAAATATTCCTAATCAGGATGAATCAATTACTATGCTGCAATCCCAGCTTCAAGAAGCTGTGTCTTATAGTTTTGAAGTTCAAACAGAGTTGGAAGAAACAAAGGCAAGACTTGCTGAAATCGAGTCTCAACAGCTTGGTTCTCAAAATCCTGAATTGGAAAAACTTCTTAGCCAAGCTAAAAGTAACGAAGAAGAAGCCCAAAATAGGATAGGGGACCTTACAAATGCCCTACAAAATTCAGAGAACCTGCGCAAAGAAATGGAAAATTTGTTATCAGAAATGGAGATGCCCAGTACTGAAAAACAGGTTGATTTTGCAAACGATCCTAAGTTTATTGAACTGCAAAAAGAACTCGTTGACTTGCAACAAGATTTAGTTGCTGCAAGAGGGATGGAAGACCCTGATTTAAAAGCTTTACAGTTGGAGTTGGAAGCGAGTCAAAATGATAGCATGAGACTGAATGAAGAATTCAAAGATGCAATGGAGAATTTTGGAAATATAAAAGATCAACTTTCCCGGCTTGAGGAAGAAAATATAAGATTACAAAATATCACCCTTTCGGACGCCAAAAGCGAGTCAAGGGAAGCGATTTCAAATTTAAACTCTGAGTTAAAAGAATTGGTTTCCGATAATCAAAACCTCAATAGTGAAATTAATGATCGCGATAATAGAATCGCTTCATTGACAGAGCAATTAGCGTTGGCTCAAATGAATGTGCCAGGTTTAAATCCAGATAATGCTGCTTTGAGAGCACAAATCGTGAGATTGGAAGGTTCGTTAGAATCGGCTAGGAATAATGAAACTCGTGCCAAACAAAATGCTCAAAATTCAATGTTAGAATCTCAAGATCTTGTTCAAAAAATTGCTTTGCTCGAGGGACGATTGAGGGAAGCAATGTCTAATGCAAGAGGGTTACCGTCCGCTATCCCAAGTGAAGTTGTTTCAAATTCGGATGCCCTTAACCAGGAAGTTGCACAATTAAAGGAACAAAATGAGCAATTATTGGATAAGTTACGCACTCCTAGTATTATTCCTGAGCGGGACCAACTCGACCGAAGGATACGCGACTTAAATCAAAAAAATCTTATGGCACAAATTCAGCTCGATCAAGAGCGTTCCAGAGTAGAGGATTTGAGAAAACAACTTGCTGAGTCTCGAGATATTAAGCAAGAAATAGTTGAAAGGGGGCAGTCGGCAAACCTTAAGGTTGGCTTGCTTAATGATGAATTAGATGATTCTAGAAAAAGAATCTTCTCTCTTGAGCAGGCATTGATTTCAGCCCGTGAAGCTATCAGGGTTCTGAAATTGAATGATGGTTCCACAAATATACAAGTTTCTGTTCCTAGTTCTAGACGTTACAATCAATACACTCCATCGACTTTAGATAGGTCTAGACGATATGTAACTTCAACTAAGCCTATATACCCGAGTTCTTCCATCCCGAGCCCAACAACTCCATTACCCAACGCACGCAAAATTGGTTTGGGCAGTAAGGTGTTAAGTTCACCATCGATCCAACAACTACCGGCAGGTGATTCAAGTATTCAATTAAGTGCTCAAGTTCAGTTTTTAAATAATAAAAATAGACCAGCTGGTTTTTCTGAATTTTTCTTGGTCAAAAATGACTTAAATACCATTTTAAATAATTCGGGTATCAGGATTCCTTCAGGAAAAAATATTAAATCAACTGCAGAATTATGGGCTAGGTCTGTGCAGCGAGGTTACCGTTATCCGGGTGTAGCATCATCTATAAGAAATGCATTGGCCACAAATAGTTTAGCTAGATTAAAGACAAATTCTATCGGGCAAGCAAATTTAGATGATATTGAACCTGGTAACTATTTTGTAATTGGAACTTCGCCTCTTGGGCAAGTGGGTGTTGTTTGGTCAAAGTCGGTCAGGCTTAATCCGGGGGCTAACAGCATTGTCTTAGATTTGAGAGATGCTGAATGGGCACAATAGGAATTGGTAATTGGGTATTTACTATAATTCTAATTGGTAAGGTTCAATATGACCAAACTAATCTGAGCTCTTCGATCCCTACTCTAATGGATTAAATTATTACTACTTTATTAGTTATGGTTAAGTATCTGTTAAATGATACAGAACTCCTAATTTATAAGAAAATATTTAATTAAAAAGTTAGTAAAATTGCTTAACAGCTTTTAAATACCTTGAGGATTCGACATCTCCTAATTTTGCTGCCTGACTAAACCAAATATCAGCAGCTTGGTAGTCCTGATTTACTCCCTGTCCAAAAAAGTAAAGTATTCCCAGGTACCTCAATGATGGGACGTCATTTCTTGAGGCACTTCTCTCAAACCATTTTTTAGCCTCATTAAAATTTTTATCTTTGTAATGTATCAGTGCTAATTGTCTACTTGCTTCTGAATTTCCACCCAATGCGAGCTTTTCGAGGAGGTCCTTTGCCTTGTCCGGGTTGTTTTCGACCACTAACACAGTCATAGCTTGATCGACATCACTAAATGATTCACCGGTTTGATTCTCTTGGGAGTTTATTAAGTCCATTTCAATTGATGAGTTAATGCTTTGGTTTAAATCAATAATCCTAACACTGTCTTTTGCGATCTCTGTAATCGAATTTTGCTGGTCATCAGGTACATAAACAGCTGGTGGATTTTTTAATCTTTCTAAATAATTTTTATATTTTCTAAGTTGAAGCTTTGCTTCATTTGAACCAAGTAAAACTGCTTTTTCTAGCCAGTAAATACCAGTTTTGAGGTTTTTGGTAACACCGTCACCCGTACAAAATTTCATTCCGAGTGTTGTTTGAGCGACAACCAAGTCTCGGTCTGCTGCTGCTCTTATCCACCTTAAGGCATAATCATCGTTTTTTTCAAGTCCATTACCAGTTGCGTATGCCATGCCTAGATAGAACATCCCTAGAGGATGTTTCGCTGTTGCTGCCCTAGAGCACCATTTGATTGCTTCAGGATAATTTTTCTTTGCTCCAATCCCAGTAAAATAAATCATTCCCAATGTCGCTTGAGCAGATGCAAAATCTTTCTCTGCTGATAATTCAAGATGACGAATGCCTTTTTGAAAATTTCGTGGGGGATTGTCAATTTCAACCATACCCAAACAGTACAGGGATATAGGATCTTTACTTTTTGAGAGTGCAAGCAAATTGGAGTGTAAGTATGCCTCGTCATATAAAAAATATCCTCGGTTAATTTTGCCCATCTCGAGGCAAAGTGCTGCTAGCGTGCAAAGACCTATAGCACCTTCTTTTTCAGCTGATAATGTGGCCCACCTCTTTGCTTCTTCAATATCAACTGCAAGCCCTTTTTCACCAAATTTATGAAATAGTGCCAGTATCCCTTGGTAATGAGCGTCACCATTTAAAGCCTTGGACTGAATAGTACCAAGAGATTCATCCAAAGAAGATTTCGAATGAAGGAGTCCGCTAGAGAGAGTCCAAACTGCGAACACTATACACAGATTAGGAAGATTTCCTATTTTTTTAGACAAATACATATTATGGGCAAGTAAACACTATACTTTCTTGATACAAAGTGCAGGATGGGCAAGTTTTTTCTCGTTCAAAACATTGGCTGCTCATATAATATCTACATGTTTAGAATTTGTTCAATTTGTGATTTTGAATGGCATTCAAAAGATGGAAAAGAATGCCCAACCTGTGCAAATAAAAAAGATGCTGTTACTTTTGAGTCTAGTCCCGGAGAACAGAGTGCAAGAGCTTTTGGGACTGGGACTAATGAATCCAGAACAAAAACTTGGTACTCGTTATTAGGAATAATTGCTTTGGTTGGTATTATTTATACTTTCGTATTGAGGTAACTACCTAGAATTTTAATTTAAATTTATTTTATCCTTATTGTCGAAGTGATCGGGTAGAAAAGGATTTTCGAATGCTTCTTGGAAGTTGTAACCTTCCTCGAAATCATCCAAAGAATCATTTTCGGTTCGTCCCAAAATCCCATGGTCAACAAGATTGAAGACAATTTCTCCAAAATCTCTACATTTGTTGATATTCCAATATCCCATCAGTGTCATTGTCATAGGTCCAAACCGGTCTAGTGCATAATCACGTATGCCATTTAGTAATTCCCCCCCTGACACATGTCCCTTATTTTTTGTTTTATTTTTTTCTAAATTCTTGAGGGTGTGGTCAAGTGCTTCCCGAATAAAATAATATGCTCCTTTGCCATAACGGCCGTCTTTTAAGTGTATCTGATTGATAACATCGGGAAAATTTTTTTCACTCATGGTTTTTTCGTCTTAAGAGTTGAGTAGTGGTTGAATAAAATGTTTTATACAACCTAAGTTTGAATTCAATGATCAAATTAAAATGAAAGTATCTTATTCAATAGCAAAAGGTCGGGCATCTTCTCACTGCATTACCTGGATTTATAGAAAAAAAAGACATCGAAAGTATTTTCGTACTCGAATTGATGCTGTTCGTTTTAGAAATGAAAAAGAACAGGAGTTAGGGGTAAAGCAAACTACTGAGATAGAAAATGAGATTATCTTTTTAGCTCTGGGTGAGATAAAAGATCGTTTAGATTCAATTAATCAACGCATTGACTTAATCGAAAGTTCAGTTCGGACGCAGGAAAGTTACTTGGAAAGTTTAAGAAAACCTCCTGTTCCTAAAATCCTCCGCATTTCCGAAGCTGCAAAAGTTCTTCGGATTTCTTCAAGAAAACTTTACTATCTTTTAGATAAAGGGGTTTTTAAACGATATAAACTACCACATACACGGACAACATTCATTAAATTAAACGAAGTTGAAGAGGCCCTTGGGTCCGGAGATATAAGTGAATACCTAAATAAATAAAAAAATTGCCCTCTTTAATTTTTAGTTTTGCCTGAAAGTCATACTTGTGGGAATAGTAGGTTTTTAATTTAAAATAATATATTATGAGTAAAAAATTTAAAGGTGGAGTTGTTACCGGAGATGGAGTTCAAGCAATTTTCGATGATGCTCTTGAAAATAATTACGCACTACCTGCAGTAAATGTGGTCGGAACCAACTCGGTAAATGCAGTTCTTGAAACTGCTGCAAAATTGAATTCTCCAGTTATGGTTCAATTTTCGAACGGTGGCGGTGTTTTCTATGCTGGTAAGAGCTTATCTAATGATGGCCAAAAAGCTGCAATTGCAGGATCTGTTTCTGGTGCAATGCATGTGCATGCAATGGCGGAGGCATACGATGTACCGGTTATCCTTCATACTGATCATGCTGCACGGAAGCTTCTTCCCTGGATAGATGGCTTGCTTGATGCTGGAGAAAAATTTTACGAAACAAAGGGAAAATCTTTATACAGCTCTCATATGCTCGATTTATCTGAAGAACCTATCGATGATAATCTTGGTACTTGTAAATCCTATTTCGAACGGATGAATAAAATAGGTATGACTATTGAGATCGAGCTTGGAGTTACCGGTGGAGAAGAAGATGGTGTGGATAACACTGATATTGATACTGAACGTTTGTATACGCAGCCCGAAGAAGTTAATCAAGCGTATGAGGTTTTAACAGGCGTCAGCAATCGCTTCACAGTCGCTGCCGCGTTTGGTAATGTACATGGTGTTTACAAACCTGGTAATGTTGAGCTTACTCCAAAAATCTTACTTAATTCTCAGGAATTTATCAAAGAAAAACACGGCTTATCTGACCGTCCAATTCACTTTGTCTTTCACGGAGGTTCTGGATCATCACGCGAGCAAATTCGTGAAGCGATAGGGTACGGCGTGGTGAAAATGAATTTAGATACTGATATGCAATGGGCATTTTGGGACGGCGTTCATGCATATTACAATGCAAACAAAGATTTTCTGCAGGGGCAATTAGGTAATCCTGATGGAGATGATAAGCCAAATAAGAAATACTATGACCCAAGAGCTTGGCTTAGAAGTGGAGAAACTACTTTTGTTGAGAGGTTGACTAGGTCATTTGAAGACTTGAATTGTATAAACAGGAATACCGCCTGATTCAATCAGTCCTCATCACCTTGTTCTTTAATGTCTCTTTCTGTTTTAGATCAGCTTAAGGAACACACCATTGTGGTGGCTGATACTGGAGATTTTGACTCGATCAAACAATACTCTCCAAGGGATGCGACTACAAATCCAAGTCTAATTCTTAAAGCTTCTAAACAAGAAGAATATGTAGCTTTGGTTCGAGATGTTGTTCATCAGGCAAAGCTCAATGGTAAAACAGATGTTGATCAAGTTATAGACCAACTACTTGTTCAATTTGGATTGTCTATTCTTGAAGTAGTGCCAGGGCGGGTATCAACTGAAGTTGATGCAAGACTTTCTTTCGATTACAACGGAAGTCTGGAGAAAGCTCGTTCGATAATAAGCCTTTATGAAGAAAAGGGGATTTCCAGGGAGCGAATACTTATTAAACTAGCCACCACATGGGAAGGTGTTGAAGTTTCAAGAGTACTTGAGCAAGAGGGTATTCATACCAATATGACACTGTTGTTTTCACTGCCTCAGGCAGTTGCATGTGCAATTGCTGGTTCCCAACTTATTTCTCCTTTCGTCGGGCGTATTATGGATTGGCACAAAAAAGAATACGGAAGAGATTTTTTTGGTACTGAAGACCCAGGTGTAAAGTCGGTCATTCAGATCTTTAATTATTACAAAAAATTTGGCTATCAGACTGAGGTGATGGGAGCAAGTTTTCGTAATACGGGCGAAATTAAAGAATTAGTTGGTTGTGATTTGCTAACAATCGGACCCAAGTTTCTTGATGAAATGCAAAATGATTTTTCAACTATTGAGGTCAAGCTTAACGAGAATTTAGCGATGAATTCGACGGTTGAAAAAATGGATATGGATGAATCTACTTTCCGTTTTAAACTAAATGAAGATGCTATGGCTACTGAGAAATTAGCTGAAGGAATAAGGAAATTCTCTGCAGATATGAGAAGTTTGGAAGAATTACTGAAGAAATTAATTACTTCCTGATTCGAATTAATTATAATAGTTATCTCATGAATTAGCGCATTTGTGTTTTACAAGTATTTTATCAGTAGGTAAATTTTGCGGATGGAAGATAAAACAGCTACAAGTTTGCCTAAAAGGGTGGTACGGACGATAACATTAACACAGGAAGACCTAGCTCTCCTAGATGGCATTGAGCGGGTCATGTCTAAGACAGGATTACGAATAAAAACTGATTCTAAATTAATACGTGCAGCCATTCAGGTAGCCAATGCATCCTTGGAGAATCAACCGTACAATGTTATGGAAATTGCTGAGAAAGTGGTGAAAGAGGATGGAAGATCCTTAAGCCGTTTACTTGAAAAGCAAAAAAATAGTCAAGATTAGGAAAAAATCTTTTCTACACAGTCTTTTGGTAATTCAATCTTTTCATTGAATTCCTCCCCGATGTTTAAGGTAAGATCACTCTCGTTGTTATTTGAGGCTAAAATGAAAATTACCCGGTAAGGATTTTTTGCAATCTCGTACATGAGTTCTTCAACATGATTAGGGGAACAGGTTATTTTACATAGCCCAATCTCATTTTCTGCGATTGCAGAAAGTGCATGCCCAATACCTTGTGGAGCTTGTTGGCAGAGAGTTGGATATCCTGCTCGTGCTGCTTTATACTCTTTCAGCCAACTTTCTTTTTCGGTCAGTAGATAAAGGGTAGAAAAAACCCTTAGAAGGGAAGAGTTTGCAGAGGGAGTGGCATTATCGTACCAAAACTTTTTCCTTACCTGTGCGGGGTTCATTTTTCCATCTCCACTAAAGAAGAAACCACACCGTTTCGGATCTTTAAATTTCTCAAGTGCGGAAAGGGTTATTTTTTCCGCCTGTGCGATGAGTTTTTTGGAACTACCGATTATAATTGTGTCACTGATTGAACTGAGATTAAGCAAGCTTTCAGCCCAGAAAGCATAGTCATCAAGATAGGCAAGAGAGCAGAGGCTTTCATTTTCGAACAAGATAGAGCAGATATCACCTTCTTTGGAAATAAGATTTTTTGTCATCCATTTATTAAGGTCATATGCAAGCTGAACCCACTCCTTTCGATTGAACGCACGTGCTGCATCTACAAACCCTCTTACCAAAAGCGCGTTCCAAGAGGTTATTTTCTTTTTATCCCGGCAAGGTTCTGGTCTTTTATTTCGGTTTTTAAGGAGAATCTTTTTAATTCCATCAAATGACATTGAATCATTTTTTCGAATAGGAAGAGATTTTCCATTTTCCATATTGCCAGATTCACTGATTCCGTACGCATCGGCAAAATTTTGAAAATCATCATTTTCTAAAATTTTCTCAAGTTCATGGTATTGCCAAAAATAATATTCTCCTTCCCCTTCCTCATTGTCAGCATGAACTGAAGAAAAAAAGCCACCATTCTTATCCGTCATTTTGTGAATAAGCCAATGTATTGTTTGCTCTACTTTTTCCTTGTAGATCGGGTTCTTAAATCTTTGATACGCACGGGAATAGCTCGTTAGGAGTAGAGCATTGTCATAGAGCATTTTTTCAAAATGAGGGATATGCCATTTCCCATCCACACTGTATCGAAAAAAACCACCTCCAACCTGATCGTATATTCCACCATTCGCCATCTTGGTTAGGGTGGTTTTGATTGAATGATCAATATTATGAGCAAGTTTTTGATTTGTTCGGATAGACTGAGATTCTCTGATTGCAAGTAGGAAGTCTATTTTCATCGAAGATGGGAATTTGGGAGCAGGTGTGAATCCACCATCTTCGTCATCATGGCTGTCACAAATACTTTTGGCTGATGATAATAGCAGGTCGTTTTTCCATTCATTTTCGCTTGAGGAAAGGCCATTGTTAGCATGAATTAAATTGCTAACCACATTGCCCGCATTTTCCTCGAATTCATGACGTTCTTTTTTGTAATGATCAGCAATTCTCATTAATACCTGTGGCCAAGGCACTATACCTTGCCCACTATCCTGATTGGGGAAATAGGTTCCACCCCAAAAAGGGCGTCCATCAGGAAGGCAAAACACATTGAGTGGCCAGCCTGCAGACTGGTTGAACATTCGAACGGCTTCAAGGTACGTTTGGTCGATATCCGGCCTTTCTTCTCTGTCAACTTTGATACAAATGAAGTGCCTATTCATGAGTGATGCGATGTAAGAGTCCTCAAAAGATTCTTTGGACATGACATGACACCAATGA
>MDTB01138142.1_pt1 | contig 10251 bp, 9 predicted proteins | sample 811161 | NCBI WGS metagenome assembly MDTB01 (sample SAMN05326650, study PRJNA326480) | marine metagenome | isolation source: seawater | place: Mediterranean Sea | collected 2009
CAACACAAGTACGGTCAGGTCACAGAGCTTTCGGAGCTCGAGGCAGACTTGTAAAAATTTCCCACCATAGAATGTTCAACCAAAGGGGCGTAACGGAATCGAACCGATGCCCATGGATTTGCAATCTGGCCGCCGCCTTCTTCAACCTTTTCTTGATTTCCCTAAACCATCGTGGTTACAACCTTTTACTATAGACTGCAAGAGGTTAGCTAATCAACTTTCTGCCATCTCTTGCTGACTATCAGTAGTAAGGGCAGTCCTCTGTGCTTGCGCAAGGAATCAGCCAAATCTTTAGCGTTTTCAACCAGAAATAAACGCAAGTCAGCTGAGTGTTAGGTTAGTATGATTAGACACGCTCGGCATAAAACATATCGTAGTGTCAAATTGAAAGAGTTTTAGACTGGTTAGTTAGGTTCGCCTTTTACTTGCCGAGTCTCAGAAAGTGCCGAAACTATGGAGGAAAACGTCGAATGCAGATTGCCGGATTATTACATGGCTCAAGGCTGCTGAGTCATGTAGATTTCCCGTGTTCTGAGCTCTTGGGACCCGGCGCCAGTGAAGATGAAATACAGTCGTTCATTGAAAAGCATGGTCTGGTATTTGTTAAACCTATCTTTAAAGGCGCTGTAGGGAAGAAGGGAAAGGCAGGTCTTGTCGGTAAAGTGCGGGATTTGAAATCCGCGCTGGCCGAGAAGGAGCGGCTATATTTCGCGGAACATCAAGACAACAATATCGCAGCGAAAGCCAATGGTGTTACGTTTGAAGCCGGTGTGCCTGCCGAGCACGAGGTCTACTTTTCGATCACCGACGACAGCCGTTTTCGAGCGCCAACGATGACACTGACCCATCGGGGCGGTGTCGATATCGAAGAGCTCAGAAAAGACGAGGTAGCAACCGTTCCATTCGACGCGCTGACCGGCTTAAAGGCATTTGTTGTTGCCAATGCGCTTTCAGATATCGGAGCCCCAAAAGAAATCATTTCCCCACTTGTTCAGCAACTGCCGAAGCTATGGGAGTTGATGCACCACTATGGCATGACTACGTTAGAGCTAAATCCAATCCGAATGCGTCCGAGTAAGAATGGACGCCTGACACCAGTTGCTTGTGACTTCAAATGCGGCTTTGACCGTGACGACCCACGAGTTGCACGGCTTGGTCTGCCTGATCAGCTATTTGCCTCTGACATCTCGGCTTTTGAGCAAGAGGTGAACCAGCTTCGCACCCATCAGGGGCAATCGGATGTATTCGTCATGAACGAAGGAGGTACCATCCTCGCTCCTACCTTTGGAGGAGGCGCCAATAGTCTAGTGACCGAAGTACTTGGCGATGCCGCGATCATTTCGTCGGATTTTGGAGGTAACCCGCCCTACGAGAAGATGAAGTCAGTGGCCTCAATATGCTACAAGCACTTTTTGGACCAAACTAATGTGTTGTTCATTATTGGCGGCAAGTCCAACAATACCGACATTTTGGAAACATTTAGAGGCATGGGCGATGCGCTCAGGGAACATTTCGCCACGCACGGACCTGTGCCTCTGTATGTCGTGGTTGGCCGAGGTGGACCCAACCTTGTGAGGGGCTTCGGCAATCTGGCCGATACGCTGGACTCTCTTGGACTACCATACCGGTTCTTTGGTTTTGACAGCGCGATTTCAGAAGTCGTTAACTATGCAAAACGAGTTGATCAATGGATGTGCGAAGGTGGCCGAGATGAGATCGCCCACAACCTGGGCATCTCAATTGCAGCGCGAAAAAAGGAATAAAATGCACAAGAAAGGTATTGAAGGCTTCCCCTACTATCTTAGTATCCGTTCACTGAGCGAGATAGCAACCCAAGAAGACCGCGTTTGCGTATTGAACATTTTGGGTGGTGAATCCCGCCAAGTCACACCAACCAGCCATGCATTTTCCAGTGGAAATGTTGTGTTCGGAACCGCGCCAGGAAGAGCCGGCAACGTCCTGAAAACACCCATCGGCGAGATACCGGTTTATAACAACGTCCTAGAAGGGCTAAAAGCAGGGCACGAGTTCAATGTAGGCGTTGTCTATCTTCCGCCTTCGGGCGTTCGTGATGGGGTAGCCGAGCTGATTCGTGTGAACGATAAACTTACCAAAATCGTCATTATCACTGAAAAAGTTGCCGTCCATGATGCCCGCGAAATCCGAGCTATGGCTCAGGCCAACGGTATTGATATTATCGGGGGCAATTGCCTTGGTGTTGCAGACAGCTGGAACCGTGTCCGCATAGGTGGAGCGCTTGGCGGTGATCATCCAGCGGAATCTCTACTAAAAGGATCCGTTTCGATTTTCTCGAACTCCGGCGGATTCACCACCACGATTGCACAGTATCTTGCGACCGAAGGCTGGGGGACAACAACGCTTATTTCGTCGGGAAAAGATGTTTATATCCACTATTCCGCACGAGACTTTGCCCATGCGTTGAAGGGTGATAACCGAACCAAAGCGGCTGTTCTTTATGTGGAACCGGGCGGCTATTACGAGCGTGATATCGACTTTGGCAAGCCAGTCGTAGCTTGTGTAGTAGGGCGTTGGAAATCCAAACTGACCCGCGCAGTCGGACATGCAGGAGCAATGGCCGGCAGCGGTGACAAAGCCGAGGACAAAGAAAACTGGTTCATTGAAGCTTTTGACGTCGACGGGCTTTACACCCCGGAGAACCCAATAGTTTCGGAAAAAGGTGCTGTGGTGACCAATATCGCGGATATCCCCGCAGCCCTGACTGCAGTTATGGAACTTAACGGTTTTGCTCCGGATTTTGAATCCACTGGCAGCCTGTCTCTAAAGCCGTGGATGGTGAACGATCGTGGTTTGAAGTTACCCAAACACTTGGCATTGCCACCGGTTACGGCTATGGCGCCATATGACGACCAGATCGAAACTCTAAGAGAGCAGATCGGTGCCGTGATTGCCCGCCAGACCATGAAAGACAAGTCTGGCGCCTCGGTAATGGATACACGCTCGCAAGTGACCAGTGTGTACGGCTATTCCGTGCTCGACTTGGCGCTGGAACCGTTGGAGGCGAATTTTGCGCTCCCTCTCGTGCACGAGATTGCCAATAAAAATGATCAGGTGCTCCTGGACGTGGCTGTCGCAGCAGAAGTTAACTTGGTTGACGATCCTATCCTTGCGGCAGCCGATGCTGCCCGTGAAGCCGGCAATGCGCCTAATGTGGTGATGGCAACGGCTGCTGCAATCGTTGGCCCCCAAAGAGTCAAACGCGCGCTTGCCTGTACCGATATTCTAATCGAGCTATTTGCGCATTCTGGCCTGCAGGACGGGAGCGACGAGGATTTCGACACTAGTTCCATCATGATTGATGATGAATCGCGGGCTCTGTTTCTAGCCGGTCCTGGAGATACAGAGGATCCCCGCCCAAGGGCGATGCTGACTGCCGTATCGGCACGCGGTGGTAAATCAGTATTTCTGAAACTCCTTGGTTCGTTCAAGGCGCCGCTTAATCGGGATGCGATCTTGGCCGCTATTGCTTTGACGATCTCTTGGGGGCCTATGTCACGTAAGCGGATATCAAAGCTGACCGCGCAGACTCTGCCTTGGTACTTAAGACTTTACGGTGTCATGGTCGGCGCGATAATCCCGGCCGAACATCACAAATCGGGCTTACTATTTGGCATTCCGCGTGACGAACGTTTCTCGACATGGACAATGGCGGATCTATGCTTCATGGCGATAACAGGCAAGAAGCCAACTGCGGACGAGGCCCTTCCACTGCAAATCCTTGTTGGTCTGCTGATTTCAAACGGTCCGGGTGCTATCTCTGCACAAGGAGCCAAGGGAGCTGTTGCTACCGATGGTCCGCAAACCCCTGAACGCGTCCAGATAAATAAAGGCATGCTCGGTTTCCTCAGTCACTGCGGTTATGCTCATGGAGGCAATGGGTTCGAGGGCATGGCTTTCCTGCTCGACCAGTTTGAGGGAAAGGGTTTGACAGACCCGACGGATCCGAACCACGAGTTCGACCTGAAACAGATGGCAAGGGATTTCGCGATCGATTACAAGCGGTCCAAAGCTAAGGCAAAAGAAGTCGGTTCTGAAGTGCGTGCGCTCCCGGGTGTTCACCACCCGGTCTTCAAAGGCAAGCCAGTCAATTTTGACCCGAGAGAACAGTTTATTGCTGAGTTCCTAAATGACCGCGGCTGCTACAACCTCTTCCATGCGTTTTATCGGGAACTGGTCCAAGCACTCTATGATGTCGGCGCGAGCCGCTTCGTATTTTGTGTGAATGTCGATGCGGTCATTGCCGCGCTGCTGCTCGCACTGCTCTGGAAAGACTACCAGTCCGGCGCTCTTTCGCGACGCGAGCTTGAGAATGCGGCATTCACAGTGTTCCTTTACGGACGCATGATCGGCGCAGCGGCTGAAATCGACGATCACCTAAACCGCGGCCGGAATATGGACACCCGGACGCCAATATCCGCCTGCTCGCATGTGGTCTAGTAGTTCGGTCGAAATATTATCGAATGGAGACCGCACCAACATCTGTTTACGCCCACACTTACGACCAAAATTTCTCGTAAAAAGGATGCATTAGGTATGAAGGCTGCGCAACTAAGAAACGCTACAAGCCAGTGATGATAACGTTTTGTGAAAGATAGAGAACTGTGTGAATAAATATTGTGGAGGTGCATATCGCTTCCTCAAATTTCTATAAATCTTTGATTCTTTAATTTTAGTTTTTTAAGATCGACTGACGCACACAAATTGTTTCCTCATTACCATCTGTCAAATACCCAGAAACTCAGCTATTCAACTCTTATTTAGCAAGACCCCGCTTCGGCGGGGTTTTTTAACGTCATCAAATATTCATTTCAAAACCATAATTCCTTAACAATTTTGGCAGATAAAAGACGCTTATTATTAAGGGAGAAGTAACATGAATTACGAAACACTTATATCCGCCCACGAGAAAGCGCTCAAGACCGAGGCGACAGATGCATTGGCAGAATTACTCCATGAGGAAGCAACCTGGGAATCCATAACGGCGAGCAGTCTCAAAAAAGCAAGCCGAAACAGGGACGAAACATTAGAGTGGTTTGCTGATCAACACTGGGAATCTGACCTCGAGTATCGTTGTATTATTGACTCGGAAGATGTGACTGTACTGACTCACAAAACACCCGTCGGTGATATAGTGTTGCTGGTAACAGAATTTACGAACGGACAAATCATCAAATTTACGCACGCGCGTGGGCCGTGCAACTAAGTGTACTTCCAAAAATACCTTATGAGGCGGCAAAAATGTCATTAAAAATCGTTGTAATTTTTAGTACGGCTTTTGCCGCCACCACGGCTGTGTACGCCAGTGACCAGTTCCCAAACGGTTCCTGTGAAGGGCCTAATCGAGGAGGTAGAACATTAACCATTACCGGTTGCGGTCACGCTAGTAGTACTGGATTTTACGTAGCCCCCAACGCAGATATGTTTGCGGCAGACCTATCGGGGATGGATTTGACTGGGGCAAAGCTTACAGATGTGAATTTCTGGGATGCAACTTTAAAAAACGTAAAGTTCACCAACGCTGACCTCAGTCGTGGGAATTTCTACAACGCGGATTTAACGGGAGCAGATCTTGCTGGATCCTCGCTATCTAACGCAAATATGTGGGGTACAAATCTAACCGGGGCTAATCTTCATGGGGCCAAACTTGATGGGGTGTTCGGTAACAACAAAACGATCTGTCCGAACGGAAAACCTCGAAATGATGAAAAAAGCGATTGCGGCTTTTAGTCCGGAGTTGAAACCTATCGTTGCCGCAAAGTAGTGCCTGGATCACAAACAAAACCCCGCTTCAGCGGGGTTTTGTTTGCTTAAGATGTTGGTTGGTTAAGAGTTCGCTGGTTTGTATGCTCCGGTGGTGGACCCTGCAAGCTTCATAAACTCTACATGCTCTTCTGCTGAGAAAACTTCGATTGCAGAGGTGTTTTCTACGCTACCAGTGGACCCGACAACCAAAGCCATAGCCCCAACATTGACGTTGCTCCCTGTAATCACCATAAAAATATGTCCTGTGGCGGAAACATAAAAACAGTCAAGAGTGATATCCATTTTTTCGAGTAACCCATTAATAGCCTCTTTTCTATTATGTGGATTTTCGATCATTCCCTTCACCGCAGAACTCGTATAGTTCGCTGTTACGAAGTACGTCGACATAAAATATCTCCCAATTTTTAAGTTTTAACTTTTTAAGGCACCTGTATTCTCTGAAGAATACCTTTCGGCTCACTAAATAAAATAGTTCTTCGATATGAATTTTTGATGACGAAAAAATCGCCAGAGAGAGGTACAAATCTAGGCTGTTCGAAGGTTGTCAAAATTCGCGATTACTATCGCAACACTTCGCTTCGCACCGCTTGACCACTCATTGCTCGCTATCATCAAACCTTCACGCCATCTATGGTGGGTAGAGTCTTTAAATCGTAAAAACAATGGGAGAATGAGAATGATTGGGAATAAAGTAGCATCGGCGAACAATTACATGAATCAGTTCGTGAGGATAGACTGGTAATCATGGTTGCAAGAAAGTAAATAGGACGGCGTAAAGCCTACTACATTTAGTGCAATCTTTTTTTATCAAATTCCTTCTTTTATTTGGATGGTATCTCCTCAAGCTCTGAATTCATCTGCCTCATCAGTCGACACTTTTGCACATACCCAACATAGTTCGAATGTATCTGGATTCTGTTCGCCGCATATCGGACACCTCCACTCGCCTATCGTCTTCCCACTAATAAATCCAGCCAATAACTCATGTGCCTTATCCCAGTCTCGCCCTTGCATCAACCAGATCTCTGGCCACATCTCGACGAATGGAAGCTCACCCAGACCAGTTTGCAGAGTTTCATTTTTAATAACCGCGTCTATGCCTTGTGATCTCAAGAGAGCTTGAAGCAGACGCGCCTCAATGATATCGCCGGCTGTGAAGAGCTTTAATTGTCCAAGATCACCAGTCATCGTCGCAACACCGCAATCCAACGCCAAAAATTAAGTAGTTGCATCAAAGTACCGGCAACATAGGTCAGAGCAGCTGCTCGTAAAATGATTTTTGAGGGATCTAACTGCGCTTCCGAAATATATCCAGTACTAAGGAGTGGTAACGCCTTTGTGAAGCTCGCATCCAATTCGACTGGCAGGGTGACTAGTTGCACGACTAAACCGTATCCGAGAACTAAAAAGGCCCCGGCAAACGACAAAAGGCTCAAATGAGGCAGCATGGTCAAAGCACCAACAACGGGACTCGCCGCCAACAACGCTGAACCAATGACCTGCGCGCTGTGAGCCGACTGAGCCAATCGGTGCCGCAACAAAAAAAGTGGCTCACGATTCGCATGCTGGATAGCGTGTCCACACTCATGTGCTGCTATCACGATGGAAGCCAGTGTTTTTCCGTCGAATTTATCCTTAGTAAGCGCCACTGAACGATCGTCTGGACTGTAGTGATCTCCGATTTCTGTCACGACCACTTTAACGTCGTGCAAATTGCATCGGTCCAACAAATGACGCGCTAACTCTCCACCAGTTCCTGGGAAATTCGATTCCGGCTCACGATTATACTTTTTCAACACGTGAGAGACCCAGAGGCCCGGTCCAAAAATGACACATGCGCCGGTTACAGCAAATATCAACAGCACTTCAGCCTTCTCCGCTCTGAGTATTTGATCGACAGATAGATCTTAATCACATCGACTTTGTAATTTCTAGTTAGGAAGAGACATCAAATAGAGGTGTAATAGCTGTTATTACGATAAGAGTGAGCAAACATAGTTTGCGGAGAACAAACTTTTTCATTGCCTCAGAAGCTCCTTGCACGTTTCTTGGTCTAACCCAAGTTCCTGAGCTTTCTCGACCCACTTGTCACTTTCTTTGCCCCTCATCCACCCAATGCTTGCATTGGTGCATATAGTCTTCGCACGGGACGGAAGTTTCTCCATCTCAAGTATCGAATCCACTAACTTGAATCTTGGTTTACCTAATTTTTCCCGGCTATCCGCTATCTTCCAATCTGTGAAGTAGATCGTTTGCTTAGGAAGCTTTATGGGCCAATCAAATTCAAACGGGGTACCCAATTTTGAACTGACCGCACCATTACTTTGGCTCTTTGAATCTTGTTGATAAGCGGCAAAAGAGATGTCATTCCTCGCTAACCAATCCAAATTCTCAGGCTGCAGTATTAGCCAACGTGAGGGAAAAGTATTGTAGATTCCAAATTTCAACTGAAGTTTCTTGCGGCCTCCATCCTTTAATCCACGCTCGGTGACCAATGGCGTTTTTATGGTGCAAACAGTTCTACCGTTAATGCGATAAAGAAAGAATGGCTCATCCCTCTTGATACGCTCTTTTCCCTTTGTATAGTCGGCAAATATTTCAAGTTCGATCCACTTCCCACGAGGAACATATTTTTTATTTACAAAACAAGCGCCGCTTGGAGCAGTATCTGTGGATATCTTTAACCCCTCGTTATGGTAGTGGACCATCCAAATCGGCTGATTTTTTCGATGCAACTTCACTTGATGAATCATTTGCGTCATCGGAAACATATTTGGAAATTGGCTTTCATTAGGTATTAAGATATTGGTGCGATAATAGCGCTGTACCTCTTTTGCCTTAGAACCAAAACTTTGAAGACTGACTTTGTAACCGTCTGTTAACTCAACCCGTTGACGATCGTTATAGCAATCTGACCAGTTCTGATCCCCACCACAGCCGCCATGCTCAATTTCGAACTTATAGACGGTCATATCTAACAACTGATTTTCTGATGGGTTCTTGATGATTGCAGATAAGCTCGGGTGCTTATTTGAATCAATCTTCCATCTATCAATACCCTGCGCAAAGGCCCCTGGGGCCAATAAAATTATACCTGCCAAGCACGTAACGGCCAGCGATACTAAAGAGCCTTTAAGCGGTCTGCGAGTCATATTTACCTCTTAGTTAGTTACATAATGGAATCAGCGTAAAAGAGTTGACTAGGTATACGCAATTTTTGATCAATTTGCTGGGGCCACCCTCTAGCAAACCCTGGCAGGTGGTACTGAATAGACAAAAGTGATTCAGGCGGCGCACCGCCCCTTCGACTCCTAGTTATTTAATGATCTTATTATGTTAAATTCAGAGTTAGGTTCTCGCACCAACGAATACGCCCACAAAACTGATCAACAAAAACAACGAAAGCAGGCTACTACTCAGGTAATGACATTACTTCAAGCTATATCTATACCGACCTTAGCTCTAATTCCCGCATTAAGTTGGGGCATGCCAAAGCATTACCTGAACATGAGCGTGTCAGATGGAAAAAGATGCCTCGTCACTAACGGCATCCCAGATCATCCAATCGGAAAGTTTCCCAATCGGGGAAATCCGAATCCAATTCAAGAGCAACGAGTCAACGTTTGTATACCCCTACAGCCTGTCAAGGGGGATATACCTACCCAGATACAAGGGACGATGGGGATCGCAATAAACGGCGTACAGTTCAGACCCAACACGGCCGGCTACTGGGATCCCAAAGCTAAGCAAGGACACAGTCGCACAGGCGACAGAAACTGGAGTCTAGATATCTTTGGTGCACCCGGAAAACTGGGCCTTGATTTCAATAATGGGCATGTTGGACGCGGTGGCTTATACCACTACCACGGGATAGCGAAACATCTGTTGAGCGTCTCCGGCAGCTCATTGGTGGGTTATGCGGGGGACGGTTTCGAGATTCATTATCTCCCAATCGACAAAAAAACCGGCTGGGCGTTGAGAAAAGGTAAGCGGCCTCCCGAAGGTCCACCCGGCGCCTATAACGGGTTATTTAACGAAGACTATGAGTATGTTGGCGGCGATAACACTTTAGATCAGTGTAATGGTGGCAGTCTGAAAGGCTCCTACGCCTATTTCATTACAAACGAATACCCATTCCTACCGAGGTGTTTGTATGGAAAAATCAGCAAGGATTTTAACCGTAGCAGGCATCGCTGATTATTGCTCCCAAGCATTAACCTCTAAAATCGACGCTGTATTCAGAGCGAGATTCTGAGTAGGAATGTATACGATCATCGTTTGGTCGTGTAGCGAGGCTAGGTCTTAAAATAAAGCGGGCCTAAGTAAAACCGAGGCTGAGAAGAAGCCGGCATTCAGCCCTATTAAGACCTGGGGAACGATGAACCAGTCCCAGTCTCGCGCCCTCATTACCCTGCCATCGCTCACCTTTGAGCAAGGCAACCTGGCCGG
>MDTB01162520.1_pt1 | contig 10251 bp, 8 predicted proteins | sample 811161 | NCBI WGS metagenome assembly MDTB01 (sample SAMN05326650, study PRJNA326480) | marine metagenome | isolation source: seawater | place: Mediterranean Sea | collected 2009
ACGGCATTACCGCCACCACCTCCCACGCCAATCACCTTAATGACCGCGTTTGATTCGATTTGATCTACGATCTCGAACATTTTATTACCCTCTCAGTTAAAAATTTCCTTGGATCCAATGTCGAACCCGGCTGATAATGCCTCCCTGCACACCCAGCCAGCGGGGTTTAGGTCTGACTTCTTGGTCACGTCCATACGCCAAAAGACCGGCCAACACAGCATTGGCTGGATCTTGTAATAGCCCATCGAGTCCCTCTTGATGAGCTTGTTTTAGCACCCAACAGGGACACTGCAACATACTCTCAAAGACTTGTGCGATCCCCGGCAAAGTGGCGGTTCCACCAGACAAAACGATGCCCATCGATGCCTCTTCGAAGCGACCCGTTTGATGGAGGCGTTTACCCAGAATTTCTGCTATCTCTTCGACACGCGGCTGAATAAAGGCGGTTAACTGTTGCAAGCCGATATTTTCCGGAGGACGGTCTGCAAGTTTTTTTACTTTCACCATTTCTTTTGGTGGAGCAAGGCCTGCATGTGCATGGCCATACTGGAGTTTCAAATGTTCAGCGTCACCAATTGGGGTTTTCAGCGCGACCGCAAGATCTTGTGTCAGTAGCTCTCCTCCCATCGGTATGACTTGCATCCATGCCGGCGCCCCCTCTGAAATCACCATGACATCAGTGGTTCCTGCGCCGATGTCGACAACGCAGACACCAAGCTCTCGCTGATCAGGCAGCAGCAACTGACCGACTGCAAGCGCAGACGGGACTATGACCGCAGTCTCGATACCAGCGAGCCTCAAACATTTTTTGACGTTATTGATGGCGTGCGTGGCCCCGGTGATGACGTGTACATTTGCCTCTAACCGATTTCCTGACATCCCTTGCGGAGAGAGAATTCCCGTCTGGCTGTCCAATGTGAATGACCGCGGAATCACACTCAAGATCTCACGCTGAGGAACCTGAGCTTGCGCCTGAACCTGCTCCATCGCTTGAGTCAATAAACTATCTGTGACTTCGCGATGATTCAGAACCACAGTGCCAGACATGTCTTGCCCAAGAAGATGCGATCCACCGACAGACACTAGTGGGTCTAACAGTTTTGTACCCGCTGTTTGGTTCGCTTCGGCTACCGCACGAACTAATGCTTCAACAACAGAGTCAATCTGAATGACTACACCTTGCTTCAGACCACCCGAACGCGCGCGGCCAAGGCCCAGTAAGACGATTTGACTCGCGTCAGTAATTTCAGCAACCGCTGCTGTGATCTGACTAGAGCCGATGTCGATGGCCAAGATATGACTCACTCAGTAATCCTCCAAGCCAAAGCAACGCCGTTGTCGTAACGCGCATCAATTTCTTGAACTCTCTCCAGTTTCTCATTGGCTAAACGATTCAATACGTCGCTCGCGCGGGACAAACGCCCCAGAATGTCGACGCTCCCTAGTCTTACTTTAATGCCGTTTTCCAAAGCAATCCGCCATCCCAGATCGTGACCACGCGAGACGGACTTGACATCCGAGAGATTAGAAAGCCGATCTGAAAACACGCCATAATGACTATAAATCTGCTTTGTTTCAGACAACGCACCGTAGAGTCTTGGCAGATGCTCGTTCAAAGGTGTCGGCGGCTCAAACAGGTCACCAGATAACCCCAGATATTGTGTATCGTTATAAATCGCTACAGGTCGCTGCTCAGTGATTTCGATTAATAACGTATCCGGCCACACACGACGCGCCGAGGCACTCTCGATCCAGGGATGTGACTCGACCTCTGAGATCACCTCTACAAGTGTTGCATCTAGATAGTTACCGCTGAAGCGGGTGCTCAGGCCGTGAGCCAGGCTATCTGCATCTAAGTACCGTAAATCACCTCTCAATTGAATTTGGCGAATCTGTATATCTTGTAGCAGGTGACTCAAACCATTCGCCGCTATCGATCCGGTAATACCGAGACCGATCAGCAGCATCAAAATTTTCCAGTGCATTAACGTTCGATCGGTAATCTGTCTCATTGTCATGGCGAGACCTCCGTATCGAGGAGTATCTGTTCAATCAACATCGGCATATCCATCCCTGAGGCCTGGGCCGCTTTTGGCACAAGCGAATGGTGCCCCATGCCGGGAACTGTGTTGCACTCAATAAGGAGCAAATGGCCCGTCTCATCCATCATGAAATCGATTCGGCCCCATGTTCGACACCCAAGCGCATCGAATGCTTCAAGTGCTAGTTGTTGCGCTTCTGCTTCAAGCTCAGGACTTAAGCCTGATGGAATTTGGTAATCGGTATCATCGGTCTGATACTTGGCGTTGTAGTCATAAAACTCAGCGCTTGGGCGAATACCGATCACAGGCAATGCGAGACCACGAACAATACCCACCGTAAACTCTGGCCCAGGTAGAAGCGGCTCTACCAAGACCCGCGTATCGTATTTCAAGGCATCTATGAGCGCAGCTTTGAGTTGATGTCCACCGTGCACAACATGTGCACCAACTGATGAGCCCTCATGTGCCGGTTTCACAAAAAGCTCAGGACCCAATCGCTTAACGCAGATATCCGCTTGTTCAACATCATTCACAACCACCATAGGCGCCGTTGGAAGCCCGAGTGACTCCCACACTTGTTTGGTACGAGGCTTATCGAGCGCCAAAGCTGACGCACCGACACCAGAACCCGTGAATGGAATTCCAAGTGCGCATAGCAAACCCTGCAACACGCCGTCCTCACCATACTGTCCATGAACAAGGTTAAAAACTCGTGTTGGATCAGCAGCCATCAATGGTTCAATCAACCCATCTTTGATATCAATTTCGATTGGTTTGATGCCAATAGAACGCATTGCGGCGGCGACAATCTCTTTGCCCTCACGTGAAACGCTAGCCTCAGATCCAACACCTCCGTACATAAGAGCGACACGTTCATTTACCCAACTCATTGACCACATCCGAGGGTTGCAGCCATCTGGGTCGGTAGTCGTCCTATTGAACCAGCGCCCTGCACTACCACAACGTCATTGGGCCCAACCAACGCACCCACTCGTTCAATCACCTGTTCAAAGTCACTCTCGACGTAGGGACGGCAATGACCAAGACGTCGAATACTTTGCGCAAGATCTTTAGATTCGGCCCCAACTATCGGCGACTCACCTGCGGGATAGACAGGCATCAAAATGAGCTCATCAGCATGATTGAGTACCGACACGAACTCATCGAAAAGATCTTGGGTCCGAGAATAACGATGTGGTTGGAATACACTCAGTAAGCGGCGACCAGGATATGCTCCCCGAACCGCTTCAAATGTCACTTCAATCTCTGTCGGATGATGGCCATAGTCGTCAATGATAGGAATTTGCTGGCCCTTTTTTTGGATATATCCGATCAATTGAAATCGACGTCCAACGCCCTTGAATTCATTGAGTGCTTTGACTAATAGCTCGTCATTGACGCCCAAATGGTCGGATAGAGCTATAACGGCTAACGCATTTAATACGTTGTGACGACCAGGCATCGAGAGCTTCACTTTAAAGTTCCTATCGCCCGGACGAACAACGTCAAATTCGGTTTTAAGACCATCTACCATGATCTTTTCCGCCCGATAGTCAGCTTTCGATTCGATACCGAATGTAAGGAAGGTTCGACCAACATATGGGAGGATTTCAGTCACTACCGGATCATCCGCATTTGCGATCACCAACCCGTAGAACGGAAGATTCTGCAAAAATTGAACAAAGGTTTGTTTGAGTCGCTCAAAGTCGCCGCCATAAGTCGACATATGATCAGCATCAATATTGGTCACGATCGCAATCATCGGCTTCAGAACAAGGAATGAAGCGTCACTTTCATCAGCTTCTGCGACCATATACTGACTGGCACCTAAGCTCGCATTAGTGTCCGCTTGATTCAGCTTTCCGCCGATAATGTAGGTGGGATCCAAACCACCCTCAGCCAAAACATATGCAGCCAATGATGTTGTGGTCGTCTTGCCGTGGGTTCCAGATATCGCGATACCGTGTTTAAACCGCATGAGTTCAGCGAGCATCTGTGCTCTGGGAATGACTGGTACTCTTGCATCTAAGGCGGTCGCGACTTCTGGATTCATGCGATCGATCGCACTCGAAACTATCACCACCTCAGTGCCTTCGATATTTGACGCATGGTGACCGATATAAATTGTGGCGCCCAAACGCTTTAGTCGCTCAGTCGCAGGCCCTTCTCGAAGATCTGATCCAGAGACTAAATATCCTTGGTTTAACAGGACTTCCGCGATACCGCTCATGCCAACCCCGCCGATTCCAACGAAATGCATACGCTGGATTTGTCCCATCTGATTAACCATGTGCAACCTCCATCACGCGATCAGCTACATGCTGAGTCGCTTCAGGCTTTGCAACCGAACGCGCGGCTCGAGCCATTTGCGTCAAGTTTTCCGGGGCACGCAATATGTCTGAGAGTTTCGCAACGAAGATATCGAGATCTTTCTCTTGAACTACAACTGCTGCACCTACACTATGCAAATGCCGGCTATTTTTTGTTTGGTGGTCGTCGACAGCGTATGGGAAAGGGATTAGGACCGATGGCATAGCCGCACTCGCCAGTTCAGATACCGTAAGTGCGCCCGCCCGACAAACAACAATATCTGCATCTCGATACGCTTCGTCCATACGGCCAATAAACGCCACCACCGTGGCATCGAGGTCAAGTGCTTGATACTGCTCATCAACCTGATTCTGTCCGGACACGCCTGTCTGATGCGTAACTTCGATACCAAACTGACTCGCCACGACTTTTAACTTCTCTGGCAACTGCTCATTGAGTGCTTTCGCACCCTGAGAACCACCGATCACTAATACACGTGTCTTACCAATTTCTTGTTGGCCCTGGCCGATCCGTTGGAGACCTACCGAATCAATTTCGGGACGAATCGGATTACCTACACATTCCGCACCCTCGATCACATTCGGGAAAGCCGCCAGCACCTTAGTCGCGAACTTAGCCAAATATTTATTCGTCATTCCAGCTACGGCATTCTGCTCATGGATTACCACTGGCACGTTCATGATCTTTGCAGCAATACCTCCAGGTCCCGCTGGATACCCCCCAAAACCTACACAGACAGATGGCTTTAAACGCGCCATGAGAATCAATGCCTGAAAAATAGAAAAACTAAGCCGCATCGGTCCCGTGATGCGTTGCAGGCCGGACTTCCCGCGGAGCGCTCGCACCGCGAGGTAGTGCATCGGAATTCCTTTTTCAGGAACTAACCGTCCCTCTAGTCCATGCTTCGATCCTATCCAATGCACTGTTTCGCCGCGCTTAATCAGTTCTTCAGCGACAGCCAATCCTGGAAAAATATGTCCCCCAGTGCCCCCAGCCATAATGCATATCGGTTTTTTCATCGACGCCTCGCAGGGAGATTATCTGCACTAATCCGTGCAATGACGCCAAGACTCACTGCTGTCATGACGAGTGAGCTTCCCCCATAACTCAGTAACGGAAGTGTCAGACCAGTCGTCGGCGCCAATCCGATATTGACTGCTAGATTTATAAGGATCTGCAGTGCAACAAGAAGCACCAACCCATAAGTAAGATACGCAGCGAATGGACGCCCACCTAATTCGGCTCGACGCCCAATTAAAAGACCCCGCCAGACCATGCAGGTCATTACGGCAACGGTACTAAACGTACCAACGAGACCGAGCTCTTCGGCCAAAATTGCGAATACAAAGTCAGTGTGGGCTTCGGGCAGATAAAAGAGCTTTTGGACCGAATTACCAAGGCCCATCCCCAACAATCCACCTCGTCCAAACGCCAGTAGTGCTTGGGTTAACTGGTAACCCGCCCCATAGCGATCAGCCCATGGATTGAAAATTGTCTCGATCCGCTCAACTCGATATGGCTCAATCACGGCAAGTACTAAGAGACCAAGTAAAAGTGCTGAACCAAACACGATATATTGTGTGAACGGCGCTCCCGCCAGGAGCAATACTCCCATCACGGCGAAGCTCAATACCAAGAGGGTCCCATAATCTGGCTCCATCAGCAGTAGAACAGCGATCAGACCAACAACAGCCATTGGCTTTACAAATCCACTGAATTTCTGACGAACCTCTTCGAGGCGTCGAACCAGGTAAGATGCCAGGAACAGCATCATCGTGAATTTAGCAATTTCCGACGGTTGCAAGTTGAAGAGACCGAGACTCAACCAGCGGGTCGCCCCCTTGACTGTTAAGCCAACACCGGGAATCAGAATAATGGCGAGAAGCGCCATTGAGAACAGCAAGAAATGAGTAGCGTAACGGTACCACCAGCGTGTTGGTATCAAATAGGCGACGGTACCGCCCGCCGCTGCGATAGTAAGAAACAAAGCATGTTTAATCGCGAAACTAAATGGTTGGCCGAAACGATCCGAAGCAACTTCAACCGAACTTGATGCGACCATCACGAACCCGAGACAGGCAAGCGCACAGGCTGCGAGAATAAAATGAATATCCGGAGAACCTAAGGGCACAAAATCAGAACGGCGGACCTCAAACTTCATAATGAGCCCTCACCAATTTTTCGAAATACTCGCCGCGTGCCTGGTAGTTTGTAAATTGATCAAAGCTCGCGCAGGCTGGGCTCAACAAAACAACGTCACCTTTAACTGCATATTGAATCACCAGCTCAAATGCCTGATCGAGTGTTTCAATAGCCGTGACTTGGTCGCCCAGAGTGTCAACGATCCGTTGTCGATCACGCCCAAAAGCAAAAACATGCTGACAATGCGCCTTAATTGTCGTCATCCAGTCGCTGAGATCAGCATCCTTAATTTCGCCACCTGCAAGCAAATACAAATGACCTTCAGTTTCAACACTTAAGACCGCGGTTTGAGATGCCCCGACATTGGTACCCTTGGAATCGTTAATGAACCGCACCCCATTGACAGGAGTGAGTTCGACCATACGGTGCGGCAAACCCGTGAACTTACGTGTCGCAGCGACAGCAACCCCCTTATCAACTCCCATTAAGTAACAAATTCCAAAGGCTGCCATGACGTTTTGGATCATGTATTGACCCGGCATCGGTAATTCGGAGACCGGCATCCATGGATCCGCGCCTAAAGCGATCCAATCTTCTCCATCGACCACCATTAAACCGAATCGTTGGAAGTCTGGGTGCTGAAGGGCAAACTTAATAGCCGGCGTATGATCTGGAACCAGGGGTTGCGATAACGGATCGTCAGCATTCACTACAATCGCTCCAACACCGTCGAAAATACGATGCTTTGCTTGATGGTAGGCAATCATTGACCCGTGCCAATCCAGATGGTCGGGAGACATATTCAGACAGGTGGCAATAGTTGCTTTAATACTCCGTGTCCGCTCAAGCTGGAAGCTCGATAGCTCCAAAACGGCGATCGATTCATCTGTCTGATATGCCAATAAATCAAGCGCTTGCGGACCTAAATTCCCTCCCACAAGGACATGGCGTTCATCGGCTTTTAGGATATTCCCTACCAGAGAAGTCACTGTCGATTTTTCATTTGAACCCGTGATAGCAATCAGTGGTTGGTTTTCTGGCCAAGCGCGTCTGAACACCTGGATATCACTAATTAGATGTGCGGTGGTCTGACTCAAACCTTCGGTCGTCGGTGCTACCCCAGGACTGACAACAATCTCTTCGAACCGATCTAGATACTCGGTCTTCAAGGGTCCAAAGTAGGTCTTAACAGCAGGAAATTCTCGTTCAAAAACAGTTTTCAAATAATCAGATTCACGAGTGTCAGCAACTTCAAATTGAATTCCCAAGGCCTCAAAGTGACGCGCAACAGCTTGTCCGGTCGGTCCAGCCCCTAGAATTAGGCGTTTACTGCTCGCGATCAAAGACATCGATTACCTTAACTTCAAGGTCGCAAGACCCACCAGAACTAACATCACAGAAATAATCCAAAACCGAACAATCACTCGCGGCTCAGGCCAACCCTTCAACTCAAAATGGTGGTGGATCGGAGCCATTCGAAAGAGACGTTTACCAGTAAGTCGGAAGCTGGCTACCTGCAACATCACAGAGACTGTTTCCAAAACGAAGATTCCACCCATTATAAAAAGCACGAGCTCTTGACGAACCATTACGGCAACAACACCCAAGGCAGCCCCAAGCGCTAGCGCACCGACATCACCCATAAATACTTGCGCGGGGTACGTGTTAAACCACAGAAATCCGAGACCTGCGCCAACCATTGCACCCAGAAATACAACCAACTCACCGGTGCCCGGGATGAACGGAATAAAGAGATACTGCGAGAAAATTGCGTTACCTGTGAGGTACGCAAAAACACCCAAAGCACCGGCTACCAAAACGGTGGGAAGAATCGCAAGACCGTCGAGACCATCAGTCAAATTGACAGCATTGGACGTACCAACAACCACAAAATAGGTCAGGATGATGTACCCATACCCGAGTGGTATGAAAACGTCCTTGAAAAATGGGATCAAGAGTGTTGTCTCCGATGGCGTCTTCGCAATCTGAAAGAGGATCACCGCAGCAACCAAGCCAATTATTGACTGTCCTAGGAATTTCGACTTTGCCGGAAGGCCTTCTGAATTCTTCAGAACGACTTTCTTCCAATCATCAACCCAGCCAATGACACCAAACCCCAGCATGACCAGTAAAGTAATCCATACATATACGTTGGCTAGGTCACCCCATAGGAGGGTAGAAGCAGTGATGCAGATGAGAATCAACACACCTCCCATTGTGGGCGTTCCCTGCTTCGAGAGATGTGATTCAGGCCCATCGCGTCGGACCGACTGACCTATCTGGCGCGTCTCCAATGAACGAATCATCCATGGACCAATAAACAGTGCCGTGATCAACGCTGTTAACACACTCAAGATTGAGCGTAGGGTCAAATACTGGAAGACAGCAAAGTTCGGCTCGAATACGCTTAGATAATTAGCTAACCAAAGCAACATTGCTAACGCACCCCATGTTGTCGTTTAAGGGCATTAATCACTCGATCCATTTGCGCTGATCGTGATCCTTTAACCAGAATCACGTCAGCATCTAGAGCACTTTCAATTAAAGATTCACTCACCTCATCGTGGGTTGCGAAATACTCGGCAGCCTCACCATAGCCATCAGCAATCGGGCCCCCGCTACCAGTCGCTATCAGTCGATCTATACCCTTCGATTTTGCATAGGCTCCTAATGCTTTCATTTCGCTTTCAGCCGAATCTCCGAGCTCGCTCAAACCACCCATTGCAAGAACTCGAGTGCCAGGACGTGTCGCCAACCAATCGATGGCTGCCCGAACTGCTTGGGGATTCGCGTTGTAGGTGTCATCAATTAATAATGTTTTACCCAAGTGAACCGGCGTCATTCGGCCTGATTCAATAGACGCAGCCTTAAGGCCATCAATAATCTCTTGATCAGTTGCGCCAGCCGCGATCGCCATCGCAGACGCAAATGCTGCATTTTCCATGAAATGCTGACCAAGCGTCGGCAAAGACGCTGTGATTTCTCGACCCTCAACCAGTATCCGCAACTCTTGATCAGACACTTTCGACCAAATGAGATCGGCAGAGTATCGTCCGACACTAAACACACTGCGTGGGCCAGCCCGTTTGACCCACTCAGCAAACGCTGGCTCGTCACTATTTAGAACGACAGTTCCGTCTAGCGATGTATGGTCAATAATTTCACCTTTACCCTGAACGACGCCTCCAATCGAACCGAAACCTTCAAGGTGGGCTGCGCGCGCATTTAAGAGTGCAGAGACCTTCGGCCGAACAATAGCCGCTAAACGATCAATTTCACCGACAGCTGATGCGCCCAGTTCGAACAACGCATACAGATGATTTGATCGAAGACGAGCCACTGTCAGTGGGACACCCAGATGATTGTTGAGATTCTGCTGAGTAACGAGGATCGACTTCGATCCAAATCGCTGCGCCATTTGAGTGAGAATCGAGGCCAAAAATCCCCTAGTGCTCGTCTTGCCTTGGCTTCCAGTCAAGGCAAATACCTCACCCGTATAAGAATCACGGATGGCGTGTGCAAGCTGAGTTATTGCATGCTGGGTATTTTTGACACAAATCGACGGTAGGATTGTTGTCGACTTTGACACGAGAGCCGCAGATGCACCGTTTTCTGCCGCATTTGCGATAAAGTTATGTCCATCACGCCGAGCCGTCAAGGCAACAAATAAGTCACCCTTGGCCACTACTCTGCTGTCTATAGTCAATCCTGAGATCACTGGGTTTCCAACAACTAC
>MDTB01188487.1_pt1 | contig 10251 bp, 11 predicted proteins | sample 811161 | NCBI WGS metagenome assembly MDTB01 (sample SAMN05326650, study PRJNA326480) | marine metagenome | isolation source: seawater | place: Mediterranean Sea | collected 2009
AGTTGAAGAATTTTACGATTTTGAACCAATTTACATCAAAGTTCAGAACAAAGTGGAGCCGAACAAGCCGTCAAAAACAAAATTTTACAATTTTGATGACTTACTTATCAACGGTGAGTATAAAAAGCCAAAATCTCTTTACATTGACGCAAAACAAAAGGCAAAATTTGAAAAATTGTTGAAATTAAAGAAAGATTTTCTTCCACAGCTCAAAAATACAGCTAAAGACCCTTCCTTAAGGTGATATAATAGGTAGAAAACTATTTATTTTGTAAATTTATAATAAAAGGTGCCTATTTTATGTCTAATCGTGACTTTATTATCCAAGAAATAAGAAAATTGTTTAAAGAACAAACAGAATCTTCTGGAATTCTGCAACAACTAGCAGGTAAAGATCTTTTACGAGCACCCGGCGCTTTTAAATACAAAGGCATTGATTTTTCTATTAAATTTAATCCAAAAAACATGACTATTAAGGCAGCGGGTACCCAGTCTAGTTTTACATTTCACTATCGTTCAATTGAGTTAAATGTATATGAAGCTAAAGTTGTGAATTCTGGGGGAGTTGCAAATTTAAAAATGGGAATCTGGATAAACAAACAAAAAGCACAAGTTACAAATCAAGATCTTGATAAGTGGCTGCCAAAGCTATTAGCAAAAAAACAGGTTTCTATTCAGGCCGCGGGCAGAGCGATCACTATTAAACCAAATGATAGCAATAAAGCCATAGACTTAAATAAATTAAAACCATCAAAACCCAAACCCAAACCGAAACCCAAGCCTAGACCTGAGCCTACTGCGAATCCTTCAGAAAAAGAGGTATCTGAAGGATTATGCGGCCTGAATTTTAAAATTATAAATGTTCGCGATTTTGAAAGACAGATTGTGCAAACCATGTCTGGTGTAACTTGTGAAGATTTAGCAATTCAATCTAAAAATCAAGGTAAAATTGACAAAAAATATAACTATAAACTTTATGGTAAATTTCTAACCGCAATAAATAATGGAATTAAAGTTAAAAATATCAGCATTGATGGCTCTATAGAGAGGCTTCAACATTACAAAAAAAATGTTATTCCTAGTGCCAATCTACAAGCTTATCTACTCAACCGAAAAAAACCAAAAAACGCCAAACAGATAACTATTCTGAACACACTTTTCAAGGGTTCAGCTATTAAAGATTTTATGAGTTACTTTGATGAAAAGAGTGGAATTGTATCGCTATACACTCACGATATTGGTGATTATGAGCTTTTAAATTTTGCAATACTCAAAATCCCGGCTGTCGATGGTTTGAAAGGGGGCGATTACCCAGTTGTGTTTACATCAAGACCAAACGCTGCAGACATCGCCGCCCAATTTGTAACTAAAGGTTTAAAAAATATGGAATTTTTTGAGCAGGACGCTAGCCTGGAAGTTTTTAACAATATAAGCAAATATCTTGGTTATGAGAAAGAGACAATCAACAAAGTAAAAATGAGACTAGTTGGTCTTCATGGTATTGTTAAAAAATATATTATGACGTATAATGCAGCCGAGGCCGGCAAAATACCATTTAAAGATTCTAACATCAAAATACTCGAAGGCGACCCAATAAAAGAAAAAGGCATTCAACTATTAGAGATATATAAAGGTAAGTTAGAATATTTAATTAGAGCTTTGCATAATTTTGAAACGGATGCCAGCTCTGAAACGTTGCATAAATTAGCTAAAGCAAGTGCTTCTACAACTTCATTGTTTGAAATAATAGATGATGTTGTTTATTAAGGAATTTAATATATGAAAGATAATTTTTCAAAAAACTTAAAAGAGGAAAAGAAAAGCGACGCCCAAAAGATACAAAATATTCTTAAAGCTATGGGTGGTAGTAAGAAAATTAAAGTTGGCCCGGGCGGGGGACAGGGTGGACAATCTGATAATTTTGTGAGTCAACAAGCAAACGCGGAGAGGTGCCCCAAAGGCTTCAAATTTGAAATGGGTCGTGATAACGCAGGGAATATAGTGCCCCATTGCCGTAACCCAAAAACAAATGATAAAATAAAGCCATGTCCAAAGGGTCAAATAATAGGAAAAAATGGAAAGTGTACAGGTACTGGTAAGTTTCCAGGCGGTGGCAAAGGTCCTGACTCCGAACAAGGCGATGGACCAACAGGTCAGGGGCCACTTGGTGGATTTGCAGATATCGAAGAACCCGAATTCGGTGGTATGTCTGGGTCTGGTGATAAACCTAAACCAGGAGGACAACCTAGTGCTGGTGGTGAACCGGTTGCAAAAGATGAAAAAGACAATACAGAAAAAAACCCAGACGACAAGTCAGACAAAGATGGCGATAATCGAGTCTTCACTAGTTTAACTGCAGATGACTTAGAACCTTTTCGAAGATTAGATGACATTTATGTTTTCTATGTCGGTAAAAGCAGGAGAAAGCAGTATTTAACCGCTGCGGTTGATGCAATTTCTGATATACAAGGAATAACAGATCCTAAAGATATTGAAAAATTAAAAACCAAAATAAAAAAATCAAATTATGTATTGATTATTAAGGGTGAGCCAAGATATAAGTTCTATGATGTTACCCGCACTGATGGGAGCGGTCTTGATGCGATTCTTGATAAATCCCTCTCTAATCTTACAAAATTAAATGATAAGCGTGCTAAAGTAGGTGGTGGTCTTTCTTATATGTTTAACCAATTAATGTCTTTGAACGCGGCTATTGGTACTGGCGCTGCTACCTGGAAGCAAGAAGGTCAATTAAGCTTTCAAAATAAACTTACTAGGGAGTATTTGATGCCGGCTTTTAAAAAAGCGATGGAGATTGTTCATAAAAATCCGAATAAAGATAAAGATGAGGTACAAAACTTAATTCGTAAAGATTTTGAAGAGGTTTACGACCCAGAAGACCAAAAAAGATTACTAAAAATTAGGAAATATCAACCAGATGCGGATAGCAAAGAAAGCCCTGCAGTGGCAGATAAAAAACAAAGCCCAACAAGAAGAAAAATAAGGGAATCAAAAACAATGAATAAAAATGATTTAAGACAACTCATAAAAGAGGCTTTTACTGATAAAGTTTACGGAAACTATCCTTACAGCCATAAATCTGGACAAGAAGGTGAACCTGCAGAGGATTATACAGAAGATTGGAAAATGTTTTGCTCTCAGGTCTCACAAGATAAAAGTAAAGAAATTGCGATAGAGTTAGCAAAGATGCTAGTAAAGGATACTGATTTGCTTCAAGATGTTTTAGAATTAATCGGACAAAATCAATCAGTTGGCTCTGCAATTTTAAAGAAAATGGAAAAATCAGAAATAGTGTAGTATGATACCAGATATGAACCCATTGTCAAATAAAAAATGGATTTCAGGTTCTGGTATTATTCATACTTTTGATGAAATAAACAATATAGTATCTGCACACTCTTACAATAATAAAATATTTATTGGTTCTGATTCTTTCCTCACCAAAAAAAGAACTTGTTTTGTAACTGCTATATGTTTATTAACAAAAGATAAAGGTGGAAGATACTTTTTGTATAAAGATTATTTAAAAACAAGTCAATTTAATATACTCTCAGTAAGGATCACTGAAGAAGTGAGAAGGTCAATAGAATTGGCAGAACATTTTATGAATACTTACAGTATCCTGCCTCAAGATATAGAGTTGCATCTTGATGTCTCCCCTTTCGGCACTAAAAATGGAACATCGAAGTTCTCTGATATGCTTAAAGGGTATGTTCAGGGCTACGGCTTTGGCTGCAAACTTAAACCTAATGCCTGGGCTTCTCAAACAGTTGCGGATAAACATTCAAAATGAATACAGAGCCTAGAATATTAAGCCCTTCAATATTTACAGTGTCTTTTAACGATATGATTGATATATGGGTCGAGACAATGCATCCTGAAGATAATGTTGTTGTTATATGGGATGCAATCAAACATTTAGACTTAATAAAGGCATCTGGTTTTCTTTTGGATGATAAGGTTTTGTTTGATAATAAAGTCCTAACCATTCTACTTGATGATATAAGAGATTGTTTTTATGTTATGGATGTTTTAGGGGTTGCTGAGGACCATCCATTTATACAAATCTACACAGGTGGCAAAATACTAACTGATAATTTAGAAAACTTACGAACAGACCTTGATGAACTTCCTAATTAATATATGAAAGATTACTTTAAAATGATTTTGGACTTACTAATAAGAGATAACAAGGAAAAACACCAAGAAGACGATGCTCGTCCTTGTATTCAACTTGAAATACAAGATGAACATACCATATATTCAGAAAATAATCAAGAGGATGATGAAAAAGAATCCTCAGTTATAATAATAGATATTTGAGATATGATTAGGGTGAAAATAGAAAAAGATTCAAATGCAGTTGTGAAAGTTGTTATCGTGGATAATAAAAATAGAGTGCTATTATTGACTAGATCCAACTATCATAAAAAACATGCAGGTGAATTAGATTTACCAGGCGGTCATCTTAAAGTAAATGAACCTTTACTTAAAGGCTTACAAAGAGAGGTAAAAGAGGAGACCGGATTAAAATTAAATGATGCTAACCTATATAAGACAAAAGGCGAAAAACACTATTTCTATGCAAAATATGACTCTCAACCAATAAAACTAAGTAGAGAACATGTTGATTATGCTTTTTACAATAAAAAACAACTAGATATTAGTAAAAAGTTTGAAAAAGTGGCCCATGAAGTGCTGGAGATGTTAGAAAATGATTAAATTATCAATAAAAAACAAAAATTTTACAAATTCTGGCCTCTTAGTACCTAAGAGCACTCTAAATCCAAAAATTTGGACAGATATGGAGATAGATCCAGAGGTTCAGGAGCAACTAAAAGCAATCGCTGAAGATGTAATCAAGAATATGGAAATAAATGCTGATGTAAAAGATATCATCATTACTGGGTCAACAGCGTCCTATAATTGGCACTCAGGGTCCGACATTGACCTTCATATCCTACTTGACTTTGCAGAAATAGACAAAAATCTTGAATTAGTCAAAAGAATGCTGGATCAATCAAGAATAAATTGGAACAAAACTCACGATATCTTTATTAGAGGTCATGAAGTTGAATTATACTTTCAAGATATCAATGAACCACACGAATCGTTGGGTGTCTGGTCAATTTTAAAAGAAGAGTGGGTTGCAGAGCCTGTAAAATTAAATCCTGAGCTTGATTTGCGAACTGCTGAGAAGAAAGCAGAGCATATCGCTAAAGCTATCGACCATGCAGTGGAGACTTTTGAGAGTGGAGACAACCTCGATGCTTATGAACATGCTACTAAAATCAAAAAGAAGATAGCAAACTTGCGTTCTGCGGGACTTTCCAGAGAAGGTGTATACTCTCCAGAGAACTTAGCATTTAAGATGCTTAGAAACTCAAACTACCTTGAAAAACTATCAAACATAAAAATTGACTCATATGATAAAATGATGTCAATTCAAGAAATGTACATAAAAGACTATTTTAACTCAAACAAAGATAAAGAACACATGGAATTTGAAGGAAAGTATAATTTAGAGGAATTGCTTGACCCAAATGGGCCAGCGCCCTGGGGAGAGACTGAAGATGTATGAATATTTTGATTTAGGGTTGATCTTTATCAATCTGCTGTTTTGTGGCCTACTTTTACATAGAACCAACAAACTTGACGAAAGATTAACTCAAATTGAAACGCTTTCCAAGGCGACTGCTAAAAGTCCAAAGATGGGAAGAAAGCTGTTAAACGAAATGGAACAATAAAGTATAATCATTTTATAACCCCCACAAAAGGATTTAAAATGATTGCTGATATTGTTGTCGACCTTCAATACGGAGACTGCGGAAAAGGTAAAGTTGCGCACGCCCTATGCCGTCAAAATAATTACACCCATGTTATTCGCTATAACGGTGGCTGCAACGCTGGCCACACCATATATCATGAAGGTGTTAAATTTGTAACGCACCATATACCATGTGGTGTATTTTTTGGTATCAAGTCTATTATAGGCCCGGGCTGTGTTGTTCATGTTGACACCTTTCTTGACGAAATAGAAAAACTTGAAGAAGCAGGCATCCCAGCAAAAGAGTTAGTGAAGGTTGCGACTAATGCCCACATTATTACAGACTTTCACCGAGTACAAGACAGCAAAGATGAAGAAATTGGAACAACGAAAAGAGGGAATGGGCCGGCCTATCGCGATAAGTATGGCAGAAAGGGTGTAAGAGCAATTGATGATCCAAGATTGAGTAATTACTTGACCAATATCTACCTTGAGCTTTATGAAAACGAAGAATTTGACGATATTGAAATTCTTTTTGAAGGTGCCCAAGGTTTTGGACTTGACGTTGACTGGGGTGATTATCCTTATGTTACTTCATCTCATTGTACTGTTGGCTCCGCTCTCTTAAATGGTGTTCCTCCAGGCGCAATAAGAAATACTTGGGGTGTTGCTAAAATTTATGAAACTTATGTCGGCGCAAAGGAGTTTGAGGGTCCATATGATGAATTTGATGAAATTAGAGAGCTTGGCCAGGAATACGGAGCCACTACTGGGCGCCCAAGGCAAATAAATTGGCTTGACTTTGACTTATTAAAGATGGCTGCTAGAATTAATGGAATTAATAAGCTTGTAGTTAACAAAATGGATATTCTTGACGTTATAGGTAAGTGGCATGCCTACCACGGACCACATATCCTTCAGTTTGATAGCAGGGAAGATATGGAATTTTGGATTGAAACAAGACTAGAGATGGAAGTGTCAGAAAATATTGAAACATTTTTTTCTGGAGACAAAGAGCATATTTAACCTAATTATGGTATGACTAAAGACCAAGAATATAAATTACTTTTTGAAAGCTGGAACTCTTATGTAGACATGCAAGAGCAGCGATCGCCTGTCAGTAAGGACGACCAAGCAGCATTTGAAAAAAGCCTAAAAAAGAAAAAGAAATCCTCTGGAACACCTTTCTTTGAAGTAGAGAGACTTTCAGACAATGCCAGCCCGAACGAAATCAACAAAGCCTTAAGAAATGATCTCGCACTTATGACAAAGTTAGGAGCATCCCCAGTTGGCCAGGTTACAGACCAACTTGAAAAATTGATATGCACAATTCTTCGTAATGAAGGCTTTTTTCAGATGCTCACTCTTGCACTGGAAACAGAAAAGAACAAAGAAAAAGAAAAAATAAATACATCAGGTTCTGGAATTTCTGACTCCATCAAGAATCTTGATATCAAGAACGCTCTCCTTAGCGCGCTAGGGACTGCAGTTTCTGCCGCCGGTTATGTAACAATATCGATTGTCGATTCGGTCTTGAAATGCCCAGAGTGGCCAAATGTTGAAAGTAGGTTGAAGGATGAAGTTGAAAACGAGAAAGATGACCCCAAGAAAGATGAAAAAACTGGTATAACAATTTCGTATAAAGGAAAGCCACTCAGCCATGGCGCCAAGAATAAGAAAAAGTGTGTAATACCTGGGATGGAAAATGCAAAAAACTTATACCCAATGCTTAAACAAGGTGGATACTTTAAGGTTACTCCCGGAAATCCAGAAAAGTGGGGAAACCCAGTATTAGCAGATGTGTTATTGGCCGCAGCGATGAAAACACGAAAAAAGGGCAATGGTGTACCGATTGTTAACAACATTTCACTTGAGCATGGCGGACCCATAGGACCCTCTACATCGCATCAAGTTGGTTTAGACGTAGATTGTTCATATTATTTTAAGAGTAAATCCATCATGCAGAATGCAGATGTAAACTTTAATGATTTCGATCTTTATAAAAATATAATTTTTATGTATTACTTAACTCAAGACGACCGCGTTCAGGTAATTTATACAGATAAAACTTTGATGGATAAAATTGACAAGAAGATTAGTAAGATTTTTCTTCATTACTCAAGGAAAAAAGAAAAAGAAAAACTAAACGCCAAAACACATGAAAAACACATGAAGGCATGGTATCGCGCAAAGAGATCCGGTAAACTAAAGCACGAACCGGGCCATGACGACCACTACCATATTCGAGTAAAACATCCAGATGGGTCACCAGAAAAGGACAATGTGCCCTGTGATACACCCAATCCAGGGAAAAACAAACAAAGGCAACCAAAAATAAATGTTACCACTCAACGCACGACCCCTCCACCTCGGGCGCCGTTTCGACCTGGGAGCCTAAAATTTTGACTGAGAACAATAATTATGTCTGATAATATTTCGAATGATTATACGATAACCAACTATTCGTCTTCTCTCGAAAACTATAAAACAAGAGACCCTGCTAATGACACTACTGCCGCATCGGCATCGTGTACATATGTTATGGTCGCGACGAACGGAACTCAGTTTGATGGGAAAACTGTAATTCTTGAAGATACAAATGGTCTACAAAAAACTTATATTTTTGACAACGACGGGGACGGTGCAACTGGAACGGTTGATGGATCAGGAAGAATTATAGTTCAGTTTACCGGATCCAATGACAGTCCAGCCGCGGGCCGATTGTTAAGAGATGCTATACACAGTGCCAATGGTCATTCTGGATCATTAATTGTTACACAGGGTGAATTTGATGATCGTTTTTTAATTACACAAAGGGACTCAGGCGCCTCGGGTAATACGAATGTTGGTGGTACTACGGCTAGTGAATCTTTAATTACATATGGCGGAGGCCTTAATGTATTTTCTGATGGTGTAAGTGATTTTACTGCTTATAAAAGCGCCGATGTAATCCCTTATAAACTTTCAGTAAATGGAATCTTTAATAGCCGAGAACAAACAACAGCTTCTAGATATAGGGTTTTTCTTGGAGAAGAAAAATCATAAAACTACTTATTTATAGTTGTTTTTTTATTTTGGGAACTATAAATGCAAAACTTACGACCTTTTATTAAAAGTCTTCAAAAATTTGCCCAAAAAAGGCTTGATTTTAGAGACCCGCCAAAGCTTTTCTTGAAACAAGATCAGGAAAACGCGAAAGATGTATTTGGTAAAACTGCATTTTATGACCCAAATGAAAAATCAATAACCATTTTTACAACTGGTCGTCACCCAAAAGATATACTTCGCTCAATTGCTCACGAATTAGTTCACCACTGCCAAAACTTGCGTGGCGATTTAAGTCCTGAAAAATGCGGACAGATGGGTACTGACTACGCCCAAAAGAACGACCATATGAGAGAAATGGAAAGAGAAGCTTACGAAAAAGGAAACTTATGCTTTCGCGACTGGGAAGATGGAATAAAGGTCGCGATGCAACAAGAAAATAACCAACTAAAGGAGAACAATAAAATGGTTAAGATATCAAAGAAGGAACTTAAGGGTCTTATTGAGAAGATCCTTGAAAGTAAGTTAGAGGAAATGCCAAAGAAAGCAAAAAGCTTTCTCAAACAAGTAAAAAAAGTGTCAGATGACGTTATCGACTCAACTAAAGGTAGTGGAGAAGATAAAGAAAAAACCGCTAAGTTACCAAAAGATGCTCAAAACTTTATAAACAAAGCAAAAGCGGCTGCCGATGATGTTAAAAAAACAGCATCCGGGAAGACAAAATCCCCAGTCAGAGAAGAACTGGAGGAAACTGAAGATCTTGAGGAGAAAGTTGTAAAAGATGAAAAGGCCGCGGCTCACAACCAGAAAGCGAAAGATGCGCAAGAGGCTGAAAAGAAAACCCGAATGGAAAAAGAAAAAAAAGAACTTGAAGATGCTTTAGCTAAACAAAGAAACTTAAGAAAAGAAGAAAACGAAGAGATTGAAGAAGGTGCTTTTGATGCTAACCACTATTGTGTTCATCATGGCGGCGTAAGTCACAATGGCTCAGTTTCTATGGCTGAGGCAGTCCAACATGTCGCTCCAGATGCTAATGGGTTCATTAGCCACTATGATATGAAGTTGGCCGATGGGACTATTCTTGAAAATGTAGCGGCAGAAGATATACAAGTTACAAATGCTTCTTTAGCTGAAGAACACTCAATGAAGAGAGATGACCACAAGCCTTACAAAAAGAAAATGGAAGAAAACGAAGAACTCGAAGAGGGCGAAGTTTCAGATGAAGTAAAGGCCAGGACTGAACCAAAAGATAAAGCCAACAAAGCTGATTTTCTTCCAAAGTCTGCTAGAGATAAGATAAATAAGAAAAATGAATCAAAAATTCAAACACCAGAACAGGAACAAAAACTTTACGAATCAAGATTTAACAAAAGAAATGAAGAAATTTTTGATAAACTAAAGAAACTTTGGACAAAGTA
>MDTB01096658.1_pt1 | contig 10250 bp, 10 predicted proteins | sample 811161 | NCBI WGS metagenome assembly MDTB01 (sample SAMN05326650, study PRJNA326480) | marine metagenome | isolation source: seawater | place: Mediterranean Sea | collected 2009
ATAAAAAACAATAAAGAGTTTTCAGAAAAAGTGGCAGAAGTTTTAAGAGAAGAAGTTGAAGAAAAGGAACAAACTAAATCACAAGAAGATATACCAGTTGAAGAGAGTATTTATAAAAAATTTACTCCTTCCGAAGACAACAATTTAATGAAGAATTTTCATGATACTGAATGGGATAAAAAGCTTAGTGCTCTAGACAAATTTAAAGACGATCGTTTAAAATATTTTGGTCACAAATTAATTTACCGTGAAAAACCTGAATTACTACCAAAAGAATTATATAATGAAATTAATAAAGATTTTGCCTCTAAGCTCCTAAGTAAAAATTCAGAACCATGGAATACAATACCTAAAACTTATGCAGAAATTGACACATTGAGAATCAAATTTGAAAAAGAAGGAAAAAAAGAAAATTTGGGGTTGCTAGAAAATATTAACGCATACGTTGAAGATTTAGAAAAAATTTACTCTTCTGCGTAGTTGACATTTAAGAATAAATATTTATTTATTAAATATGATTAAAGTAACAGATGATACTTACGAAAATTTTATAAAGTCAGGAAATAAAACCAAAATTCTAAAGTTGGGGGCCACTTGGTGCAATCCATGCACTATGGCGATACCGCCATGTAATGAATTGGCGGAAGAATTAAAAAATGATGTTGAAATCGGAGAATTAGATATAGAGGAATCCGCAAATACACCCGTTATACTTTCTTGTAGGGGTGTACCTTTATTTGTTAAATTTAAAGAAGGAAAAGAAGTCTCTAGGAAAGTTGGCTGGCCAGGTAAACAAGAATTAAAAAACTGGATTACAACTTCTTAATTTTTATTAAGGATATTTCCCGTTTGGTAGAGGCTTCCGAAAACAACGATGCATTTTTTTTCCGCATCACTTATCTTTTTTAAAGCATCTGTAAAATTTTTGGCTATTTCTGAATTAATTTTATTGTTAATAGCAATTTTATTTAGTTCCATTGCTGCAACAGAGCTATTCTCATTTTCAATTGGTATAGTAATTATTTTACGAAATATATTTTTCAATTCTTTAATAAATAAATCTGGTTCCTTGTTTTTTGTCATCGACCATATGCCATACTTTGGTAATTTTAATTTTTTAAGGTAATCATACAAATTTTTAGCGTCCGCTGGAGCATGGGCACCATCTATCATTATTATCTCATTTTTATGCAACATTTCTTTGATTTTACCTTTTCTTAAATATTGAAATCTTCCAGGAAATGATAGTTTTGGTATTGTCTTCTGTATTATTTTTTTACGAATTTTTAAGTCTAAAGCTACTTTAATTGCGTGAGCAATATTTTGATGCATTCCTTGTGAAAATACATTTTTAGTATTAAGTTTAATTCTGGTTTTTTTATCTTGATAATAATAATAATTATTTTTTTTGGTTAATTTCCAAGAATTTGGGTAATTAATTTTGCTTTTATTTTTTTTCAACCACTCCTTAGACTTCTTTAATACGTAGGGAGTTTGTTTTCCGATGTAAATATTCGTAAAGTTATTTAGGTAAGCGGTATCTTCCTGAATTATTTCATCAAGAGTTTTCTTTTTGAGAAATATCTTATGTTGAAGATTTATATTTACAACGATTTGGGCTAGAGGAAAATCAAAGATATTTCCACAGTCATGCTTCCATAAAGCGCCAGTTTCTATTAAGTGATAGTCGTTATTTAGTTTCGAAGCATTAATAATATATATTAAAGTAAGCACCTCATAGATTGTAAGTGGTATGTTTAATTTCTCAATTCTTTTAATGGTATCTTTAATTTCTTTGTGAGTTAGATATCTCTTTCCCATATAAAATCTTTCTTTAATATCTTGAATTGAAGGTGAGATATAAGTTGACACAGTTTGACCGTTAGCCTCAATAAAACTTTTTAAAGAAAATAGAGTTGTAAATTTTCCTGACTCTCCTAATACGCTAATTACATTTTTTAGTTTTTTTTCTGGGTGATCAAGTATTGATAAAGCTAATTTAATTCTTTTTAGACCGAATTTAATTCTTTTATTAAAAAGCTTATGATTAGCCAGCTGATTGTAAAGTTTTATTGACTGAGACATTAGATATTTCGTTTTTATCTTGTACCTCAGATTTTTTCAATAAAACACTTAATAAAGTCCCAATGGTTGAGCTGAGATATTTTCTTTCAATTACCAAATCAATTCCACCGTGATCTTTTACATACTCTGCAGTTTGAAATTCTTCGGGCAACGTTTCTCTTACAGTGTCCTGTATAACCCTTCTTCCAGCAAATCCAATTGTAGCCTTAGGTTCAGCTATTAATATATCACCTAACATTGCCCAAGATGCTGTAACACCACCTGTTGTAGGATTTGTAAAAACTACAATGAATGGAATATTTTTTTTTTTTAATTCATTTACAGCCAGGGCTGTTCTCGACATTTGCATTAATGCAATAGAAGACTCCATCATTCGCTGTCCTCCGCTACAACTAAAGAAAATAAATGGCACATTGTTTTCTATGGATTGTTGTACACCAGCAATAAAAGCCTCCCCTGATGCTGCTCCAAATGAACCACCAATAAATCTAAAATCTTGCGCACCAACTATTACCTCATTACCTTCTACCTTGCCTTTGGCGATTGATACTGCGTCGTCTTGTTTTGTAATTTTTCTCGCTGATTTTAATCTATCTTCATATCTTTTGTTGTCTTTAAATTTTAAAGGATCATCTTTTGGCAAAGGAGTTTTAATTATCTCATATTCTTTATTATCAAAAAAAATTTCAAATCTTTCTTTACATGACAACTTATGATGAGCTCCACATTTAGGACAGCATTTGAAATTTGACTGAAGATCCTCCTTGTAAATTAAATTTTTACATTCGCAAGTTGTCCAAAGATTGTCTTCTGTTTTTGAAGATTTTTTTTCAAATAAAGATTTTATCTTTGGTTTAATAAATTTAGTAATCCAGTTCATATAATTTTTTTTTTTAGATTGTACACAAGTTTATCTAATTTTGTGACAGGATTTTGTCTCATTTTGAGCGAATTAGTTATGGTTTTACACAGTAAACTTCCCACAACTAGACCATCAGCCGATTTTAGTGAAGAAATTGTTTTATCTGTTATCCCAAATCCAATAACTAGATTCTTTTTGGGATTGATTTTTTTTATTGCTTTATAGTTTTGAATAATTTTTTTAGGAGATACTTTCAACTTACCTCCTGTTGTAGATAACATTGAAATATAATAGATCATATCATGTGAATCCCTGATAATATTTTTCATTCTGTCTTTTGATGTTGTAGGAGATAGAAGTTGTACAAAATTTATTGATTTTTTTTTACATTTTTTCGCAAAATTTTTATTTTCTGGATAAGGAAGGTCAACTATAATTAAGCCATCGACACCAGATGACTTACAACTTTTTAAAAAATTTTCTTCACCATTTTGATAGATTAAGTTGAAGTAACCCATAAGAATAATGGGTTTAAGAGGATTATTTTTTTTAAATTTTTTAACTATTAGAAAAACATCTTTTAATTTAATGCCATTTTTAATGGCCCTATAAGAACTGCCTTGTATTTGACCCCCATCTGCTATGGGTGTATTATGTGGAAAACCAAGCTCAAGAATATCTGCGTGTCTAGAAATTTTGTTTAATATTTTAAGAGAATTATTTTTAGAATTATCACCTGCAACGGTATATGTAATTAATCCTGGTCTTTTTTCTTTTTTACAATTATCAAAAGCTAAAGCAATTTTTGACTTCATCTTATATAAGAGCCTAATTTTTGTTTAATGATATCTTTGTCTTTGAGACTGTCTCCGCAAGAGTTTACTACAATAATTGTATCTTTACTAAGTTTAGGAGCAATCTTGCAGCAAATTGCAAACGCATGGGATGGCTCTAGAGAAGGTGAAATGTTCTCTAATTTTGAAACCAACTGATAAGCTTTTAGCGCATCTTCGTCACTCGCTGATGTATATTTTGCTCGCTTAGCATCTTTAAGAAAACAATGTAACGGAGAAATACCAGGGTAATCGAGGCCCGCAGAAATTGACTCTGTTGAACCTATCTGGCCCTCATTATCTTGTATAACGTATTGAGCTGCACCGTGTAGAATACCAATCTTTGAACCATTAGTTAATGGTGCAGCATGAAGCCTGCTATTTTTTGGTCCACCAGCTTCAACACCAATAAACTCTGCATGAGTATCCATGAATTCATTCCAAAAACCGGCTGCAGAACTTCCACCGCCAACACAATTAATTAATTTAATTTTATTAGGAATTTTTCCAAATTCTTCTTTTACTTGTTTTATTAATTCTCGAGAAATTTGAGCGGTACTCCAAGCACAAATTTTAATAAATATGTTTGGTCCTACTGTAGAACCTACACACATATGTGTAGTGTCACAATTTGAAACCCAATACCTCATGCACTCACTTACTGCATCAACTAACGTTTGACTTCCGGATGTGACTGGAACAATTATTGCTCCATTTTTTCTCATAGCTTCAACGTTTGGTCTTTGTCTTTTAATATCTTTAGCTCCCATAAATATTTTACATTTTAAACCAAATTTTTTAGCAGCCATCGAAAGCATTTTTCCCGCATATCCAGCTCCTGTATCTCCAACGATAAATTTTTTTCCTGCTCGCTTGGCAATTAAACAATGAACTGTTGCATTATAAATTTTATGAGCACCTCCATTAGCCTCAGAAACAACCTTCGCATATACTTGAGCTCCCCCAAGGTGATCTGATAAATTTTCTAATTTAATAAAAGGAGTAGGCACCCCGATATACGATTTAAAGTAATCATCTCTTACTTTTAAAAACTTCTTATCTTTCCTTAATTTTGCAAATAATTTCGTAAGATCATCAATAGGTTTTTTAAGTGTTTCTGGAATAAAATTACCCCCAAATTTTCCTCCATACATAAAATTTTTGTCATGCTGGTCAATTAGAGGTATGTTTTTTCTAATTTTCATCATTACTGAATTTAATTATAGTGATTTAATAAGTTTTTGAATATTGTTTTTTATATTACCTTTTGTAATACTTCTACCAATTACAATAGCTTTTGAGCCATGAGCAAAAGCTTCTTTTGGAGACATTACCCTTTTTTGATCGCTAACTGGATCTCCTTTAAGTCTTATACCTGGAGTAACAATTTCCATCCTTTTACAAATTTTCTTAATTAGTTTTACTTCATGTCCAGAACAAACTATTCCATCTAACCCAGCCTTTTTAGCAAGTCTTGCTTGACGTCTTACAAGATCATCAACAGGTTTTGAATAACCAATTTCTTTGACCGAACTATTTGTGAGACTAGTCAGAATGGTTACACCTAAAATTTTTAATTTTTTATTAATTTTTTTTGACTCTTTTTTCACAGTTTTAAGCATTTTATAACCACCATTGATGTGGACAGTTAAGTAATGAATGTTTTTGAAATCTTTTAAAGAATTAACAGCTGATTTGCATGTGTTAGGTATGTCATTTAATTTTAGGTCTAGGAAAATTTTTACATTTTTTAAGTTGGACAGAAATTTCCGTCCATTTTTTGAATAGAAAAATTCTAGACCAACTTTATATATTATATCAAGATCTTTACTTTTTGAGCTTGAAATAATATTGGTTATCTTTTTTGGATTTGTAGTATCACAAGCTATAATAATTTTGTATTTTTTTTTCATTGATTTAAAAAATCCGTAAATTTCTTACTTGGTCTAAATTTTACTTTATTTTTTTTTGGCACATAAATGAGTTTACCAGTTTTTGGATTTCTTGCTGAATATTTTTCATTAATTTCTTTCAAATAAAAAGTACCAAATCCTCTTAGCTCAACTGAATTTCCATTCTTTAAAGACTCGACGATATTGTTAAAAAAGTCCTCTACTATGATTTCTAAATTTAATTTATTGAGTTTTTTGTGTTTATTATGAAGTGAATTAATAATCTCTAGTTTTGACAATTATTTTTTTTCTTTTTTCTTTTTTCCACCGATAGCTTTTTCAAAAATTCCTTTTAATGTAGCTCCAGATTTTGCTGCATTTGCTCCAAATTTTTTCATCAAGCTTTTTTCTTCTTCAATTTGCGCAGCTTTTACACTCAACTTTATTTTTCTTGTGCCAAAATCTAATTCAGTAATTTTTGCATCTAGTACGTTACCTGGAGAAAATATTTCAGGTCTCGCATCAGCCGTCTCTTTTGCAAGATCAGATTTTCTAATTGTTACAATAAGTTTTTTCTCTTTATCAATAGCTACTTTCACACCAGTTTTTAAAACCTCATGAACTCTAGTTGTAATAACATCTCCTACTTTTTTATTATTTTCTTTGAAAAAGTCAAAAGGATCTTTGTCTAACGCTCTTTTAGAAAATCTTATTTTGTCGTCTTTAATTTCTAAAATTTTTACATTAATGATATCATTTTTCTTAAATTTCTTCAGACTATCTACATTTTCTTCATAAGAGATTTCTTTATAATGCAACATTCCCGTTAAGCCGGAGTCAGACAGCTCTCCAAAAATAGCTTTGTCGGTAATATTGTTAATTTTAATTTTAACTTCCTTGTTAACGTTTTCTTTTATTTTTTCCCAAGGGTTTTCTAGTGTAGCTTTATAAGACAACGAAATTCTTTTTGCTTCTTTATCAATGCTTACAATTTTGAATTTAATCTTCTGCGAGACAGACAGAATTTTGCTTGGCTTAACATTTCTATTAGTCCAATCTAATTCAGAAGAGTGAACTAAACCTTCAATTCCAGATTCGACACGAATGAACGCCCCGTAATCCATAAGCTTTGTCACTGTACCCTCATAAATTTCTCCAATCTTATATTTTTTTTCAATATTTTCATAAGGATCTTCTGTTAAAGCTTTAACAGATGCTGATACTCGATTTGTTTTTGGATCAATTTTTGTAATTTTTACTTTAAGTTTTTGACCTATTGTAACTAAGTCTGAAGGTTTTTTTACTCTTCCGTGGCTCAAATCACTGACATGCAACAATAGCGTGAGACCTTTGTAAGTGAGAAATATTCCCCACTCAACTACCGCATGAACAGTACTCTCAACTACATCACCTTCTTTAATATTTTTTAAAGCTTCAGTAATTTCAGCATTTTTACTTTTTTCAAGAACTGCCCTTCTTGAAACACAAACATTTCCTCTATTTTTATCAATTCTAGTTGCAATTACTTTTACTGGAGTATTCATTAGATGATCAACTTTTTTAAGGGGCCTTACATCAATTTGTGAGGAAGGCATAAAACAAGGTAAGCCTTCGACTGAAGTTAAAAATCCTCCTTTGACTTTACCAGTGATATATCCGGTCAACTCCTCTTGTGTTTCAAAAACTTTTAACATTTTATTCCAAGCTTTCATCTTTCTCGCCTTGTCTCTACTAATGACTACTTCGCCTTTAAAATTTTCAACTCTTTCTAAAAAAACAGAAACTTTTGATCCAACTTTTATTTTAGATAATTCATCATCATTCTTGAATTCTTCAATTGGTATCATTGACTCCATTTTTAATTTGGCATCAACGACTATAAAGTTTTTGGTAATTTCGGTAACCGTCGCCTCAATAATCTCACCTTCTTTAACTTTTCTATCTTTGAAATCTTCATCAAGAAGATTTTGAAACTCCTGATGAAGTGGATTTATTTTTTTTAACTCTTGTTCAGACGCCATATTTTTCTTTAATTTTTTCCTCTATTGTCTCTGACATTTTATTTATCATACCTTTAATATTTTTTAATTTATCAGTTCGCACAATTACAGCATTTTTGGCCTGAATCAAAGGAGAATTTTTTCGATTTCTATCCAAATTATTACGGATACTCATAGCTTTTTTAACATCAGAAAATTTAATTTTTTTATTTATTTTTCTTAACTCACTGAATCTTCTTTTTGAGGCAACCTGAAGACTACATGTGAAAAAAAATTTTATATCTGCTTTAGGCAATATTACTGTGCCAATATCTCTTCCCTCTATACAGACCTTATTATATTTTTTTGCAAATTTAACTTGAAAACTCTTTAATATAGACCTTATTTTTTTTTCTTTTGCAATTATGGATGCAAATTTTGAAATTTCCTGAGTGTGTAGCTTTTTATTGTTTAATCTCTTAATATTTAATTTTTTAAATGATTTTTTCAGAAAAGAAATCTTATTTTTAGGCTTACTTCTGATTAACTGGTAACTTGCGTATCTATATAACAATCCAGAAGATAAAAATTTTAACCCATATTTTTTGGAAATTTTTTTAGCACCTGTCGTTTTTCCACTAGCTGCTGATCCATCTGCAGCGATAATTAATTTATGATTATTTTTTAATTTCAAATTTTCCTCCTAAAAGCTTTATGATATTTAAAAAATTTGGTGAAGAGGTATTAACAGTTTCAAAATTTTTTATTTTAGTTTTTATACCTGTAATTAAAGCTAGTACTGTTGAAGACATACATATTCTATGATCACCTAAATTGGGCACTTTAATTAATCTCTTATCTTTTTTAAGTTTTCCTCCATAAATTTTAATTTCGTTTTTAGTTGCAATACTTTTAATACCAATTTGTTTAAGTACTTTTTGCATCTCTCTCACTCGATTACTCTCTTTATTTGCTAAATCACCAATACCTCTGAAGACAGAAATTCCTTTTGTTAAAGCTGCAATACAGAATAATATTGGAAATTCATCAGTAGTTTTTTCGTAATAATCTTTTGAAGCGTAGATAGGTTTTTTTAAATTTCCACTCTTGACAAATATGTCACCAACGAGTTCATTATTTTTCATAACAATATTCGCGAATCTAATTTTGGCCCCATGTTTTTTCAATAATTCATAAAAACCTATTCTAGTTTTATTTAAACACACGTTTTTTATTTTTAGTGAGGAATTTTTATTCATTAACGTTAAAGCTGTAAAAAAGGCAGATGATGATGGATCACCAGGGACAAACATTCTTAAAGAGTTAATATGTTTCTTACCACTAATTTTAATTATATTTTCTCGTCCTTTAAAAATTTTAATTATTTGAGTATTTTTTTTTAGAATGTTTTCTGTGTGGTCTCTGCTTTTATTTTTTTCGATTATTTCCGTTTCACCGTAAGAGTTTAAACCCGCAAGTATAACTGCACTTTTAAGCTGAGCAGACACGCCAGCAGTATAATTTATACCAACAGGCATCTCAGTAGATTTTATTATTAAAGGAAAATTATATTTATTTTTTGGATAAAACTCTGCACCAAACTCAGACATGAGCATTATTAATTTTTTCATACTTCTTTTATTAAGAGATTTGTCACCAAAAATTTTTGCTTCAATATTAGGAGTCGTAGATAAAATACCAATTAGTAATCTTGCCAAAGTCCCAGAATTACCAAAATTTAATTTCGTATTATTTTTGCAGAAAAGGGAACCCAAACCCTTACCAAAAATAAGATAAGACCCCCTTTTATTTTTTTTGATTTTAACACCAAGTTTTTTTAAACAAGAAATTGTTGAAAAGACATCCTCAGACTCTAGTACATTATCAACTTTAGAAATATTTTGACTTATGGAGGCAATTAAGAAACTTCTTATTGATAAAGATTTATCTGAGTCTACTTTAATTATTTTTGAAAAAGATTTAATTTTTGAATTTAATTCCAGAGAAAAACTTTTATTTGCCATCTAGATATTTAAAAATTTGATCCAAAATATGACTCTACCGCCTTTGATGATTTTAACAATTCACTTGGAGTACCCTCGGCTATCACTCCTTGAGAGCCTAACACGTATGCTCTATCTACTATATCGAATAAATTCTTAACATTGTGATCACTTACTATTATGGAAGTTCTTTTTGCTTGAATACTTAAAATATATTTTGAAATATCTTGGATAATTAGCGGATCTAACGCTGCATAAGGTTCATCGAGAAGCACTACCCTAGGATTATTAATCATAACTCTAGCCATCATAAGTCTTCTTAGCTCACCACCTGAAAGAACGTTTGCATTTAAAGATCTTAGATGTTGTAAATTAAATTCATCTAGTAATTTTTCAGTTATAGCTTTTTGTTTATCAATTCCCTTTATTGATATTTGAGCTACTCCCAATATATTATCGTAAACAGACATATTAAATACACTTCGTTGTTGAGGAAGATACCCAAGCCCTTCTTCAGCTCTTAAATGGATTGGTACTTGATCGATTTGTTTATTGTTTAATAATATTCTTCCACCTTCAATTTGTTGTTCCCCAAT
>MDTB01098248.1_pt1 | contig 10250 bp, 9 predicted proteins | sample 811161 | NCBI WGS metagenome assembly MDTB01 (sample SAMN05326650, study PRJNA326480) | marine metagenome | isolation source: seawater | place: Mediterranean Sea | collected 2009
ATAATAATCTTATAACTAATAATAATTTCTTTTTAAAATTGAAAAATAATATAAAGAAATTATTATTATTATTACAATCAATGACTTCTACATCTGATCTAAATAAATATCAAAAAAAAACTGATAAGCAACATATATTAGATAATCCTGATACATATATTGGATCAGTTGAACTTGTAGAATCTAATGAATTTATATTTTTAGAAAATAATATATCAAAAAAACAGATTACATATAATCCTGGTTTGTATAAACTATTTGATGAAGGTATTGTAAATTGTCGAGATCATGTTGTAAGAATGCAGCAAGCAATTAAAAATAATGAAGATGATTGTATTCCAGTATCATATATTGATATATCAATTAGTGATAATGGTACTATTACAATGATTAATGATGGAAATGGTATTGATGTAGCAGAACATCCAGAATATAAAATCTGGATTCCTGAATTAATATTCGGGCATTTAAGAACATCAACTAATTATAATAAGGAAGAAAAGAAAATTGTAGGTGGAAAAAATGGTTTTGGATTTAAATTAGTATTAATTTGGTCTACATGGGGAAAAATAGAAACTATCGATCATAAAAGAGGACTTAAATATATCCAAGAATTTCATGATAATCTTGATATAATTGATAAACCTAAGATTACTAAATGCAAAAATAAACCATATACCAAAGTAGAATTTACTCCAGATTATAAACGACTAGGTTTTAAAAATGGTTTAACTCCTGATATAATTAATCTATTTAAACGTAGAATTTATGATATTGCAGCAGTTACTGATAAATCTATTAAAGTAAAACTTAATTCTCAAGTAATTCCTACTAAAAACTTTCAGCAGTATGTTAAATTAGTAGTTGGAGATAATGAATTAAAATATGAAGAAGCAAATGAACGATGGGAATATGCAGTTGCATTGGCACCAGAAGGTGAATTTTATCAATTATCATTTGTAAATGGTATTTATACATCAAAGGGTGGTAAACATGTAGAATATATTATGAACCAAATTATTAGAAAACTAGTAGCTTATATTAAATCTAAAAAAAAAGTTGATGTTAAAACTTCTGCTATTAAAGAACAGCTATGTTTATTTCTGAGATGTGATATAGAAAATCCAGCTTTTGATAGTCAAACTAAAGATTTTATGAATACACCAATTACTAAATTTGGGTCTACATGTGAAGTTACTGATAAATTTATTGAAAAAATTGCAAAGATGGGTGTAATGAATATGGCTTGTCAAATTACTGAAGTAAAAGAAACTAAAACACTTAAAAAACAAGATGGATCTAAGACAAAATCCATTAGAGGAATACCCAAATTAATCGATGCAAATTTTGCTGGAACATCCAAGTCTCAAACATGTACTTTAATTCTCTGTGAGGGTGATTCAGCCAAAGCAGGTATTGTATCAGGATTATGTAAAGATGATCGCAATAATATTGGTATTTATCCAATGAAAGGTAAATTATTAAATGTACGAGGTGAAACCTTATCTAAAATTGGTTCAAATAAAGAAATTACTGAAATAAAACAAATTTTAGGCTTAGAACATGGTAAAGAATATACAGATCAAGATGTTAAAACTAAATTGAGATATGGTAAAATTTTATTTATGACAGATCAGGATTTAGATGGAAGTCATATTAAAGGATTAGGCCTGAATCTATTTGAAGCTTTATGGAAATCATTAGTACAAATTCCTGAATTTATTGGATATATGAATACCCCAATTTTAAAAGCAAAAAAGGGAAATGTAGTTCATCAATTTTATAATGAAGGAGAATTTAACAATTGGAAAAAAACAAATAATATTAGATCATGGAATATTAAATATTATAAGGGTCTTGGTACTAGCACTAGTAAAGAATTTAAAGAGTATTTTGAAAATAAAAAAATTGTATCATTTAAATCTACTGGTGATAATTCATCTAGTAGAATTGATATGGTTTTCAATAAAAAACGCAGCGATGATCGAAAAGAATGGTTATCTACTTATAATAGAAATTCATATATTGATACTAATACATCTGATATTACGTATGAAACATTTATTGATAAAGAATTAATCCACTTTTCAACTTATGATAATGAAAGATCTATTCCAAATCTTATGGATGGACTTAAGATTAGTCTTCGCAAAATTTTATATGCTGCATTTAAAAAGCATTTAAATAGTGAAATTAAAGTAGCCCAATTTAGTGGTTATGTATCAGAACATTCTGGATATCATCATGGAGAGGCTAGTCTGAATGCTGCAATTATTGGACTAGCTCAGAACTTTGTAGGCTCAAATAATATTAATCTTTTATTACCAAAAGGCCAATTTGGAACTAGATTAATGGGAGGTAAAGATGCTGCATCTGAACGATATATCTTTACAGAATTAAATAAACCATTAACTAGACTTATATTTAGAAAGGCTGATGATTATATTCTTGATTATTTAGAAGATGATGGTTCACCTGTAGAACCAATTTACTATGTTCCTATTATTCCTATGATTTTAGTTAATGGAGGAAAAGGTATTGGAACTGGCTTTAGTTCTGATATCATGTGTTATAATCCACTTCAAATTATAACAAAATTAGAACTTATGTTAAAAAATAAAGATCATGATATTGATATTGATCCATATTATAAAGATTTTAAAGGAACTATTGAATATATTGGTTCTAAAAGATATTTAATTAAAGGTACTTATAAAATACTTGATAATAATAAGATTGAAATTACTGAATTACCAATTGGTACATGGACCCAAGATTATAAAGAATATATAGAAACACTTATTGATAATAAAGAAAAGGGTTATAAACCACTAGTTAAAGATTATAATGATAATTCAACAGATACAAATGTTAATATGATTATTGAATTTTATCCTGGTATTATTAAACAATTAACTCAAACTGTAAAAGATATTAGTGGCAATTGTACTGAAAAGATTAGTGAATTAGAAAAACTATTAAAACTATATACCACACATTCTACCAATAATATGCATTTATTCGATCATGAAGAACATCTTCAAAAATATGATACTGCATCTGATATTATTGAAGCCTATTATCCTATTAGATATGAATATTATGTTACACGTAAAGAGTATCAAATAAATGCTATTAAAAAAGATTTACTTATTTTAACAAATAAAGCTCGATTTATGATGGAAATATTAGAGGATAAAATTGATTTAAGAAAGAAGAAAAAACAAGTAATTATTGAATTATTAGAACATATGAAATTTGATAAAGATACTGATAATCTTGATTATCCATATGATTATCTTACTAAAATGCCAATGGATAGTGTATGTGATGAATTTGTAGAAAAATTATTAAAAGATAAGGGTAATAAAGAACTAGAATTAAATATACTAGAATGTAAAACAATTGAAACAATATGGTTAGAAGAGTTAGAGGAACTCAAAATAGAATATATCAAATTTATTAATTATGATAATTCTAATAAATCTAATAAATCTAATAAATCTAAAAATACTAAATAATTATATTTATAATTTATAAATATGATTAAACCTATTTACTATTTTTCTATTGGTTCTATATTATATACCTTATTAAATATATATCTAACATATATTAATATTAATTGGGATTTAGTTAATATTCCTATTATTATTACTTATTTTTTATTTTATACAATATGTACTTTATCAGTATCAGAAGTATTATTAAGTCACTTATTAATACCATTTAATAAAAAAACAACTGATCTTACAGTATTTAATGAAAATCCATCTGTAATTATTAATTATAATTTAAAAGCTTATACATCAACAGAAATAGATTTATGTTTTTCAAATATGTATAATGCTTATATTAATAATATTTTTTGTAATACTGTAGCTGTTCTTATATCTGTAACTTCCGATCAGCATTTACGAGAATATGAATTACTTTTAATGCAAAATTATAGAAATCAAATTTATAATTATTTACTTATTGAAGGAGAGAAATATTTAAAAAATCCTAATAATACACCTACATGGAAACATTATATATTTTCTAAAACTGATTTAGAAACATTTTGTAAAAATAAAGCTAGTAATTTTATACTAGTTTATAGAGACACTAATATTTTAAAAAAATGTGGCCAATATCAAGATCTCATAACTCTATCAGAAGGATATGTTAGAGCATATACATATATTGATACATCTATTTATTATAATATTTGTAGGCGACCAGATAAATATCTATCATTTATAGATATTAATGATTATAATAAAATTTATAATAAAGAATATAAATATACTCTTGTTTTAGATGCTGATACTATAGTACCAGAAAATTTTATTAGTAATGTTGTTAACATTGCCGAATCAAATCCTGAATATACTATTTATCAGCCAAATATTGAACTAACTAATATTAATACTATATTTCAACATATACAAAAAATTTGGCTTCAACGATCTAATATATCATATGCTGCTGTATCTAGATTTTTTAATCATAGTTCTTTTTTTGGCAAAGGACTTATTAATAATAAGAAATATCTAGAACAATGTATTGGAACGCCTGAAAATTTAATTGAATTTGTTCCGTCTAATGCACTAAGTCATGATACATTTGAATCTATTTGTATGCCAGTAATGTTTATACCAAATCATTCATTATTTGAAGAACCACCTAGAACATATTTATCATGGAATTTTAGAGAATTACGTTGGAATATGGGCGAGATAATTGTATTTTATCACTTATTTCCAAAATTATTTTATAAAAAATTTCATTATAAACGTCAGACTTTTAAATTATCATTTAAGACATTATTTTTTGGATTATCTGCATTTCGTATAATGATAATGTGGCCTTTTTTATTAATTTTTATTATATTAAATTCTTTTATTCCTTATTATAATTTTTATTTATCTTATGGATACATACTTATAACTAGTATTTTAATTCCTAATATTATATCATTTTATTTTTACAAAAAAAAATCACTAACTTTTATATTTACATCTTTTATTCATGCATTGCCAGAGCCATTAATTGGTACTACAAGATTAATACTATCGCTTCATAAAGTATTTACTGAAAATATTATTTGGTTACCATCTAATGCTATAGAACAAAATATTTTAAATAAAGGAATAATTATATCATCTATTTATTATTTTGGTCCATATTCTGTCATTGCAATAATACTTTTTATTCTATATTATCATATTAATATTTTATTATCATTATTCTTAATATCTATAGTATTACTACCATTATATAATATAATAACTAATTATAGACTAATATCTGAATTTAGAATTGGTTTGCGAAAAATAAAAGTTATTAAAGAATAAATATAAAGCTCTCTTTCTAATTATTTTATGACTGTGGAAAGTTTACATAATAAGATTGATGAATTATATCATTTATATAAAGATGATGACTATATGAATAGCAAATTAACTAATATAATTATAAATGAATTACCTAATACACTTATTAATATCCAAAAATTATTTGTTGATAGAGAGACTAGAAAAATACATCTTCAAGAAGCACATGATCTATTTGTATCACAATTTATAAATAATAATAAATATTTTTATAATAATACTAGTGAAATATTTTTTAATTATGATGGAGAACATTATACAATTATTAAAGAAGATACTATTATATACAATATTCTCTCTCAACTGCGAAATAAAAATGAACTTTTGCCTTGGAAATTTAAAATTAAAACTTCTATTATTAAAAATATTAAAGAGATACCAATTTTAAATTCTCTACCTGAATCACAAACTATTCAAAACGTCCAAAATATACTAATGAAAATTTTTGAAACTAAAAATGAAGTTAAATATTTTTTAACAATAATAGGAGATATAGTACTTAAAAAAAATGATAACAATATTAATATTATTTCTAATAATTCAAAATCTATATTAAGAACTATTGAAAATATTGGTAGCCAATATTTCGGTCATATATCTCTTTCTAATCAATTTAAGTTTAAATATCATGATCATAATTATAATGATTGCAGAATATTAATAACAAATAATGAAGATGAAACTCATGATATAATACTTAAAAATATTATAGATATTATTATTGTTGCATGTTATTATTCTAATAGATACAATAATGCTGATACTTTTTTAGAATCACTTAATGACAGTATATTAGTCAATAGAATATTATTTCTAAAAAATAATACACAAGAATCTATTGTAGATAAGTTTATTAATTCAAAAATACTATCTTCTCAAAATTCTATTATTTCAATTAAAAATATGTTATATTTATGGAAATTATACTTAGAAGAACTTAAATTACCATATATTATTCCATTATCTAATTTAAAATTTTTACTTAAACATCGTCTTAAATATGAACCAGAAGGTGAAAATTTTATTGACTATACTAGTAATAAAATTCCATTTGTTTCAAAATTTTTAAATTTTTGGGATGATACTATCATTGAAGATCCTCATGAATATTATCTAGAAGTAGATGAGATTTGTATTTTATTTAAAAATTATTGTGGATTTAATAATAAAAGTATTGATATTAATGAAACATCTATTTTGAATTTAATACGTCATTTTTATCCATCTGTTATTGTTGATGGGAAATATATTTCTAATATTTCTTGTAATCAATGGAATAAACAAAATGATATTACACAATTTCTTAGTAAAAAATATAATTCGATGGGTGATACGTTATCATTAAAGAAAACTATTTCTTTATATGAATTATATATTGAATATAGTACTATTTACTGTAAGAAAAATAAAAATCTTATAGTAATCAGTAAAAATTATTTTGATCTATTTATAAGTAATCTTCTTTCTAATTATGAAAAAAATATTGATTTTAATATTATTTCTATTGGATTATTTGCTAATTTATAATCAAACTTTTACATTTAATTCTTTAAATTGTTGATCTAACCATTTTGTTATTTTTTCCATATCTTTATTTTGTTTTTCTTCGCATTCTTTCTGATATTCTGCATCTGATTTCGGTTGCATTATTGCATCCATAACTGCTGAACGTTTTTTTCTCTCTCTACGTTGTTTAACTAATTGATCTTCATCATCAGGACCTAATTGTGCTTGATCGCTAAATTGTGAGAAACTGGTATTTGGTTGTGATATATCTCGAACACCACCCTTCTTTTTTTTTGTTTTTTGAATTTTTATTTTATAACTTCTTTTCCTTTTTTTATAAGTTCTTTTTGTTTTTTTAGTTTTCATTAACTATAATATATTATAATATATTATTGTTTAATTATTTATCTTCTTCTTACCTTACGTGTACCTCCAATAGTGCGCGCACGTCGTACACGAGGTGGGCTTCTACTTCTTGATTTTTTTGGTGATCCTCTAGGAGTTCTTTTTACATAACCAAATTTACCTTTTTGCGCGAAGTATCCATGTTTTTCTAATCGCTTTTCAGCTTTAGCAGTTCTTTGTTTTGCAGCAGAAACAATTCTTGTACCAGTTTTATCATATGCTAAATCTTTTTTTAATAAGCCACCACTTGTTTTGTATGCTGAACCATGCATTACTTCTGCACGAGTTCCTTCTAATTTATTAAATACTTTATCACCAATGTGATATTTTCCGTCAGCTGCCTTATGATGCTTTTTCATTATATACTATAATTAGATAATTTATTCAAATTTAAGCTAAAGTTTTTCTCTATTTATAGTATAAATAATGAAACGTGCTAAAAAAACTAAAAAAAGAAAACTAAAAAAACATCGAAAAACTTACAAAAAAAATTATACGGGTGGCAGATTATTACCGTGGGTAGGTATTCCTAATATTAACCAACCTACTGGGTTTGGTTGGATATTGAATAAATATTACTAATTTCTTAATATTCTTCCTGCAGGATGAGGACATATACAACTTTCTCTTAAAGTATTATAATAATTAAATTCAATTGTTTCTCTTGCACCAAAATACCAGTTTACTGGTATTCTACCAGTACATAGATATGAAGGTTGTATTATTTTTGTTTGTCTTCTACCATCTATCACTCTACTATTATTTCTTGCTGTAAAAGCATATTTCATATTTTGTACTACTTGGGAACCTGGATTATTTACCTGAGCTCCTGAGAAATATTTTGGATTTTTAATATAGAAAACTTTTTTACAAGTTGCGTTAATATTATTTATATCTCCGCCTTCTACGCTACAATCATAGTAAAATGGTAAAATTGCATTTCTTGCAATTCTTCTAAATCTTCCTGATGGTAAACATTCAAAAGAACAATCTATAACTAATTGTTCTACATCTTGAGCGCAAGGTTTTCTAGCCATTTATTATATATAAGGAATATATTTTGGTATATCATTTTCATAAGTGGTAACTTTAAAATCATCATTATAACCTTCTACTTTTACTACATCTCCTGTATATAAATCATTACAACCCAAATCTGACGTACAATTTCGTCCTTTAAATTTTATAGGTAATTTTAGCATATTATTTTTATCAGACATACTATAAAAATTCCATTTATCTCTATTTGTTATTAAAGGTCTTCCCATTAAAGGTAATATCATTTCTTTATTTCCACCTAATCTTGTTAAAATTCCTATTTGCCTATAACTTGTATCAAATGATTGAGTTGGTATATTAACTGGTATTCTTGATGAAAATATATTTAAATTTGGAAATAATCTATTGTCTCTTGTTGGTCCTTCATAAGGATTTAATAAAACATCATTTTCTACATTTGAAAATGAATAACTTGCTCTTGGAAATATTCCACTACTTTCTTCATTTCTAGGAAGTATATTTATATTTTTTTTTACTATTTTTGTTTTTGAATTACTATTAATATAAAATATTACCATTCCTGCTAATAGTACTATTATTATAATAAATAATAATGTCATATTTTCTATACATATAACACCTGGAGGACATTTTGCCATTTAATATATAATAATAAAATATAATATATTACAATTGTAATATATTATATTGTATGGAGTGGGATTCGAACCCACGAGTCTTACGACATCAGAACTTGAGTCTGACCCCTTAGACCGCTCGGGCATCCATACACAATTATATTTTATAATACATATATGTATTTAAATACTATTTTTAAATTAAAAAAATGGTTGTAATTCTAAAGTATTTGTTTTAGGACTTGTATTTACTGGTGTTGAAATTGGCACTGATAATGTACTTGCATCAAATTTATATTTTATATAACTCACTGCTTCTTTATAAACCTGTTCTATAGCAAAATCTGTAACTAATTTATTTAGAGTAATTATTTGATATTTTATATCACATGGTAGATTATTTGCATGCTGTAAAAATATGCTTCGCATTATAATCTTTAATTCACTACAATTTTGTTGTCCTATAACATATTGACCATTTGATTTTTCATATACTCCTTTTCTAATTGCATTTTGTAAAATTTGGATATTTTCTGCACTAAAAAAAGCACAAGATAATAAAGAATCAGTCCATTGACCTGTAAGTGCATCTCTAAAAGAAACACAATGTTTTACTGGTATCTTATCTGCTAACTGAAATTGTGGACCAATTGGTCCTAATATATCTACTCGCCCATTTGAATCAAAATTCATATAATACATATTAGAAAAAAAATATTACCATAATTTATATATGACTTTTCAGACTATTGTAGTAACTATTGCTATAATTACACTTATTGTATTATTAACATGGATTGGTTATGGTATGTATAAAAATGAAACTAATGCAAAATTCCCACCAGTATCTAGCGATTGTCCTGATTATTGGACTACTAAAGGAACTGGCGATAAACAAGAATGTGTAAATGTTAAGCATTTAGGAAGTTGCTTAAATACTAAAGGTAATGATTCTATTAGTTTTAATACACCATTTTTTAAAGGTTCTCATGGGTTCTGTAGAAAAGCTGATTGGGCTAGACGATGCGGTGTAACATGGAATGGTATTACAAATGCTGGAAGTAGACTACAAAAAAAATGCGGCCAACAATAATTTTTTAATAATATTCATATATACTAAACATGGATATTATTAACTTTTTACCTGATGAATTATTACACATAATATGGTGTTATATTAATCCTATTCAAAAAATATTTTTAAATAAAACATATTATAATAAATATAATCATCTCATAGATAAATCAGTTAAAAATTATCAATCTTATATTCGTGATATTATTAGAGTTGATTATCAATTTGTTTTTAATTATATTTTATTAC
>MDTB01122559.1_pt1 | contig 10250 bp, 6 predicted proteins | sample 811161 | NCBI WGS metagenome assembly MDTB01 (sample SAMN05326650, study PRJNA326480) | marine metagenome | isolation source: seawater | place: Mediterranean Sea | collected 2009
ATAATGGTTTAATGTACACTGCAAATGAAGATGGAAGAATCATAGTTTTGAATAGTAATGGCTCAAATCCACAAGATTTTGCACAAACTGGTGGACGACCACTGGGCTTAAAATTTGATTCAAATGGTAGTCTTATTGTTGCAGATGCATTTCAAGGGTTACTTTCTATTGATACTGCTGGTCAAATTACAGTGCTGACTACAGGATTTGGAGGACTGCCGTTTATGTTAACAGATGATTTAGATATTGGATCTGATGGAACTATATATTTTAGTGATGCAAGCTCAGTAAATTACCTTGGCAATCATACTAACGATTGGGGGCAGCCAAATGGTAGATTACTTTCATATAATCCGAATACCGACTCAACAAATTTATTGCTTGATAATTTGTATTTCGCTAATGGTGTTGCGCTGTCTGATGATGAGAGTTATTTACTTGTTAATGAATCAGCTGTAAACCATGTACGGCGATATTGGTTAACTGGACCAAATGCTGGACAAACAGATGTTTTTTCAAATCTTAATCAATTTCAGGGTCTTCCTGATAATGTCACTCATAATGGTGACTCTCTTTTTTGGGTAGCTACTTTTTTTGGCCCTGTAATAGCTCTGGATAATAATGGACAAATAGTTTATCAACTAAATTTTGATTCAAATTTATTCACTGAAAACACAAGTGCCATTCAATATAACGATACTCTTTATTTAGGTACGTTACATGACTCTCTCATTGGAAAAATTCCAATTCCTACACAAATTTTATTATCTAAATCGGATAATCTTAGTAAACAATTTGATTTTTCTATTTATCCAAATCCAACGAAAGAAAAAATCAATATCTCCATAAATAACTTCAATGGAGTTGTCAAAAGTGAATTATACGATATCATTGGAAATATACTTAATGAAAGTAATGAATCTTCTATTAGCTTAGCTAATTATCCTAATGGCATATACTTACTCAAAGTTTACTACGCAGATAGGGTAGAGCAGATTAAAGTTATTAAGGAATAACTTTTTTTTTAAATTAATTCAATAAAAAAGAGTTTCACGAAAAATTATTATGGTTTCTTTAAAACTGCCTAGCAAACAATACCAAGGATATATTTTTGATTGTGATGGAACTCTTGCCAATTCAATGCCTTTGCATTACAAAACCTGGAGAGAAGCTTTGGTTTTTCATGGTGCTAAATTTAATTTCACTTGGGATTTGATGAATAGCTTAGCTGGATTGGGGGCAAAAGATACCATTGCATATTTGAATAATAAATTTGAAGAAAATTTAGATCATGTAGTTATTCATTCTACTAAAGTAAAGTTATTTCAAAAAAGACATTCTTTAGTTAAACCAATTAATGAAGTTGTTAATTTTGCAAAAGAATGTAAAGTAAAAGGCTTTCCAATTGCAGTCTGTAGTGGGGGCTGTAAACAAAATGTACATAAAACCTTAAATTTATTAGGTATTATGAATCTCTTTGATTTAATATTAACTCAAGAGGATGTTGTTAATGGTAAACCAGCTCCAGAAATGTTTGTTAATGCTGCTAAGTCCATGAAAGTTGCTCCCTCAAATTGTGTTGTATTTGAAGATTCCCCCAAAGGAATAGAAGCAGCAAAGGCAGCTGGAATGGATTATGTCTTAGTTGAAATGACATAAATTAAATTACTTTTTATATGGTAACAAGCTTAGTTCTTATCATATATATTGTCAATTGTTATCATTTTTTTATTTAATAATTAACTGTAATTTAAATTTATTAAATTCACTAAGAAAGTCATACCATGAAACTTTTTTTAATGAAAACAAATCAAATATTTATCTTTTTCACAGTATTTTATTCTACAATTATTTGTATTTCTTGCAATAAAAATCCTGATGTATCAGTTGATATTGATACTCCTAATGGTTATAATTTACTTTTGAGAGATGAATTTGAGTTCTTTGATTCAACACATTGGTCTAAAGGTTTAAAAAACGACATAAACGATCAAATAAGAATGATGTGGAATCAAAATACAGGTGGAGAACATTTACTTAATGATAATTATGCTGGTTACATCATTGACGAAAATACATTTGTACAAAATGGGTATTTATTTTTGAAGAATGAAAAAGAAAATATTCAAGGAACAGACCCCATAGGAAATTTTGAGTACACAACTGGATGGATTAACTCCCTGCACAAAATCAATTTCAATGGTACTCAAAAAAATATACACATTGAAATTAAAGCTAAATTTCCTGAGGGAGACAAAGTGTGGCCTGCAATTTGGTTAATTGATGATTCTGAAAATAGGACATGGCCGCCAGAAATTGATATTTGGGAGTATTTTGGAAAGTTTTTTAATACCAACCGTTCAGATGAAATGTACATGAGATTTATATATGGAACATGGAATAATAAAATGGATCACAGTCACGTAATAAATGACTTTAATTCAATATATAATTCCTCAGTTGATTGGCATACCTATGGATTTAATTGGACAGATAGTACCATGAAATGGTATATTGATGATGATCTTGTTCATGTTAAGAATATTGATATTGAAATACCTTCAAATGATTGGCCGGATAAGCCAATGTGTTTAGTCATTAATAACGGTTTATTAAATGTTGTAGCTGAGGGCAATACTAACTTTCCAAATTATCTTATTTTAGATTATATCAGAATATTTGAAGAAGCTGATTAGTTAAATGCAAAGGAAAAAGTTTGATATAAAAAAGGATTTTATAAAGTTAAAAAATAACAAGGGGGAATTTATAGCTAAAATAGATTTGAAAAGAGGAGGAACTCTTCAAGATCTTATTTTAAATGGAGTTAAAGTTATTGAGCAAAAAAATTACTTTAACTACTCTGATTCCTTTGCTTCATCAATTCTATTTCCATTTGTTAATCGACTCAAAGGAGGAATTTATTTTTTTAAAAATAAGTCCTATCAATTGCCTATAAATGAAATTGGTGGAAATGCACATCACGGTCTAGTATTCGATAAGCGATTTATTTTAGATAATTATGAATTGATTGAAAGTGATGCCGTTATTAATCTTTCATATGAAAGTAAAGGAGAAGAGGGTTATCCATTTCCATTTAAAATAGAAATTGAATATGTGATTGGTTTTGATTTCATGAATTTGAATGTTAAAATTACCAATTTATCAAATAGAGACATACCATATTCAATTGGTTGGCATCCTTATTTTGTTTCATCAGATTTATTTAAAAGTTCAGTTCAATTTAATAAATCCCATGATATAGTTTCTGATGATTTAGGTGTTGCAAATCATCGATTAAGATCAAATGGTTTGGTAAATATTAACCCAGGTAATGATAGATTAGATAACTGCTTTCAACTTAAAAGTAATGAAATCAAGTTTTCAACACCTAACTACCTTTTGAGCTTATCTTGTGATTGTGATCCTATTTTTTTACAAATTTATAATCCTCCTTTTAAAGATTTATTAGCAATTGAACTGACTTCTGGAATATCCAATAGTTTGAATAATGAGATTGGATTAGATGTTCTTGAACAATATAAATCTAGAAAAATATCATGGAAATTATCCATTATCCCTAATGAATAAATATATCTGATATTTAAATTAAGTTTTGATAATTTTCACTCCATCATTAATTTTAACAATATGAGGAGTTAGATCGATATTAAATTTATTAAAATAAGCATCAGAAATTAATTCAATGAATTTTTCAATGTAATCATTTCTAACCAAATTAATAGTACATCCACCAAAGCCACCTCCCATCATTCTAGCACCTGAAACTTCAGAAATATTCGAAGTAAATTCTACAAGAAAATCCAATTCATTACAACTAACTTCATATAAGTTTTTTAAGCCATTATGAGATTCATATAAAAGTTTTCCCAATTGATTAATTGTTCCTGCTTTCAAATAATTAACTGCATTTAATGTTCTTTGGTTTTCTTGACTAGTAAAGATAGCTCTGTTATATTGTTCTGTTGAAAGAATTTCTTTAAAACCTGTAATAATATCAATAGGAATATCACATAAAAATTTATAATCTGGATACTTAGTTTGTATGGTCTTTAAAGCTGATTGACATTCTTGTGTTCTTATATTATATTCACTTGAAGATAAATTATGTGATATATTAGTATTTAGTAAAATAATGGTATGATTTAATAAATTTCCTGGAACTAATTCATGACTAATAGTTTGGCAGTTTAGTAATAGAAAATGATTGTAAGTTCCGTTGATTACAGCATATTGATCCATTATTCCACATTTTGTTCCAGCAAAATTATGTTCAGCTCGCTGACAAATAGAAATTATTTGATCATTAGACAACTTTAAATTAAATAGTTCATTAATTCCTTTAGCAAATCCACATTCAAGTGCTGCAGATGAACTTACACCAGACCCTATTGGAACTTTGCTTATAAAATTGCACTCAAATCCTGTTATTTTTTCAGAGCAAAGTTCATTAATATAAAACAAGACACCAATTAGATAGTTGTGCCATAAAATTGAACTTTTTTTTAAGTTTTTAATTTCAATTATCAAGGATTCATCAAATCCATTGGATTGAACATGAATTTTATTATCATTTCTTTTTTTAAACTTAAAATGAATTGTTTTATCAATTGCTGCAGGAAGAACATGACCTCCATTATAGTCAATATGTTCTCCAATTAAATTTATTCTTCCTGGAGAAGCAATTTCTAAATCAGCAGTAAATTCTTTAAATTTTTTCAATTTAGTAACCAGAGTTTTGAATTAAATTTGAATTCAACTGCATTTCGTTAAATGGAATTGGCCACCTAATTTCATGAGATGAGAACTGCCCTTGTGGGTTGCCAGAATTAGACCATGTGTTTTGAACAGAATTAATTCCTTCGTAATATCTCCCAAATCTTATTAAATCATTTCTTCTCCATCCCTCAAGACAAAGCTCTTTCCTTCGCTCACTTAGAATCTCATCAGCATTGTATTGTTGTGATCCAACTATAAGACTTGGTAAAAGAGAATCTGCTTTAACTTCACTTGGGAAAACTCTGGCTCTTTCTCTAATTAAATTTATTGTTGCATCAGCATCAGCTTGAGTAAATATGCCTTGCCCGTTTAAAGCTTCGGCGTACATAAGTAACACATCAGCATATCTTATATATGGCTGGTCTAGTGGGGTGTCTGACCCCCAGTTACTTGGATTTATATTGTGCCATTTCCATGGTTTCCATCCAGCAATATTTCCTTGATTTCTATGAATTGTACTGAACATACCATCTTCTGCATTACAATTACATTGATTTACGTTATGTTTTGCTACATTATTTCTCGATCTAATATCATCTTCTGTATATGATTGAGCAAAACTGTAGTAATTTCGAGCACCATTAAAATTTCCAGTTGATCCAAAACCAGAATCTGGTCCAGCTAATTCTAAATTGATATACCAATTGTTTCCAGCTGCTCCACCACTAATGGTCTGTCCTTGAGGGCCAAAAAGAGTTCCTAAATTACTTCCTTGATTTAACCCTGGTCCGTCAGCACCAATTGAAAAAATAATTTCATTACTTTGCTCTTGTTCAACAGAAAATACATCAGGATAGTAAGGTAAAAGGTCATAAATGCCGCTGTTTATTACAGACTCAAGTTTATTAGCTGCTAAATTATAATTTTCGGTTTTATATAATGGAAATCCAGTCATCTGTAAATAGACTTTACCTAAAAGTGCCTGAGCAGCCCCTTTAGTTGCTCTTCCTAAACCTTGCTCTTCATTAAGAACTGTTTCAGCAAAAATTAAATCATTGGTAATTAAATTATAAACATCTTCTGGTGAAGATTGAAAAACTTCAAAATTTCCAATGTCATCAGAATTAGATTCTTCTAAAATAAGAGGTACATTTTCCCAGCTAGAAACCAAGCTAAAGTAGAGCATCGCTCTTAAAAACTTGTGTTCACCTATAAATTTGTTTTTAACATCTTCATCTATCTGATCAGAACTCATTTCGCTAATTCTCTCAATTCCACTATTTATTCTATTTATAGATTGGTAAATATTTTTCCAAATATTAAATATTGCAATATTAGAGGTTGCAAAAGAGTGCAAATAAATCGATCTTGAACTAGCTCCCCAATTTGGAATTACAATTTCATCAGCGGCAATTGTTCCCCACATTAAAAGCCAACCATCAAAATCACTAGCTAATACTTTTATTTGTGCATAATTTCCTACAGTATATAATTCTGCACCATTGGCATCAACCAATATTTCATTTGGAGAGGCAAATACTGTTGGATCTTCTTCCAAATATTTTTGACAAGAGCCAGTGAATACTATTATTAGTACAATAAGAATTTTAGTTATTTTTTTAATGATCATGCTATTTAAACTTAAAAATTAATCTTAACACTTAAAGTGTATGTTCTTGCTCTAGGATAAGCATCAGCATCTAATCCAGGTGTTAATTGATTTCTTCCAACACTAACATCTGGATCCCATCCTGAATACTTTGTCAACACAAATAAATTATTAACTATTGCGTATAATCTGATGTTTTTTATTTTTTTGAATTTTTTAGGAGGAACTTTATATCCAAGAGAAATATTATTTAATCTTAGATAAGAACCATCCTCAATATAGTAAGACTGAGCAGCTCCAGCAAAGTTTCCACTGGCTCCTGCACTAAATGAAGTCAATGTATTATTTGGATTTTCCGGATCCCATCTTTCCCTTACCATTCCAAACTTATTGTTCCATGGATTTCCAGTATTCGATCCTTTGGGTATGTTTTTGTTATAAATATCATTTCCATATGAAAAACTAAATTGAGTAGATAAATCAAAGCGACCATAACTAAAAGTACTTGAAAAACCTCCATAGAAAAGAGGTTGTGTATTTCCAATTATAATACGATCGTTATCATCAATAATTCCATCTCCATTTTGGTCTTTATATTTTGACATTCCAGGTCTATATTGACTGCTATCGGCAATTAAAGAGTTTCTTATTACCCCATCTTTAAGAGTGTAGTTATTTAACGTATACCAAAAAGCACCATTACCACCATCGGCTGCAGCTGCATCATTATAAATTTTATTCTTTGCTTCTTCATCAGTCATTCCATCAAAATCTATAAAGTCATTAAATGTATATACTCCATCATACTCAATTCCATGTATAGTGCCAATTGGCTGACCAACCTGAATAACATAATCGTTATTTACTTGACCACCAATTGCAGTAACATAAAATTTGTCAGCATCACCCAAATTTATTACTTCATTCTTATTAAATGAAATATTAAAATTTGCATCCCAGTTGAATTTCTTTCCCTCAATTATAGATGCTGATGAGGCAAATTCTAAACCACTGTTTTTAACTTCACCTATATTTTGCCATATAGTGGTATAACCAGATGTTGAAGGAACAGGAACTTGCAGGAGTAAATCTCTTGTGTTTTTAACATAATAATCCATTTCAAAATTTAACCTGTCTTTAAAAAAACTTAAAGAAAGTCCTATATCTGACTGAACGGTTGTTTCCCAGGACAGATCAGGATTGTTAATATTTGTAATCGTTGCCCCATTAGTCAATTGATTACCTCCAAACACATAGTTTTGAGCACCTGCTTGCTCAAGAGATATAAAGTTTGGAATAGAGTTGTTTCCAGTTACTCCATAACTGGCTCTAAGTTTGGCATTTGAAATAAAATTTACATTTTGCATGAATTGCTCTTTAGAAAATTTCCATGCAGTACCAACAGACGGGAAAAATCCCCATTTATTACCTTTTGCAAATTTTGATGAACCATCTCCTCTTGCACTGACCGTGAAAAGATATTTATGAAATGCATCATATTGTGCTCTACCAAGAAATGAAAGCAGTGTTGTTTTATTTCCGTTAGTAGAATTAGGAAGAGTTACTTGAGCTGATTGCATGTTATCAAGATTAACTCCAGGAATTGGAAAACCTGTGGCCGTTGATTGTTTAGATTTAATTTCACTAAGCTGTTGTTCATGAACAATAGTTGTTATAACTCTATGGTTATCATTAAAATTTTTTGTAACATCCATACTATTGGTCCAATTTAAGCTTTGGAAAGTATTAGTAGAAATAACAGCTCTGCCATTTGTTGCTCTTGTCCACCCAATTTTATTTGAAAACCACGCTCTATTTTCTGTATCTCTTTTAAAGCCACTTACGATAGATTTGAGCTTTATGTTTTTATTCGGCTTATACTCCAAAAATCCATTTGAATAAGCCTGTATATTTGTTCCATCATTTATATTCTCTTCTAACATTCTGTTTGGGTTGCTGATATCACCGTTATTATTTGCAATTAGTAATCCATCGTCATCATAAACATTTCCTTCCCATTGTCTTGGTGATTGAACAGGTGAAAATAACATTGCACTAGTTATGACACCAGCTCTACCTTGGTTATTATTTGAAGATGCTGAAACAATTCCTGCTCTATTTGAAAAACCTATGTTCATCATAAATCCTGTTTTGAACTTTTTATTAAAATTTTGTGACATATTAAATATAGCAGTAGCTCTTTGCAAATTGGTAGTTTTAATTATCCCTTGTCTATCTTGAAAGGAAAATGAAGCGTTGTAGTTGTGTTTGTCAGTTCCTCCGTTGATACCAAATTTATAATGGTTAGTTATGGCAGCTCTCGTTATTTCATCTTGCCAATCAACAGGAACAACACCTGAGTCTCCGAGTGCAATTGGTATATATTCACCTGTTAATGGATCAATTTTCCTGTAAGATGTAGATAAAAATAGATTTTGTCCGTCTAATCCTGGTCTCCATGGAGCATAATCGTTTCTGTATTCAATAAACTCTTGAGCTGAAAGAATATCTAATTTTTTTGAAAGTGTACTTACACTTGAAAAATGCTCAAAAACAATATTATCTTTTCCTTTTTTTCCTTTTTTTGTCGTGATAATCACAACTCCATTTGCTCCTCTTGAACCATAAATTGCAGTTGCAGAGGCATCTTTTAATATATCAATCGATGCAATATCCGAGGGGTCAAGTGATGAAAGTGGACTAGTAGAGCTGTTTCCTTGACCAACATTTTGGGAAGTTCCAGAAATGGGGATTCCATCAATTACATATAATGGATCACTTCCTGCATTTAAGGAAGTTCCTCCTCTAATTTTTACTTTGAAACTGGCATCTGGACCACCTTCTGAAGCCACAACTTGAACTCCCGACATTTTATTAGCTAACTGTTCTTCAAAAGTTAATGATTTGATTTTTTCAAGTTCATCAGATTTGATGGAACCAATGGCTCCAGTTAAATCTTCTCTTTTTAGAGAACCATATCCAACAACCACAACATCATCTAACAATTTGGTATCTGGTCTAAGTTCTAAATTAAGACTTCCATTTTTAATATTTTTTACTGCAATTTCCTGAGTTTTATATCCAATAAAAGAAAAAATGAGTGTATCACTAGTTTTAGTAGATATTTTAAAGCTTCCGTCAATTTCAGAAACAACAACATTTTGATTATCTCCTTTAACCCTTACATTACAGAAGGGTAATGTGGATCCATCCTTTTCATAAATAATTCCTTTTATTTGACTCTGAGAGTATCCAACAACGTTAAATAAAAAAATTACAAAGATGGTTAACGATAACCTTTTAATACATTTTTGTAAATAGTTCATGTTTTATCAAAATATTTAAAATATGAAAAGAAAGTAATATATATTTAAAGTTAATATTACGAAATCAATCAAATTTAGCTTCTTTTAATCTTTTATAAGGTAGTAGATTTTAGCTTTATTAACTCATGTTTTACCTTTATTTTGCTATCACAGATGATTTTTATGGTAATAAACTGAATAATAAATATCTTGAACTAATAACTTATTATGTTAATGTGAAAAAAACATTTTTACTTACAGCAACTATTTTTCTTTTATCATTTTTTAGTTTTGGTCAAGATTTACCAACCATTTCTCTTAATGGTTCTTGGGATGTAATATTTGATAATAACAATAAAAGTAGTTCGCACAATATAAATCACATTAACAATATTTTTGATTCTAATAAGTCATTTAAATTAAAAGTTCCATCTTGTTTGGAGACATTCAGAAAAGATTATGAAGGAGTTGCACTTTACAGAAAATCTTTCTTTGTCCCTGAAACCTGGTCTAGTAGAAACGTTGAAATTACTTTTAATGCAGTTAATTATACTGCTGAGATTTGGCTGAATAACAAAGTTGTAGGCACACATAAAGGA
>MDTB01063047.1_pt1 | contig 10249 bp, 6 predicted proteins | sample 811161 | NCBI WGS metagenome assembly MDTB01 (sample SAMN05326650, study PRJNA326480) | marine metagenome | isolation source: seawater | place: Mediterranean Sea | collected 2009
CCAAACAGTGACCCAAATGCGGTTGTTGACGGTGACGGGCGGGTGCATGGGCTGGATGGCTTGCGCGTCATTGACGCGTCAATAATGCCGTCGATTGTCTCGGGTAATCTCAACGCACCGACAATTATGATGGCAGAAAAGCTGGCCGATCGCGTGCGTGGTCTACCGTCTCAGCCGGCCGCTGAGGCAGCGGTGTGGATACACCCAAACTGGGCCACGTCACAGCGTTAGGTGGGCTTGGCTTAGCTATTGATTTTAATTGATAAAATCTCGTAACTGCGGGAGCCGCCAGGGGTCGTCACTTCAACGCTGTCGCTGACCCGTTTGCCGATGAGGGCGCGGGCGATCGGCGATGCCGTTGAGATCATCTGACGATCAATATCGGCCTCATAGGGGCCAACAATGGTATAGCTGGATTCCTCGTCCGTATCCTCATCTGCCAAGGCCACGGTTGCGCCGAAAGTCACTGTTTCACCGGAAAGCTTGCTGGTATCAATCACTTCGGCGCGGGAAATGATATCTTCCAGTTCGCCAACCCGGCCTTCGATAAAGCTCTGCCGATCGCGGGCGGCATGATATTCGGCGTTTTCGGATAAATCGCCATGCTCACGTGCTTCCGCGATGGCTTTGATGACCTCGTGGCGATCAACTGTTTTGAGTTGTTTCAGTTCAACCTGGAGAACGGTCAGTCCGTCGGCTGTGAATGGCACCTTTTCCATTTCTTATCTTTCCTTACTTGGCCGTCACGCGAGATGCCGCTTTGACGTCATTTTCTTGTTCTAAGTGCCTGACCATGGGGCCAAAACACCTGCATCCTTTTCTTACCGACTGCACAACGCAGTTCCGCCCTAAAAATCAGGACGACTTGTCCAGATAGGATTGCAGGGGCTCAACTTCAAGACGGCCAGCGCGCAAAGTTTTAATTGCCATAACCGCCGCACGGGCACCTTCAACCGTGGTATAGTAAGGAATATTGTGCGTCAAAGCCGTTCTACGCAAGCTGAAACTATCCTCAATCGCCTTCGCTCCCTCAGTGGTGTTCAGCACTAGGTCAACTTCTCCGGAGACCATTAAATCCACAACATTCGGCCGGGTTCCCTCAAGAACTTTGTGCACTTCTTCAACTTTCAGGTCGTTTTCCTGCAGGAATTTCGCCGTCCCGGCGGTTGCCGCGACGATGAAGCCTTGTGCAATCAGGCCACGTGCAATTTCGATAAAAGCCACTTTATCGGCGTCTTTAACGGAAATAAAAACCCGTCCTTGGGTCGGCAAATTGGTGCCGGCACCAATCTGGCTTTTGGCAAAGGCGGTGGCAAAATCATGGTCAATGCCCATGACTTCACCGGTAGATTTCATTTCTGGGCCTAAAATAAGATCAACGCCAGGGAAGCGGGCAAATGGGAACACGGCTTCCTTGACCGCCACATGGCCGCTGTTTGCCGCCCGGAGGTCAAATTGCGACAAGCTTTCGCCGGCCATCACGCGGGCGGCGATTTTGGCGACCGGCACACCTGTTGCTTTGGCCACAAACGGCACGGTTCGGCTGGCCCGAGGATTGACCTCCAGCAAGAAAACCACACCATCTTTGATGGCAAATTGAACATTCATTAATCCGACGACGTTCAAGCCCTTGGCCAACAACTCGGTTTGATGGCGGATTGTCTCCAGCAGCTCAGGTGACAATGATTGCGGCGGCAATGAACAGGCGCTATCGCCGGAATGGATGCCGGCTTCTTCAATATGTTCCATGATGCCGGCGATGTGAACGGCCGTGCCGTCACAAATGGCGTCTACGTCAACCTCAATCGCGTGTCTGAGGAAACTGTCGATCAGCACAGGGTTGGCGCCGGAAACCTGCACGGCGGTTGTCATATAGCGACGTAATTGCTCCAGGTCATGAACAATTTCCATCGCCCGGCCACCCAGCACATAGGACGGTCGGATGACCACTGGGAAGCCAATATGACCGGCAATCTCCTCGGCAGCGGCAGCACTCGTTGCGGTGCCGTTGGCAGGTTGCTTCAAATCCAAGCTGTTGAGCAATTGCTGGAAGCGTTCACGGTCTTCGGCCAGATCAATGGCATCGGGTGCGGTTCCTAAAATCGGAATTTCTGCCCGTTCCAAGGCATGGGCTAATTTCAGCGGTGTTTGCCCGCCAAATTGCACAACCACACCTTTCAAAGAACCGCGACGCTGCTCGACCCGGGCCAGCTCAATCACATCTTCTTCGGTGAGCGGCTCGAAATAAAGTCGATCCGAGGTGTCGTAATCGGTCGACACGGTTTCCGGATTGCAGTTGACCATGATGGTTTCATAGCCTGCCTCAGCCAATGCGTAGGCGGCATGGACACAGCAATAATCAAATTCAATGCCTTGGCCAATTCGGTTTGGACCACCACCAAGAATAATGACTTTATCGCGCTCGCTCGGCTCAGCCTCGCATTCCGCCGGGCTCCAACCGTCACCTTCATAACAGGAGTACATATACGGTGTGCGGGAGGCAAATTCCGCGCCGCAGGTATCAATGCGCTTGTATACCGGGCGCACCCCTAATTGATGGCGTTTGGCGGTTATCTCCGCCTCCGTTTGACCGGCAAGCTTGGCAATACGGGCATCAGAGAAGCCACGTTTTTTCACCGCCATCATCGTGGCCCAATCGTCCGGCAGGCCAGCGTCTGTCAGTGCGTTTTCAGTGCCAATCAACGTCTCGATCTGGCGCAGAAACCACCGATCAATTGCGGTTGCTGAATATATTTCATCGACGCTCAAGCCACGCCGAAAGGCCTCGGCAACACGCAGCAAACGGTCAGGTGCAGGCTCTCGCAGCATGGCTTGAATGGCACCGGCATCTTGGGCGTTGGCCTCGATCCCCGGCAGTTCAACCGGGTCCAAGCCGTCAAGGCCGGTTTCCATTGAGCGCAGGGCTTTCTGCAGGCTTTCCTGAAAGGTGCGGCCAATGGCCATGGCTTCACCAACTGACTTCATCGAGGTTGTCAGACGAGAGTCGGCACCGGGAAATTTTTCAAAGGTGAAGCGTGGAATTTTAACCACCACATAGTCAATCGTCGGCTCAAAACTGGCCGGCGTAACGCCGGTAATGTCGTTATCCAGCTCATCCAAGGTGAAACCAACGGCCAGTTTGGCCGCAACTTTGGCAATCGGGAAACCGGTTGCTTTCGATGCCAGTGCCGATGAACGGCTGACCCGAGGGTTCATTTCGATGATCACCAAGCGACCATTTTCAGGATTAATCGCAAATTGCACGTTAGAGCCGCCGGTATCGACACCAATTTCCCGCAACACCGCGATCGAGGCGTCACGCAGTCGTTGATATTCTTTATCGGTCAGCGTCAGGGCAGGGGCGACAGTGATGGAATCGCCGGTGTGGATACCCATCGGGTCAAGATTTTCAATCGAGCAAATGATGATGCAGTTATCGGCGCGATCACGCACCACTTCCATCTCAAACTCTTTCCAGCCAAGCACCGATTCTTCAATCAAGATCTCACCGACCGGCGACAGTCGCAGGCCACCGCGAACGATGGCTTCAAATTCTTCTTGGTTATATGCGATGCCGCCGCCTTGACCGCCAAGGGTGAAGGAGGGACGAATAATCGCCGGCAGGCCGACCTGATCGAGCGCCGCCATCGCTTGCAACACGCCCTCATGGATTCGCCGCTCGCGGGCACCGACGGTTTCGTTCTCGGCTTCCGCCGGCTTTGGGCAGGACACCAGATGCGAGCGCGGACTTTCCAGCCCAATGGCATCCATGGCGGCGCGGAATTTCAGCCGATCTTCAGCTTTTTCAATGGCCTCTAAATCGGCACCGATTAATTCCACCCCATGGCTTTCAAGAACACCTGACTTGGCCAAATCAATGGCCGTGTTCAAGGCCGTTTGCCCGCCCATGGTCGGCAGCAGCGCATCCGGTTTTTCAGCTTCAATGATCCGGGCAACAATCTCCGGGGTGATCGGCTCGATATAGGTGCGGTCGGCCAAATCCGGGTCGGTCATGATGGTCGCCGGATTGGAGTTGACAAGGATGACGCGGAAGCCCTCATCGCGCAGCGCTTTGCAGGCTTGTGCTCCGGAGTAGTCAAACTCGCAGGCTTGGCCAATCACAATCGGGCCAGCGCCGATAATCAGGATGGAGTGGATATCACTACGTTTGGGCATGGTTCAGCCCCGCGCTTGTTTGATAAGATCGGTGAAGCGAGCAAACAGATAGTTACTGTCGCTTGGCCCCGGAGAGGCCTCTGGATGGTATTGAACCGAGAAAATCGGCTTGCCGATAACCTGCAAGCCTTCGATCGATCCATCAAAAAGTGACCGATGGGTCACTTCCAGCGTTGCCGGCAAGTTTTCTTCACAGACAACAAAACCGTGGTTCTGACTGGTAATCTCAACTTTCCCGGTGGTCAGGTCTTTGACCGGGTGATTGCCGCCACGATGGCCAAGATCCATTTTCTGCGTTGTCGCGCCATAGCTCAGGGCCAGCATTTGATGGCCCAGACAAATGCCGAAAATCGGTTTGCCGCTGGCGATCAGGCGTTGCACGGTCGGCACGGCATATTCGCCTGTAGCCTGCGGATCACCTGGGCCATTCGCTAAGAATATACCGTCAGGATTTAGCGCTAAGATCGTCTCCGCAGGGCAGTCTGCCGGGACCACCGTTATGCGGCAGCCTTGATTGGCCAGATTGCGTAAAATATTCCGCTTGGCGCCATAATCGATCGCCACCACATGCCAAGGCTGGTCGTCGCCACTGGCATAGCTTCCGGTATCGTTGTCAGTGCCGAACTGCCAAATGCCTTCATCCCAGGCATAGCTGTCCCGGCAGCTGACGGTGATCGCCAAATCCATCCCCGCCAAGCCTGGCCAAGAAGCGGCTTTGGCCTGCAAAGCGGCAATATCAAAGACCCCATCGGGACTATATTGCAGCGCCCCGCTTGGCGCCCCGAGATCTCGAATGCGGCGGGTTAAGCGACGGGTGTCGACGCCGGTTATGCCGGGAAGCTGGTGGCTCTCAAGCCAGCTACCAAGTGTTGATTGGGCGCGATGATTTGACGGCTCGGTAATCTCGGCGCGGCTGATAAGCCCAAGTGCCGCCGGCTTCTGAGATTCGATGTCATCGTCATTTGTGCCGACATTGCCGATATGCGGAAACGTGAAAGTGATCAGTTGGCCGGCATATGAGGGATCTGTCATAATCTCCTGATAGCCTGTCAACGAGGTGTTGAAGCAGACTTCACCAACGCGGGTGACGGCGGCACCGATACCCTGGCCCCAGAAAACGTGACCATCGGCCAGGACAAGTACGGCGGTAGCACCGTTTGGCGGCGCTTTTTGGGGGGTATCGGTCATCGGCTTTTGACCTCCCAACAGTGTGCATTTGCGCCAAAAAATAGCCCGCAAGAGCTGTTGCGGGCGGCTTCGTGAGCTTCAAATGTCATGTGCGGGTTATCTCTCTCGTAGAATTTTGATGGTAGTAAGCAAATCCGGGCGCGACGTCAAGGATGCAGAGCTGCCGAAAATTCAAACAGATTGTGAATGTAGTAAAATCCTTGTGTTTCTGTCATAATTAGAGTTTGTAATGCGCGTTTTCGGCAGGCAGATCTGGCTCTCGGCTCAATCTTAAGGGTAGAAAATGTTGCGGCAAACACTCAACGACACACTGAAGTCGGCCATGCGTGACAAGCAATCGCGCGCCGTTGCAACGTTGCGATTGATCCTCGCGGCGTTGAAAGATAAGGATATTGCCGCCCGCGCCAATGGCGTGAGCGACGGCATTGAGGACAGCGAAATCCTGTCCATGTTGCAGTCGATGATCAAACAACGGCAAGAATCAATCAAAGCTTACGAGGATGGCGGCCGGCCCGAACTGGCGGCCCAAGAGGCGGAAGAAATTGTCATTATCAAAGGCTTTTTGCCCGCCGCCTTAGAAGGTGATGCGTTATTGGCCGTGATTGATGAGGTTATTGCCGCCAATGGCGCCGAATCGCTGAAAGATATGGGCCCGACGATGGCGGCGCTGAAGGCACAGTACCCAGGACGGATTGATTTCTCCCAAGCCAGCGCGATCGTGCGTGAAAAGCTATCCTAAGATTGCCGTCTGGTGATTTAACTGCCGGCCCTGGCGGCGGCTGTAACTGCAAACGTGGCGCTTGCCGATAGCGTTTTCAGCGGTCAAACTACGGCTGTCTTGTGGATTGGGTCTGGCTGTGACAACCGGCCGCAATGGGGACCATCGGTAGATGAACTTGACGCCAGAGTTTCTGGAGGAATTGCGCAGTCGGATTTCGGTTTCCGAGGTCGTTGGTCGGCGCGTGCAACTTCAAAAACATGGCCGTGAACACAAGGGCCTATGCCCATTTCATAACGAAAAATCGCCGTCATTCACCGTTGTTGACGATAAAAATTTTTATCACTGCTTTGGCTGTGGCGCCCATGGGGACGTGATCACCTTCGTGATGGAAACCGAAGGCTTGGCATTTCCGGAAGCGGTTGAACGGCTGGCGGCACAGGCCGGCTTGGAGGTCCCGAAACCGACTGTCGAAGATCGTCAACGCGCGGAACAGGCAAAAACACTCGGCGGTGTCGTTGAGGCGGCCTGTGCGTGGTATCAACAAAATCTCGCCTCCGCCGATGGTGCCGGTGCCCGCGCCTATCTGACGCAGCGCGGCCTGAGATCAAAAACAATTGCAAATTTTCGCATTGGTTATGCACCGGCGCGTCGTGGCGCATTGCTGTCAGCCCTGCGGCAGCAAGGCTTCGAGACGCAATTACTGGTCGATGCCGGCCTGCTTAAGCAGGCCGAAAACGGCGACGGGCTATACGATTACTTCCGTGATCGTGTTATGTTTCCGATTACCGATCGGACCGGCCGGGTGATTGCCTTCGGCGGCCGTATCTTGGGTGACGGTCAGCCGAAATATCTCAACTCGCCCGATAATCCGCTGTTTCATAAGGGCCGTGTGCTGTACGGGCTGGCGCAAGCTCGAGATGCGGCGCGCAAAGCCAATCGTGTTGTGGTCTGTGAAGGCTATATGGATGTGATCGCACTTTACCAAGCTGGCATTGCAGAGGCCGTCGCGCCGCTTGGCACCGCGTTAACGGAGGAGCAAATTCAGGTTTTGTGGCGGCTGGCGGCAGAGCCGGTGATTTGTTTTGATGGCGATACCGCCGGCAACCGGGCAGCGGCGCGAGCGTCGGCGCGGGCGTTGCCGATGCTCAAACCGGGGCACTCGCTGCGTTTCACCTCGCTTCCCGAGGGCCAAGACCCTGACGATTTCATCAGCCGCAACGGTGTCGAGGCGATGCAGGCACGGCTGCGGGATGCAACAGCCTTTGTTGATTTCCTCTGGTCGCAAGAATACGCCTCCGCGCCGGTCGACACGCCGGAACGGATGGCCGATTTCCACATGCGTCTGCGCAGTCGAATTAAGGGTATTGCCGATGGCGGCGTGCGGGCGGCTTATCAAGATGTGATCGAAGGTCGGATTCAGGCCGAACGTGACCTGGCGCGGGGTCAACGCCGGGGCGGCAATGACAGGTTCTCCGGACCCCGTCGCAGTGGTGATCGGGGGCAAAAGGGCGTCTTTGGGAAAGCCATTGGTGACCCAAGCATCAAGCAGGCCGTTGAACGGCGCCTATCATCAGCGGCACAAGCCCTGCTGCTGAAGGTCATCTTAAATCATCCTGGCTTGATCGACGAGTTTGGTGAGGCACTTGGTTACACTGTTTTAAGTGATCAAAATCTTGACAAACTTCGTCAAGAAATCTTAGACATAGCAGGTCAAGATCCCGATCTGGACTCAGATGGATTAAAGGCCCGTCTTGCCGAACGCGGTCACCACCATATATCTGGTATACTGAGCAGCGGGCATGATCTGAAAGCTGTGGCTTTCGCCAACCCTTCGGCTCCTTTCGATAAGGCGCGGACGGGGCTTGCGGATCTGTTAAGTAACGTACGTGTGTCGGAGTTGGACGATCGTCTGACCGAGGTCGGTGTCAATTTGGCTGAAACCTTGGATGAAGATGACTGGGCGCGTTTTTTGTTGTTTAAACAGCAGGAAATGCAGGTGCGCTCCCAGATAGACGATTAGACAACTGCAGTAGGCCTCGGCCTGCTCGGTAAAATTTGGCGTGAGGGTCAGTTTCAAATGGCAACAAAAGCAGCGGCAGTGGCAGAAAATACCCCGGAACGGGAAGAGCCAAGCAAAGACGCCCCGTTAATGGACAATATTGATCAGGCCGTCAAAAACCTGATCAAGCGCGGTAAAGAGCGCGGCTATTTGACCTATGAAGAGGTCAACGCAGCCCTGCCGCAAGAAGAGATGTCTTCAGAGCAGATCGAAGACGTCATGTCGGCGCTGAACGAGATGGGCGTGAATGTCGTGGAAGGCGAAGAAAGCGACGACAGCGAGACCAAAAATAGCGCCGAGGAACAAGAAAATTACACCAGTGGCAATGTTAATGATGACGACGTTGGCCGCACCGATGACCCGGTGCGGATGTATCTGCGCGAGATGGGCAGTGTTGAACTGCTGTCGAGAGAAGGCGAGATTGCGATTGCCAAGCGCATTGAGGCCGGCCGCGAAATGATGATCGGTGGCATTTGTGAAAGCCCGCTGACGATGCGGGCGGTGGTGCACTGGAGTGACTCACTGCTGCAAGGCAACGTTCTGCTGCGTGATATTATTGATCTGGACGCAACATATGGCGGTAACTCGATCGTTGATGCGACTCAGATTGTTGCCGACGGTGACGCTGAGGAGGTGGATGGCGTAGATGCTTCCATCGGTGACGAAAAGCCAGCGAATGACCCGGGCGCGCCTGCCGCTGCGATCGTCAAAGGAAAAGCTGACGCTGGCAGCGACGATGACGATGAGGAGGACGACGCAGGCAAAGAAGGCGCGGCCGTAGCTGAAAAAACCGACGGCGATGACGATGATGACGACGGCGAGGAAAACAGCCTTTCCCTGGCGGCGATGGAAGAAGCCTTGATGCCGCAAGTTGTGGACACGTTTTCAACCATCAGCGCGACCTATGCAAAGCTATCGAAGATGCAAGAACGGCGCGTGCAAAAGTTGCAGCGCGGCGAAGAGCTGGCGCGCACAACCGAGCGGAAATACGACAAGTTAAAGGATGAGCTGATTGAGCTGCTACAGGGCGTGCGCTTGAATAATGCGCGCATTGAGGCCTTGGTGGAGCAGTTATACGTGCTCAATCGTAACCTAACCGCGCTCGAAACCCAGCTGTTACGGATGGCTGAAAAGTCCGGGGTTAAACGCCAGGAGTTTTTAAACAATCACTTCGGCCACGAATTAGATCCGGAATGGCTATCGCGGGTCAGCGGCCTGTCCGGCAAGGGTTGGAAGCGGTTTGTTGAACGCTATGGCGAGCAGGCGATGGAAATTCGCGGCAGCATTGCCGTCATCGCCGAGGACGCCGGCCTGCCGATTGGCGAATATCGTCGAATTGTGCAAACCGTGCAAAAGGGCGAACGTGAAGCCGGGCGGGCGAAAAAGGAAATGGTCGAAGCCAATTTGCGTTTGGTTATTTCGATTGCGAAAAAATACACCAACCGTGGCTTGCAATTCCTTGATTTAATTCAAGAAGGTAACATCGGATTGATGAAAGCCGTCGATAAGTTTGAGTATCGGCGTGGCTATAAATTTTCGACCTATGCGACGTGGTGGATCCGCCAGGCCATCACCCGTTCCATCGCTGATCAGGCGCGGACAATCCGGATCCCGGTGCATATGATTGAAACCATCAACAAGCTGGTACGGACCTCGCGGCAGATGTTGCACGAAATCGGTCGTGAACCGACGCCGGAAGAACTTGCCGAGAAATTGGTCATGCCGCTTGAAAAGGTGCGCAAGGTTCTGAAGATCGCCAAAGAGCCGATTAGCTTGGAAACCCCGATTGGTGACGAGGAAGACAGTCACCTTGGTGATTTCATCGAGGATAAAAACGCCGTACAGCCGTTAGATGCGGCGATCCATTCTAATCTGCGTGAAACCACCACACGGGTGCTGGCCAGCCTGACGCCACGTGAGGAACGAGTCTTGCGGATGCGCTTTGGTATCGGCATGAACACCGACCATACGCTGGAAGAAGTGGGTCAACAGTTCAGCGTCACCCGGGAGCGGATTCGGCAAATTGAAGCCAAAGCGTTGCGCAAACTGAAACATCCCAGCCGGTCACGGAAACTGCGAAGCTTCCTGGACTACTAACCGCCTCC
>MDTB01078107.1_pt1 | contig 10249 bp, 9 predicted proteins | sample 811161 | NCBI WGS metagenome assembly MDTB01 (sample SAMN05326650, study PRJNA326480) | marine metagenome | isolation source: seawater | place: Mediterranean Sea | collected 2009
AACCATAGCAGTGATTCCAACCATATTAAGAAAAGGTTCAAAATGGTTTGCTTCAATAGGTAAACCAAAAAATACTGGTACTAAAATTTTTTGTATATCTGGAAATGTTAATTCTCCTTGTAATGTCGAAGAAGAAATGGGGGTACCTCTAAAATATTTAATTGAAAAATATGCTGGTGGAGTAATCGGAGGATGGGATAATTTGCAAGCTGTAATACCAGGAGGGTCTTCAATGCCATTAATTCCTAAAAAAATTTGTGACACTATTACAATGGACTTCGACTCTTTAATAAATGTTAAGAGCGGATTAGGAACTGCAGGAATAGTTGTTATAAATAAAGATCAAGACATAATTAAGTGTATGGCAAGAATAGCAAGGTTTTATAAACATGAAAGCTGTGGACAGTGCACTCCATGTAGAGAGGGATCAGGCTGGATGTGGAGAATTTTAGAGAGAATGGCAAAAGGAGATTCTACCTATGAAGACATAGATTTATTATCAGATGTTACCAAACAAATCGAAGGGCATACCATTTGTGCTTTTGGAGAAGGTTCAGCTTGGCCTGTACAAGGTCTACTAAGGCATTTTAGAAAAGAGATTGAAAAAAGATCTAGTGGAACACCAATAGTTAAAAAAAAGAAAAACATTCCATATTTAATTGATCAACATTTACTGGAGAAAGAGAATGCCTAAGATTATCATTAATGGAAAAGAAATAGAATTTGAAAAAGGAATGACAGTTCTACAAGCATGCGAGCTTGCCGATGTTGAGATTCCAAGATTTTGCTATCATGAAAAACTTTCTATAGCTGGAAACTGTAGAATGTGTCTTGTGGAAATGGAAAAATCTCCTAAACCAATTGCTTCATGCGCTATGCCTGCTGCAGAAGGAATGAATATAAAAACTAATACTGAATTTGTAGAAAAAGCTAGAAAAGGTGTGATGGAATTTTTGCTAGCAAATCATCCATTAGACTGTCCAGTTTGTGATCAAGGGGGAGAGTGTGATTTACAAGATCAGTCACTTTATTACGGTGTAGACAAATCTAGATTTATAGAAAACAAAAGAGATGTTAAAGAAAAATATATGGGTCCTTTGATTAAAACTCAAATGACCAGATGTATCCATTGCACAAGATGTATTAGATTTGCAACCGAGGTTGCTGGAGTTCCTGAATTAGGAGCAATTGGGCGTGGTGAAGATATGGAAATCACTACGTATCTAGAAAAATCAATGGAGTCGGAATTATCTGCAAATGTGATTGACCTGTGTCCTGTAGGAGCTCTTACTTCAAAACCCTATGCATTCGAAGCTAGACCATGGGAATTAAAAAAAACTGAAAGTATAGATGTTATGGACGCTGTCGGTTCGAACATTAGAGTAGACACATACGGATGGGAAGTTAAAAGAATTTTACCAAGAATCAATAACGAGATTAATGAAGAATGGATTTCTGACAAAACCAGATATGCTTGTGATGGATTATTGAAGCAGCGATTAGATACTCCTTATATAAAAAAAGATGGAAAACTTACAAAGTCTAGCTGGGATGAGGCGATTGAAGTAATATCAAAAAAAATTAATTCTATAGACCCAAAAAATATAGGGGCTCATGTGGGAGACATGACAAGTTTAGAAAATATTTTTGCTTTTAAAAATTTCTTGTCAAAAATTAAATGTGAAAACTATGATTTTAGAGATAAAAACTTTTATATTAATTCTACGGATAAAATTAATTATTTATTCAATTCTTCTATTAAAGGGATAGAAGATGCAGATTTAATTTTATTAATTGGATGTAATCCTAGACATGAAGCAACAATGGTTAATGCAAGAATTAGAAAGGCTTTTATAAAAAATAATACACCTATCTATTCACTAGGTGACCCGGGCAATCTCACTTACACATACGATATTATTGGCAAAAATGTTCAAGATTTAAAAGATATAATTGAAGGTAAAAGCAGCTTTCAAAAGCAATTTTTAGCTTCAAAAAAACCATTAGTTATTATTGGAGAGTCAGCTTTAGAAATGAAGAGTGGACCATTTATTTTTGAAGAAATTAAAGAGTTTTTGTTTAAAAATAATTTTATTAATAAAAACTGGAATGCTTTAAATATTTTAATTCAAAATGCTTCTACTATAGGATGTTTAGATATTAAATTTTTTAGTTCAGAAAGTGTTTCTCAATCAAATTTTTTAGAAAAAATTAAAGATAATAAATTTGAGCTAATTTATCTTTTAGGTTCCGATAAACTCAATATAAAGAAAAAAAATGAATTTATTATTTATCAAGGAAGTCATGGAGATAAAGGAGCTGAAATAGCTGACGTAATACTACCAAGTCCCGCTTATACAGAACAAAGTGGTTTGTATATTAATCTTGAAGGTAGAGTTCAAGAATGTAGGAAAGCTTCTTACCCACCAGGAGATTCTTTGGAAGACTGGAAAATCTTTAATTTGATTTTAGAAAGTTTAAAAAATGAAAAATTCTTTAATAAACTAGATGAATTAAAAAAAGCTACATTAAAAAAGATTATAAACTTTTCCGAAATCGATCAGTTGCCAAAACCTGAGTTTAAAGAAAGTAAAAAAATTAATTATGAATTTAATAATGAGACAATTTCTATAAATAAAGTTGATTATTATTTTAGTAATGCAATTGCTAGAGCATCAAAAACAATGAGTGATTGTAGAAGTATAAATACTAATTCAATAGGGGAAAGGGTAAAAAATTAACATGGAATATTTAAACATTTTATATCAAGAAGTTTACAAAATTCTTTTTTTATTAATTCCAATTTTAGTTTCCGTAGCAATGATTGTTTGGTTAGATAGAAGAATTTGGGGGTTTGTCCAAAAAAGGAGGGGACCTAATGTAGTTGGACCTTTTGGATTATTTCAAACATTGGCAGATGCTTTAAAATATATTTTTAAAGAAATTATAATTCCTGCAAGTGCAAATAAAGTTATATTTATTTTAGCACCAATTGTTACAATGACATTAGCTTTAATTGCGTGGGCAGTTATCCCTTTTAATGAAGATTTGGTTTTATCAAATATCAATATTGGCATACTTTACTTGTTCGCAGTTTCATCTCTTGGAGTTTATGGGATTATAATGGGAGGTTGGGCGTCCAACTCAAAATATCCATTTCTAGGCGCAATCAGATCGGCAGCTCAAATGGTTTCTTATGAAGTATCAATAGGAATTATAATTATAAATGTATTGCTGTGTGTAGGATCATTAAATTTAACAGATATAGTATTAGCTCAGGAAAATATTTGGTTTGTAATTCCTCTTTTTCCAATGTTTGTGATTTTTTTTATATCAGCTTTAGCCGAAACAAATAGACCCCCTTTTGATTTACCAGAAGCAGAAGCAGAATTGGTTGCCGGTTATCAAACAGAATATTCTGGTATGATGTATGCAATGTTTTGGTTAGGTGAATACGCAAATATATTATTGATGTGTGCTATGGGAACAATTCTTTTTTTAGGCGGCTGGCTTTCTCCAATAGACATCTATCCTTTAAATATTATTCCTGGACCTGTTTGGATGGTGTTAAAAATATTATTTTTATTCTTTTTATTCGCAATCGTAAAAGCGACTGTACCAAGATATAGATATGACCAGCTAATGAGACTAGGATGGAAAATTTTTCTTCCTTTTTCTTTACTGTACGTTGTTTTAACTGCTAGTTTTTTATTCTATTTTGATATGTTGCCAACAAGGGATTTTTAAATGAAATTAAATCGATTTTTAAAAACAATTTTTTTAGCAGAATTTATTTCTGGATTATTTATTGCTATTAAAGAAATTTTCAGAGCTAAAAAAACCATTAATTATCCTTATGAAAAAGGTTCAATAAGCCCACGTTTTAGAGGAGAACATGCTTTAAGAAGATATCCTAATGGTGAAGAGAGATGTATTGCTTGCAAATTGTGTGAGGCTGTTTGCCCTGCCCAGGCCATTACAATAGAGTCAGCGGAACGTGAGGATGGAAGCAGAAAAACCACAAGATACGATATTGATATGCTTAAATGTATTTATTGTGGGCTTTGTCAAGAATCTTGCCCAGTAGATGCTATTGTTCAAGGACCTAATTTTGAATTTGCAACTGAGACACGTGAAGAACTTTACTATAACAAAGAAAAATTATTAGACAACGGAGATAGATGGGAGTCCGTCTTAGAAAAAAATATTAAACTGGATAAAATATACAGGTAAATAATGCTAGTTCATTCTTTTTTCTTTTATTTTTTTTCAATAATAGCAATATTTTCTGCCCTGATGGTTATTACATCAAGAAGTACAGTCAATTCAGTTTTTTTTCTTATACTAGATTTTATTTCAATAGGTTGTCTATTTATAATGGTTGGAGCCGAGTTTTTAGGAATAATACTTTTAATTGTTTATGTAGGCGCTGTTGCAGTTTTGTTTTTATTTGTTGTAATGATGCTTAATGTAGCTCAGCAAAAACAATCTTGGTTTATTGGAAAAAAATCTACACACATACCTTCTGGTTGATTTGTGAGTGTTGTAATTTTTTTAGAACTTTTAGTTGTAATAGGAGGCTGGAAATACAAAGAAGATATAATGAGTAGTAGCACCTTATCTATTAACGAAAATATTTCTAATACACATTCTATTGGAAGCGTTATGTATACGGAATACATTTTGTATTTTCAAATATCGGGAATAATTTTACTTTTATCTATGATTGGAGCAATAGTTTTGACTTATAGAAAAAGAGAAAATGTAAAAAGACAAAGTTATATTAATCAAATTTCAAGAGAAAAAATATCTTCAATTGAAATCAAAGAGGTAGATTTTGAAAAAGGGGTAAAAATTGATGATTGATATTGGTTTAGGACACTATCTTACATTAGGAGCAATTATTTTTTCTCTAGGGATTATTGGAATATTTTTAAACAGAAAAAATATTATTGTCATTTTAATGTCAGTTGAACTTATACTTTTATCTGTAAATATAAATTTAATTTCCTTTTCAATTTTTTCCGGTGATATTCTTGGGCAAATATTTACAATGTTAATTTTGACTGTTGCTGCAGCTGAAGCAGCAATAGGTTTGGCAATTATAGTTATTTTTTATAGAAATAAAGGTTCAATTCGAGTTGAAGACATTCATGAAATGAAAGGTTAAATGGAATACGCAGTATTATTTTTACCATTACTAGGTTCTATCATAGGATATTTTGGAAGAAGATTAGGTAACTTTTTTTCTGAACTATTAACAAGTTTTTTTGTATCTGTCTCAGCAATCTTATCGATTATAATTTTTTATAATGGATTAACCAAAGGTACTTATGGAAATTATAAAATATTTGAATGGGTTAGTTCAGGGACTTTTACTGCTAACTGGTCAATAAATATAGATCCTCTTAGCTCAATTATGCTTGTAGTTGTTACCCTTGTTTCCTCAATAGTACATATTTATTCAATTGGTTATATGAGCCACGATCTTCACAAACCAAGATTTATGTCTTATCTTTCTCTATTTACTTTCTCAATGTTGTCACTAGTTTTATCGGACAATTTTCTACAATTATTTTTTGGGTGGGAAGGCGTCGGTCTGTGCTCTTACTTGCTAATTGGTTTTTGGTATAAGAGAAATTCAGCTAATAATGCAGCTATTAAAGCATTTATTGTTAATAGAGTAGGCGACTTTGGTTTAGCAGTTGGGATTTTTCTTATTTTTTATCATTTAGGCTCAATAAACTATAATGAAGTATTTCAACTAATTCCACAATTCATAAATAAAGAAATAATTTTTTTAGGCTTTGAAATAAATTTGATCACCTCAATTTGTGTTTTTTTGTTTATTGGCGCTATGGGAAAATCTGCACAATTCTTACTTCATACTTGGTTACCAGATGCAATGGAAGGTCCAACACCTGTTTCAGCATTAATTCACGCTGCAACTATGGTAACAGCAGGTGTTTTTTTAGTGGTGAGATGTTCACCAATATTTGAATATTCCCAGGTTGCTTTGAATATAGTAGCAATAGTCGGAGTTATAACTGCAATTTTTGCTGCATCAGTTGCTATAGTACAAAACGACATAAAAAGAATAATAGCATATTCAACCTGTAGCCAATTAGGTTATATGTTTTTTGCTGCTGGAGTAGGAGCTTATCATGTTGCGATATTTCATTTATTTACTCATGCTTTTTTTAAAGCATTATTATTCTTAGGCTCCGGCTCAGTAATACATGCTTTTAAAGACGACCAAGATATTAGAAATATGGGAGGGGTTTGGAAACAAATCCCGTATACCTATGTGCTAATGTTGATTGGAACTTTAGCCCTCACTGGTTTTCCTTTTTTATCGGGATTTTATTCAAAGGATGCAATAATTGAATTTGCATTTTTCAAACATTCATTAGTTGGAAATTTTGCAGCCTATTCAGGTATATTTACAGCTTTTTTAACAGCAATTTACTCCTGGAGGCTAATGTTTAAAACATTTCATGGAAAATATACAAACAAAGATTTGTTATTAAAAGAAATACACGAGTCCCCAATGGTAATGCTTATACCTTTAATTATTTTGGCCCTAGGGGCGATATTTTCAGGATATTTATTCAAGGATTTATTAATTGGAAATGAAAGCGCAAACTATTGGCAAAACTCAATATTTTTCCTTCAAAAAATTATCCATACAAATGTTCCTTTGTGGCTTTTATTTTTTACACCATTGCTCGTAATAATAGCCATACCACTTTCTTACTATCTATTTGTAAGAAACGTTAAATTTTTAGAAAGACTAAAAAATAATAACGAATTATTTTATAATTTTTTATTAAACAAATGGTATATAGATGAAATTTATGAATTAATATTAGTAAATCCAATAAAAAAAATAGGATATTTTTTATGGAAAAAGGGGGATGAAAACACCATAGACAGATTTGGACCAAATGGCATCTCAAAAATCGTAAAATCAATTTCTAATAAAGCAGTTCAATTTCAAAGCGGTTACATTTATGACTATGCATTTGTAATGCTTATTGGATTATCATTGTTAATAACTTACTTAATATTAAATTAAAATGAACTTCCCCATTCTTTCGTCAGTAATATTTTTACCTTTATTAGGCGCACTTTTTATTTTTATATCCAGAAATAAAAAGGATAATTATCAAAGTGCGATTTATGTTTCTTTATTTACCAGTTTAGCGAATTTAGTTTTAACTTTGTTTCTATGGTACTCATTTGATAAAAGTTTTTCTGGATTTCAATTTATCGAAGAAAAAAATTGGATAAGCGGTTTAATAAAATTTAAATTAGGTATAGATGGCATCTCAATACTATTTGTCTTATTAACAGCCTTTATAGCTCCTATATGTATTATATCTTGTATTAACAGCGTAAAAGAAAGAATAAATGAATTTTTGATTGCAATTTTAATACTAGAAACCTTTATGATAGGGGTTTTTTGTTCACTAGATCTTGTTATTTTTTATCTATTCTTTGAAGCTGGTTTGATACCAATGTTTTTAATTATTGGTGTTTGGGGTGGCACAAGGAGAGTTTATTCGGCCTTTAAGTTTTTTCTTTATACGCTTTTAGGTTCGGTATTAATGTTAGTTGCAATAATAGCTATTTATTGGATTACAGGAACAACTGATATAGTAGAAATTTATAAAATAAGAATACCCCAAGAATATCAATATCTTTTATGGCTTGCATTTTTTAGCTCTTTTGCAGTTAAAATGCCTATGTGGCCAGTTCATACTTGGCTTCCTGATGCTCATGTCGAAGCACCTACAGCAGGCTCAGTAATATTAGCAGCTATACTTTTAAAGATGGGAGGATATGGATTTTTAAGATTTTCAATAGGCCTATTTCCTGTTGCGTCGGAATATTTTGTTCCTTTAATTTATACTCTTAGTATTATCGCTATTATTTACACTTCATTAGTAGCTCTAATGCAAGATGATATGAAAAAATTAATAGCATATTCATCCGTAGCTCATATGGGTTACGTAACTCTTGGAATATTTACTCTTACAAAACAAGGTATAGATGGAAGTATGTTTCAAATGCTAAGCCATGGTTTAATATCAGCAGCACTTTTTTTATGCGTGGGAGTTCTTTATGACAGAACACATTCTAGAATTATAAGTTCTTATGGAGGTTTAGTAAATTCTATTCCAAAATATTCATTGGTTTTTATAATTTTTGCATTAGCTGCATTAGGCTTACCCGGGACAACTGGATTCCTAGGGGAATTTCTTGTTTTAGTTGGGGTTTTTAAAAAAAATTATTTGGTTGCATTGTTAGCTACTATCGGGGTTATTCTTGCAGCAGCTTACATGCTTTGGTTGTCAAAAAGAGTAATCTTTGGTGAAATAAAAAATCCAGAAATTAAAACTTTAAAAGATATTAATTTTTCAGAAAAAATAATGTTATTTGGATTAGCAATCATTGTAATTTTTTTTGGATTTTACCCCGAACCTTTGTTAGACACAATGAATGTTTCTGTAAATAATTTAATTAATAACTATCAACAAGATCTAATTTACCACTTAACCGCTAGCCAATGATAAGCAATTTAAATATATTAATTCCTGAAATTTTTCTTTCTATCTCTATATTTATAATTTTGATGGTGGGAGTTTTTGTAAATAAAAGTTATAATTTTGTAACTAATCTTTCATATATATCAATAATTATTTTGATATTTGTTATTTTGAATGATGATAGTATTTCTACAAAAATATTTTCAGAAAGTTTTATAAGAGACTCTTTTGCAGACTTTATTAAAGTTTTAATCCTTCTAGGAAGTATTTTTGTTTTATATTCATCACAAATTTTTATTAAAGATAATAAGATTGCAAAATTCGAGTATCCAATAATCATTCTTTTGTCTATTTTAGGTATGTTTTTTATGGTTAGTTCCAATGATCTAATTCTCTTTTATCTAGGTTTAGAATTACAATCTTTGGCTCTCTATGTCTTAGCTGCTATAGATAGAGATAACGTGAGATCCACTGAGTCAGGGGTAAAATATTTTGTTTTAAGTGCTCTTTCATCAGGTTTATTGTTATATGGATGCTCATTACTTTATGGTTTTACTGGATCTACCAATTTTGATGTTATTAACAGTCAATTAAACTCAGATAATTTAGGATCAATTTTTGCAATGGTATTTATTCTTGTGGGTTTAGCTTTCAAGGTTTCAGCAGTACCATTTCATATGTGGACCCCTGATGTTTATGAAGGTTCACCGACTTCAGTAACAAGTTTTTTTGCTGTAGCACCAAAAGTTGCTGGGCTAGCAGTTATAATAAGATTTATGCAAGTTCCTTTTGCCAACATATTAGTCGAATGGCAATCAATAATGATCTTCATATCTGTTGCTTCAATGATATTAGGTGCAGTAGCTGCTATTGGACAAAATAATATCAAAAGATTAATGGCTTACAGCTCAATAGGACATATTGGATATGCTTTAGCCGGTGTAGCTACCGGAACAACATCTGGTTATATTAGTTCAGTAATTTATATAACAATATATGTTGTTATGAATGTGGGAGCCTTTGCATGTATTTTTTTAATGAAGAAAAAAGGAAAATATACCGAAGAGATTAATGATTTGTCAGGAGTCTCAAAGAATCATCCGTTATTATCAATTTCTTTTTTAATTATTTTATTTTCTCTCGCTGGAATACCGCCTCTAGGAGGATTCTTTGCAAAGTTTTACGTATTCATGTCTGTAATTGAAAATGAAATGTATATTTTGGCTGTTATCGGTTTATTAACAACAGTAATTTCAGCCTTTTATTACATAAGAATAATTAAGATTATCTACTTTGACAAGTTTATTGAACCTTTAGATGGAATTAGAAATATCAGTATTACAGGGACAGTTTTTTTAAGCTGTATTATATTGATCACTTTCTTCTTATATCCTTCGGTTTTAAATAATATAGTAAGTTCGGTATTTATCTATTAATGAGATTGAAACTTATAAAATTTGCAAGTGTAAAAAGCACAAATGATGAAGCTTTTAAATTAATTAAAAAAAATAAGATCAAACCTTCCATTCTTGTGGCCACAAAACAAACAAAGGGCAGAGGAACAATGGGAAAAAAATGGATCTCTAAAAATGGCAACTTATTCATAACTATTTTTTTTGAATTTAATATTAAAAAAATAGGTTTTAAGGAATTTTCTATTTTAAATCCACATATAATAAGAAATGTATTAAAAAAAT
>MDTB01056344.1_pt1 | contig 10248 bp, 7 predicted proteins | sample 811161 | NCBI WGS metagenome assembly MDTB01 (sample SAMN05326650, study PRJNA326480) | marine metagenome | isolation source: seawater | place: Mediterranean Sea | collected 2009
GTCCTCAACATAGGCCATATACATGCCAGAGGGCATGGCTCCATGAGGACCAGTGAGGACTACGCAGAGCTTTTCGATATGGTCAGAGAGAACTATGGAGGTAGCAAGTTCTACTGTCACTTCGCAGGAATAGAGCACAGAATGGGCAACGCACTTCACTACACCCAAATCAAGAAATCGGATCTCAAATTCGAGCCATTTGCAGAATTTCTAGCCGAAGAAGGAGACTGGATGGATATCACCATTATCTCGGACTCGCCTCTTCTTGAGCATGACGCTATGTACATGATGCAACACTACGACAAAGCCAGGCAGAGACTCATGGAGATCAGGGCTAGGGACGAGAGAAGAATCAAGCTTGCCAAGGAGAGTGGACTTACTCCCGAAGAGCTCGAGCTATTGGAGCAAGAGGCCGCCAGAAGGATGCAAGAGGGAGAGTCCGAGGAACCAGCTTCCGTGTCTGCCAAGGCCCCATCCAAGATGATGGCCTTCGACACAAAGGAAGATGACGACGACCTATTCTAGAATAGCTTCTGTTGGGTACTCGAGGAACTCTTCGCCTTTCGCTTCCTAGGTCTTCGTCGACTTCCATGAGTCTTCAAAACCTCCTTGCTAATCCTTCTAGCTTCTTTGTCCCCTCTTGCTGAATAGCTCCTGCTGATTCCGGATTTTCTACTCTCTGACTCGTCAACCACAGGGGAAGGATAGCTATCTCCAATGACGCATGACAATACTTCTTGGAGCTCAATCGGCATCTTCCATGGCTCATGGATAAATTTTGTTGGGACCATGGAAAGCTCTGGGACCCATTTCCTGATGTAGTTCCCCTCGGGGTCTTGGTCCCTCCCCTGTTTCGTCATGGAGTATGCTCTGATCGTGTTTATCCCGGTTGTTCCGGACTGCATCCCGATTTGTGACCAATGTATGCCCGGCTCATAGTCAAGAAATTGCCTGGCTAGGTATGTTCCAGTCTCTCTCCACGGGAGCCACAAATTGTATGATGCGGCTGACATCATCATCGCCCTCATTCTGAAGTTTATCCATCCTGTAGACCTCAGTTGCCTCATACAGGCATCGAAGAATGACCATCCTGTCTTTCCCGTCTTCCACTTTGCAAACCTAACGGCATCGAGTTTTCTTCCCATATTCTGGTCTATTACGGGATTTTGCGCGACCAAGTCTAAGTCGGGCTCCATTTCCATTTTTTGAATAAAGTGGCATCTCCAAGCCAATCTCCTCCTGAATGATGAAAGACTCTTGATCCAATCTACATGTCCGTCAACTTGAGATTTATTTTTCCTTATCCAATCAATCCTCGAATTTGTTCTCTGGACCGCTCTCCTCATGGAGAGGGACCCAGAGGAGAAGTAGGGCGACAAGCCAGATCCATACTTTACGGAAAGGACGGGACTCGATATGGCCCATCTATACTCCTTGCTATTTTCTCCTAGGAAGGTATCGAGTCTTCTGATAGCGGCCCTTTCTCCCGGTTCGGGCCTATCTGTCAATACTCTCGGAGTGAATCCAATATCCTCCAATCTGGGCACCAATCCATCAAAGTGTATCGCTTCCTTGAAAATCGGAGGGGAGCTCAGTGAATCACGCATCCTCTTGTCTCGCTCCCTCTTCCAGACATCCCTATTCCCCAGTCTCCTGACAACCCCGTTATTCGGATATTCAATCCATTTAATCCCTCTCGATTCACAAAATTTCGATACCTTTAGATCCCTCTCGTATGACCATGAATTTCCGGTTTCTTCATGTGAAAGCAGCCTTTCAATGCCATAGTTTGCGTGTATTTCTTCCAGAACCTCAACGGCATCCCCCAAGCCATAGTGCAGGGATGCACCAGTATCGCGAAGGGTACTAGATAGGTCAATTGCACAATCAAGCTCCCATTGGATGTGTATGGGGTCGGTATCGTCCTGCTCCAGTCTCTCAGGTTCTAGGATGTACAAGCAGATTACCGGTCTCCCTGACAGCGAGGCGCTTAGCAGGGGAACATGGTCCCTCGTTCGCAAGTCTCTCTTGAACCAGACCACGTCCATGGACATGTTCGTACAATAGATAGTACAAGTATAAACCCCAGTTTACCATCGATTCGTAACTGAAAATACCTATTTCTCTCTACTGGCCTTGAACCGAATCAGATTTTCCTTCCTACTCTGTTTTCTGTCTACAATTGGCAGCGGATAATCGTCCCCAATCATACATCCTGCCGACTTCTGAATAGAAATCGGGGCCAAGTGAGGCTCGAAGATGTATTTCGAGGGAAATGATCGAAGCTCTGGGACCCAGTATCGAATGAACTCTGCATTCACAGTCTCCACATTCAAACTAGACTTGGAATCAGGGCAGGGATTGTATATTCGATAATATGGCATGGAGAAGGGAGCCACTCCTGCAAGCCAAAGCCAATTTCCATTATTCAGCGCCCAGTCGCTATCGACCAGTTTCCTTTCGAAGACGTCCCTCCCATGAGTCCAGTTCTGCCACAGCTGCCCCCTCGTTAGGAAGCACGATACCGCGTGTCTTCCCAAGTGATGCATCCATCCAGTTTCATCCAGTTGCCTCATCATGGCATCAATGTAGGGGTATCCGGTACTCCCCGTTTCCCAGGCCATTATTTTCTCTCTGTCGAAATCATCCCATGCCACCTCGATGCAGCTATCATTTCCTACGTCGCTATCCCAGTTCTCGACCGACCTCGATAGTAGATAGAACATCTCTCTGAACATCATCTGTCCGTGTAACGACTCAGGAGGCTTGGTATGACTCCCACTCAAGTAGGAGCTCTCACACTCTCTCCATAGCATCCTGATCGATAGGCAACCACTGCTCAAATATGCCGATAGCCCAGTTGTGCTAGGCTCCCGGGGGTCATCTTCAGAATTTGTTGATATGGTATTTGGCTTCCTAAATTCATTCACGAATTGCCTCCTATCTGTGACCTTATTTCTCAGTCTTTCCAATGCTTCAGTTTCCCCTCCTGGGAAGTATTGGGTATTATCGCTACGTTCAGGGTAAGTTTCCATAATGATCCTCTCTAGATCAGAGATTTCCAAGCCATTGACAGATGAATATGCGTCAGTCAATGGTTTCGAATTATTTGGTACTGGGAGAGGGTCCCCTACCTCATAGAACCCTATTGAGTTGACATCAAAATGCCTCCTGAAGATTCTCTCCATATCCTTCATGGAATTAGGCTTCTTGTAATCCTTGGAGCCGACCACCTCCTCTATGTCGAGGAGCGTGTGCCTAGCTGGAAATGAGATAGTTCTGAAACTCTCCGAAATACCGAACCAGTCTTTGAGAGCATCTTCAGCATCCCTAATCCTAGGCTCAGAACAGTATTCATATGCTAAGCATACCCTCTCCCCGCCTATCCCAGTGACAATTTTTTTCAATACTTCCTGATAATCACCAGAGAATATTTTCAGACATATCCCCAGCTCCTTCCTCAATCCGCTATCCAGATCCTTCAGAGCCTGTTCAGTGAACTTAATTCTGTTGAAGCCGAGAGCCTCTCCTCCCCCATCTATCTCCCCTTCGTCAAAGATGTATATCGGGAGGATACTGTCCACTTCATCGGAGCTACAGGCCCAAGTCAGAGCCTCATTATCGTGGAGTCTCAGTGATTTTCTAAACCACAGTACCGCAACAGTCACGTATTGTAGACTAAATTTACTCTTTTATGCTATTGTTTTGGAAAAATACTGGTGCCACTGAAATCTCCCGACTCTAGGAAGACTTGAAGCCATGACCATTGTGGCAAGGTTGCTACGGGACTGTAGCTCAGCTGGGAGAGCGCCGCACTGAAGATGCGGAGGCCGCTGGTTCAAGTCCGGCCAGTCCCACCAATCTGACTCTTGTCGTAGACTTTGTTCAATTTCCGTTGAGGCTCTCGACCTGCATTCGATGGAGCCTCTCCAATCCAACTTCGGCCATATCCATTAGGGAATCAAACTGCTTCCGCGAGTATGTCGCCTCCTCTCCGGTTCCCTGTACCTCGACCAGCATTCCATCACTGGTCCCAACTACATTCATATCCACGTCAGCATTACTGTCCAGAACATAATCCAAATCGAGGTAAACCTCGCCATCTACGAGACCGACACTGATTGCCGATACATCATTGGGCATCACTAGATTTTCATGAGCGAGCTTCTCCTCATCAGTCAGCTTAGGCGCATTCCAACCATTGGAGATATCCTCTCTAGACGGCCTCAGCTCCTTTGGCAGACACTCCCCTGATTCTATGAGGCGGCGAACTGCAAGTCGAAGTCCCATACACGCGGCAGTGATAGACGCACATCTTGTCCCACCATCCGCATTCAATATGTCACAGTCAACGGTCAGAGCTACTGGTCCAAGAGCTTCTAGATCTACGGCCCCTCTTAGTGACCTCGCCACCAGTCTTTCGATCTCCATTGTCCTTCCCTTGGCACCATTCCTCTCTCTTCTGAATCTAGAATCTGTTGATCCTGGAAGTAGTGAATACTCAGCGTGAACCCACCCTCTGTCAGAGTTCTTGGGGAACCACCGTGGAAGTGAGGGTGCCTTGGTCACACAAATCAAGACAATCGTGTCTCCCTGTTTGTATAGCAATGAAGACAGAGCATTGGGCGTGAAGTCCAAAGTCACATCCATTTCACGTAGTTCGTCGTTCTCTCTGTCGCTACTAATGTCTCCAGACTTCATCTTCGCCATGACTCTCCGAGTGGCCATCACATGTTCAATCATTCGCGTCTTGCATGAGCTGGACGGAATGCGTCTACTACTGATGAATCGGTAGTAATGTAAGGGCCTCCAATCAAATCCACGCAGTATGGAACCGCTGAGAAAACTTCGTCCAGAATCTCCCTGATCGACTTAGGTGAGCCGGGAAGATTGATTATCAGAGACTCCCCTCTAATTCCTGCGACCTGCCTGGATAAAACTGCCGTAGGTACGTAATTCAATGAAATAGAACGCATCTTCTCAGCAAAACCAGGGAGCATCTTGTCACATACCGCGGCTGTCGCCTCTGGAGTGACATCCCTTGGAGATGGGCCAGTCCCGCCCGTAGTAACAACCACCGAGCATCCTCGATTATCTATCATATCGATCAATGAGGAGACTATCCTCTGCTCGTCGTCTGGAACTACTACTCTCTCTACCTCCCAAGGAGAAGTCAGAGTCTCTTCTAGAAATTCCTCAATTGAAGGCCCACTCAGGTCTTCGTACTCTCCCGAGCTAGCCCTATCCGATGCAGTCAGAATTCCAAACCTGCAATACTCGCCCGCGCCCATGGCCGGGAGAAGGGGTCATTCCGATTAATCACGTCGGTTTCAGTATCTCCTCCGATGAACACCTTCATGTACCGCCGATGAAAACCTCTGTAACCTGAGGTGATGAAGTGCTGAGTCTTCCCCAAACCGCACGTTGCAGTATCACCCTTGAATCACTGCCAGTTCCCGATAAATCGGAAATTGCCAATTCGGGCCAGTTAGACTCAGCCTTCCTCACGTAGGAGGCAGAGAAATGACCGTTGAAGGGAAGTACGCAAACCTAGTAGCCACTGTTAAGCAAGAATGTAAGGACGCCGATGAGAAAGATATTGTTGAGGAGTTTAGGAGATATGAGGAAGAGTTCCTCATCCCACCAGAAGATGCTTTGAGATCCGTTATCAGGAAGTTCCAAACAGCCGCTGGAATCGAAGTGACTGGGTCCACTTCCGCCAGATCGCCTTCTTCGGAGATAAAGAAAATCGATCGATTCTCAGAGCTAGGGTCTGATGATAGGAACGTTACTGTGGAAGTTGCAGTGGTCTCTTACACCCCTAGGGTGCAGAAAATGAAGAATGGAGAAGAGAGGCAGATTGCTTTCGGATGGATAGAAGACAATCCGTGGGAGCCAGGAGACAAAAGAGAGCGATGGGACTACAAGGATTGGGGCGGTCATAGTCAGAATCTAGCTCCCGGTTCGGTAGTAAGGCTAGAGGGCGTATCGGTAAACGAGTGGAACGATAAGAAATCAATCAATATCAACAGAACTTCGAGGATTTCTGTTTTGAGGGAGGGGGGACAGGCTAACCTGCAGCCATCAGATGAGCCAATCAGTATTGAGAAGGCGTCTCAGTCAGAAGGTTTCGTAAACATAGTCGCTAGGGTACTATCGACTAAGCCAGATGTAATCGTGAAGAGGGACGGGTCAGGGCATTTGAATGTCGTCAGAGGGCGCTTGGCGGACGGATCTGGAAGTATCTCAATGCTGTCTTGGGCCGATTTCGATCATGAACCGGGGACCTTGCTCAAGATAGAGGGGGCATCAATAAGAAGATTCAGAGATACCCCCGAGGTGAATATCAGTGATTCATCTAGGGTAGAGGTCTTCCATGACAGCTCCTTCGCCAGTCTAGAAGATCTGGCACCAACCACCAGAAGCACCATATCCGGTCTGAGAAACGGCATGAGGGATGTAGAAATCACACTTCAGGTTGAATCTTGGTACCAGAGAACGTTCACATCCAAAGATGGTACTGAGAAAGTCGTCCGAAGCGGTGACGTAATGGATCCAACTGGAAGATGTAGGCTAACTGCATGGTGCGACTTCGACCCAAAGCCTGGTGACTTCATCCATCTGACCGAGGCTAGGGTCCAGTCATGGCAGGGGTCGCCGGATCTAGTCATAGACGATGACACACAGGCAAAAAGCTTGGAGAGCCCTACATGGGAGAAGATAGATCCAGAGGATCATTGGGTAGATGTGGGACTCACTGAACTGATTGGAGGAGGCACCAGGAGAGGAGTCAGAACCAATGGAACGATCGTTCTAGTTACCGGTGACTCAGGGATAATCGAGAGGTGTCCCGTCCAATTACCAGACAGGGACAGAAAGTGTAGAAAGAGGCTCAGAGATGGAAATTGCATAGATTGCGGACCACAGAGGGGAGACGAGGATCTACGAATCAGAATGGTTCTCGATGACGGTGTCTCCAACGTATCCCTACTGCTCTCCAAGGATCCAGCAGAGAAGTTCTTGGGAATGACCCAAGCAGAGGTAGCGGAAACAATATCCAAGGATGGCCAAGAAGCATTCCTCACATCAGTGAGAGAGAAGTCGCTCGGAAGAGGTGTTTCAGTCAACGGCCTCGCCCTCATAGATGATCAGGGTGCGATGCTTCTCGCAGATAGTGTACAGGACGATGGTTTGGATGCATCCAAGGCCGCTGAAATGGTCATCGAAAAGTGGGAGGTGGCAATGTGATGGAAGCACAGAGGAGAGTTCGTCAGACTGCGATCAGGATGCTGGCCCAGGAATATTCTGATGCGTCCCTGACTGAGATGGGAGTGGGCGAATATGACCCATCTTTCGTCATTACCAAGCTTGGCGCCAGAGTGAATAGGGCGCTAGTGGCAGGTGTGATTGACAGGATGGAGAGAAGAGAAGGAGATAGTGGACCAAGCTACTCCGGACACATCAGAGATCCAACTGGTAATCACGTATTCAATATCGCCCCATTCCAAGATGAGATGCACGCAGAGGCTGAAGAGCTACTCGCTAGGTTCGAGTCAGGAGATAGATTTCTGATGGCCCTCGCCGGTAAGTCAAGATGGTTCGAGACCGAGGACGGTGGAGTTTTCACATCCCTCAGGGTCGAGCAGATTGCAATAATCGACAAAGAGAGGTACTCTCGATGGCTAGTCGAAGCCGCAGAGGCCACGCTAAGGAGAATAAAAGCCTATGATGACTCATCTGGAGCCGAGGTCACTTCGGATTCCCTCGAAGAAGCAGGGGTGCCTTCGGATCTTCTCAATGGAATGGTACAGGCAAGGTCCCACTACCCCGAATTCGATTCTGAGAATTACAGGGTGGGTGTCTTGCAGGCACTGTCTATAGCTTCTGGAAGATCTAGCATGGCCGAAGTAGCAACAGTTAGCACGCCCTCGGAGGACGAGTCCCCGGAGGCCAAAGAAAATCCTACTACTCAGCCACCGATAGAGCCTGTGGGGGATATTTCCTCCACCATAATAAGTGCCATAAAGTCAGCAGACAGAGGAGAGGGTGCAGAGTACGACTCGATTATCCTGTCATGTATTCAATCTGGATTCTCAAGAGAAGTAGCAGAGGACGCTCTAGAGGGAATGAGGGACGTAGATGGCACAATTATAGAGCCAAGGTTTGGATTCTTCCAAGTCCTCTAGCTCTTGCTATCTTGTAGAATGGAGTCTACTGCGGCCAGTTTCTGGCCTATCCTATTCCTCGAGCTCTCAGAGGTGACTTGGTCCCTCAAGAAGGCGTTTCCATTCACTTTCCCGAATTCCCCTATCTTAGCACCTTTTATTTCTGCAATATCGGTAGCGACACGAGTTACTCTGGACTTCACGACTTCCTCATTAACAGGCCATCCTCTACGCTTGGATAACCTCAGTAAAAGCTCTTTTTGAGATTCTCCCCAGGCCCCCCCACTGCCTCTTAGAATAGTGCCTATGATTCTGTCAAGATCCTCGACGAACGAAGAAACTACTCTCAGGTCCTCTTGGACCATGGGATCTAGGGTGTCTAAACCCAGTAAAAGTGAGTCATGTGCATCCTCTATCACCGCAATGGGGGAATCAGAATGGAAATCTACATCTAAGGGCTCGAATACTTCCTCAGCATTAGCCAAAACCTCGCTTTCCATAGTTCCTAGTGAGAAATTAATACCATTCCTCTTCAGACTCTTCTTTATTCTCCCCCAGCCATTCAACTGGTTTGTCAAAACTCCAGCCACCCTTCCCATCAGAACGGTTCTGTTTCCAGTTAGGGGGGCCTCCAGTCTCACACACAACTCATGTAGATCGTCCCTATCCATCTCTGCAAGTCTTTCGATCGTCATTCTTCGAGAGTCGAAGTTTAGATGTAGCCAGAGCCTCTGCCTCCTCTCTCTTTGAGAACCAGAAGACTTGATTCCGAATATCTTGAGTGTCTCTCCTAGCTCGTTATGGCTCATTGCCTGAATGCCATCCCACGAGAGGTCCAAATCAGGCAAAACTAGATTCTGAATTAGTCGCGCCCTCAATACCTCCACGGAACCCCCCTTAGAAATCCCCCGTGACTCAGCTAACTCTCGTAGCTCAACAAGCCTCCCTCGGTAAAGAGAATCCAATGATGAAGCATCGTAATTCATTCGTCCACCAGCTTCCCGGCAACCTACAACGGTCATATCCATTGCGTGCCCATATCTGGAAAAACACTCATTTGAAGGGGCAGAATTCAATGCCACTATTCATCTGTCAAAATGAAAGGAGGACTCTCAGGATCCGTGTGGAAGTCCTTGGGCACATCTCTGGAAACTTCTTTGATCATGGTTTCCCAATCCCTTAGGGATGCTATAGTGGCCCTCTCATGATCAGAGTGCCTGATTACTCTATGCAAGCCAACCGTCCTAGTCCCATCTTTGGAGACAAACTCTAATCTTATTTCGACATGCACCTCTTCTTCTATTACTTCCCCATCGGGGTCTAAGCAGACCTGCTCTAGGGTAAGGTCCCGGGTGGCTTCAGCCTGCTTAATCAGAGATCTAACCTGCCTATGCCTGACTAGGGCCCCTATTTTCTCTAGCATTTCTAAGTCCAGCGAGCCGAGCATAGAGTTCTGAACCCACCAACACGTTTCGCCCTCTTTTTCTGATATCTCCTTCGAGATACTATTTGGAAACCGATTCCTAGCCAGTAGTACGATTAAATCCGAGTAAGCTGGAGGTAGAAAATCTGGATCCCCTTCATTCAGTCCATCTGGAAGTAGTGAGTGCCTCCTGCCAACAAGATTGGCTCTATCGTACACCCCTCTAGAAATTACAAAGCCATCTATTTCTCCCATGCCCCTCAGGTCCTCCATCCATTTCGCCCTTAGGACGGGGTCAGATGGAACATCTCCCTTCTCCTCTATGGAAGCAAACGCCTCAGGATCAAGTACCCTCAGCCCTCTTCTAGACCTTCTTAATTGTCTTCTAGTCAACTTGTTGCTACAGAGCAGTATTGCAGATTTTGGCTGGTACTGGATCTTGTTATCTGAGACCAATACTGGATATGGCCTGACAGGAGTTCTAGCGCCAACAACCTTGCATCCCGATTTTAGTATCTCCATCATATTGCCATGAATGAGCTCGGCGGGCAAAGCAAAAACATCAGCATCTCCCGATTCAAGAAGAGCCAGTCCCTTGCTCAGATTATGTGTGACTGTACTAGCTATATCCAGCTCAGAAGAGACCCCCGAGGCGATGAA